>Ga0136635_10000287_pt1 | contig 13234 bp, 13 predicted proteins | sample AntDrymeUQ852106_2_FD_105495 | JGI IMG/M metagenome (GOLD analysis project Ga0136635, IMG submission 105495) | Polar desert sand microbial communities from Dry Valleys, Antarctica - metaG UQ85 (21.06) | ecosystem: Environmental > Terrestrial > Soil > Desert | place: Antarctica: Dry Valley... | reverse complement strand
TTTGGGAAGCCAGCGACGAGCTTGCATCACCATCTGAAGTGCCCACTGAGTGAGTTTCTTATGCTTGCGAACCTTGTCTTTGTAATAGCGCTCCGAAGGCGCCAGCACGGTGAGAAATGGCAATGCCCAGACCCGCTTCGCCCACGGAATGGGTGCCAACAGCATGAGACTGAGCCAACGCAAACCGCTGGCTTTCACAAAGTGACTGTGCGTGGAACGCACCGGATCTCGATAGATTCCTTTCGCTTTGATCTGGGCGCCGCGTCGACGTTCAATCGTATCGTCCAAACCCAGGATCACTGGACCTCTCTGGGCAAAGGTGTTAATCAATAATCCGAGTAGAATGCGGCTCGCTGCCAAGCTCGACCAAACCGCTCGATTGAGAACACGATGATAATTCTGAAAATGCTTTTCCCAACTCAAGCCCATCACTCTCAAGACCCCTGTGACAGTTCGTTCAGCCGGACAGAGAATGGCACCAATCACCAGGATCTGCGCATGTGCCCAGATGCGTTTCGAAAACAGCCTCGCAAAGGCTCCCAGGATCGTGATATATTCCGTTTGCAGGGTAGGCATGAGCGACCTCTTGGTAGAGTTTTTGCTCTAGCTTACCTTGCTTTTTGTTAATGTTCAAATGGATAAAGTCCAGCTTAGCCTCTACTAAATAATCCCATAATTTCCGCTTCATTTGGCAAAGATATATGGAATATAACACAGTCGCCTAGAAATCCGAAATAAATTAGTTCCCCGCACAGAGTTATCACCAGGATTGAAAAGCGACCTGGAGTCTCAAGTTTTCCCACGTTGAGATATCGAAATCGGGCCCACATGGGTATGCAAAAACTTCGGACTCTGTCTGATATTGTAGTGTGTATAATGGGCTTATCTTTCTCTGTTTGACATTACCATGAATGCTAAAAAACCATTCGACATCGGTTTGGCAATTCGCCGTATTAAGGCTGTTGTGCGCCCCTGGCCTAAGGCGGCGCTCTTTGAGCTTGCTGAGGATGGCTTCAAGTCCACCTTCGAACAACTCGTGGCATGTATCATTTCGATTCGAACTTATGATGAAGTGACGCTGCCGGTATCCCGCAAACTTTTCGAGCGCGCTCGCACCCCGGCTGAGATCAGCGAACTTAGCTACGAGGAGCTAGATGCGTTGATCAATTTATCCACGTTTCACGAGCGCAAGGCGAGCCAGATCCTTGCCATTGCACGCCGCGCGGTGGATGAATTCGATGGGGAGCTGCCCTGTGATTCTGAGGTTTTGCGCTCTTTCTCAGGAGTTGGTCCGAAGTGTGCAAATTTGGTTTTGGGTATTGCTTGCGGAGAGCCATTCATTAGCGTGGATATCCATGTCCATCGCGTGACCAACCGTTGGGGCTATGTACAATCTTCGACTCCTGAGAAAACACTGCTGGCGCTGGAGGCCAAACTCCCGCGCCGCTACTGGATTGAGATCAACCGATTGCTAGTCCCCTTTGGCAAGCATATTTGCACCGGCAATCTGCCTCACTGCTCCACCTGTCCAGTTTTGGATATGTGCCAGCAGATCGGTGTCACGGCGCATCGCTGACCACTAATTTCGAAAGGATAATCCTGATCCTATGCAGACCCAACCTGGAGAAGTTGTGGGGAAACGTCAGCCCAACTCACGACATTGCTTTATCTGTGGAATGGAAAATCCCGTCGGCTTGCACTTACATATTTACGAAATCGCGCCCGGTGAAGTAGAGTCCACCTACACCGCGCCGGAGCATTTTCAGGGTTACCCCGGAGTTCTGCACGGAGGAATCGTTACCGCGATCATTGATGAAATTTCGGGTCGTGCTCTTATGGGTAGTGATCCGCTGAATCCACGCTTTATGTTTACTGCCAGGATGGAAGTGAAATATCGCAAAAATGTACCCATTGGCAAGCCGCTAAAGATAATCGGCAAAGCAGGTAAATTGAGAGCTAAATCCGCGGAAGCCTGCGCGGGTATTTACGATGCAGAGACGAACGAATTACTCGCGGAGGGAAATACACTTCTAATAGACGTTCCCGCAGACCAATTTGATAAGTCAAGGCTGAACGAACTAGGGTGGAAGGTTTATCCTGCATAAATTTCATAATTACCGCCATCATTTCGATGGCGGTAATTATTTAACTGTATAATAAAGCCAACTTCCTGGAGGCAAATGATCACAACCTATCACCGGCCCAAGACGTTGGATGAAGCTCTCGCACTTTTGAGTCAACCAAATACCTTCCCCCTCGGAGGCGGCACGCTTCTCTCTCACTCGGCATCCGACTCCGTTGAAGTAGTGGATTTGCAATCCCTCAGCCTTGATTCCATTAATAAAATTGGAAACAACCTCGAGATCGGCGCGACAGTTACACTTCAAGGATTGCTTAAAAACGAACATTGCCCGGATGCGTTGAAGTCCGCGCTCAAACTCGAAGCCCCGTTGAACCTGCGCAACGCTGCCACCGTCGCAGGGACGCTTGTCTCATGTGATGGGCGCTCGACATTTGTAACTGTCATGCTAGCGTTGGATGCGAAAATTGAGCAAACGATACTCGATCATTCGAAAACCGAATCGCGACTATCGAATATTGGTGAGTTCCTGCCTCTCCGGCCGCATGGACTCATCACAGCGATCACAATCCCCTTCAATGTAAAACTTGCCTTTGATTATGTCTCCCGTACCCCAGCAGATAAGCCTATCGTTTGTGCCGCGCTTGTACAGTGGAACTCAGGCCGCACACGCCTCGCACTCGGCGGCTACGGCAAATCGCCCATGTTAGCAATGGATGGCACCGAAGCCGAAGGACTCGAAACCGCGGCGAGCAATGCCTTCCACGAAGCGACGGATGAATGGGCTTCCGCCGAATACCGCATGGATGTCGCCGCGACACTGGCGAAGAGGTGTTTGGAAAAAGTGAATGCGAACTAACCTTTAGAGACAACCATAAAGGAAACTACAATGTCCAACGTACAAAAAGAACCTCTATCAAACAAACCCAAAGCACAGCCGATGGGATTTTGGATCGCCATCGGTGCAGCTATCGGAGCTGGAGTAGGCGTGGCTGTTGATAACATTGCTGTCGGCGTTGCGCTCGGCGTAGCGCTGGGTGCGGCCATAGGCGCTGCACAAACTCAACGGAAGAAGATAAAATAGTTGTGCCCAAACTACCTTCGCTCAACCAAATCCTGCATGGCGATTGCATCAAGATTCTCAGGTCCCTGCCTGAGAACTCGGTGGATCTGATATTTGCCGACCCACCCTATAACCTGCAGCTGCGTAATGACTTGTACCGTCCCAATATGACGAAGGTGGATGCAGTGAACGATGGCTGGGATAAGTTTGGTGATTTCGCTGAATATGACACATTTACGCGCGGGTGGCTATCCGCAAGCCAGCGCGTGTTAAAAGAGACTGGCACCCTCTGGGTCATTGGGACATATCACAATATCTATCGCGTTGGTGCGATCATGCAGGATCTGGGATTCTGGTTTTTAAATGATATTGTTTGGATAAAGAATAATCCGATGCCAAACTTTCGGGGCGTGAGGTTTACCAATGCGCACGAAACAATGATCTGGGCACAGAAGAAAAAAGGTGCGAAATATACGTTCAATTATCAATCCATGAAGGCTCTAAATGATGATCTGCAAATGCGCTCTGACTGGAATCTCAACCTAGTAACTGGTAAACAGCGCATCAAGTCAAAAAACGGCTTGAAGGCACACTCCACACAGAAGCCCGAAGCTTTGCTCTACCGCCTGATCATGGCCGCATCGGATCCCGGCGATGTGGTGCTCGATCCGTTTTTTGGAAGCGGGACAACGGGGGCGGTCTCCAAGAAACTCGGCCGTAACTGGATTGGCATCGAGCGCGACAAAAAATACATCAGGGTCGCTCAGAGGCGCATCGACGCGGTGCAGAAAGCAGATCGGGAGGCGGTGGATGTTGTAAAACGGAAGCAAGTTCGGATTCCATTTGGTGCGCTGCTCGAAAACGGGTTGCTCAAACCCGGCCAAATCCTCTATTTTGCAAAGAACGGCGCCAAAGCGAAAATCCTGGCCAATGGGCATGTCCGCTGCGGTAAGGTCACGGGCTCAATCCACGGCGTCGCCAAATCTCTGATGGAGAATGCCCCTGCCAATGGTTGGGATGTCTGGTTTTATAAGGATGAGAATGGTAAGGCGAAAACGATCAATGAATTGAGAGAACAACTGTATAGTACGCGGAATCTGCATGTCTGAGATTTTTGTCGTTGAGGCATACGCTGTCGCTTTACTCGTGATTGCGACATTGGTGGGAATCGTTGCACGACGAGCGCGCATACCGTATACACTTGGACTCGTGGCTGTGGGCACGGCGCTCGCAGTTCTTTATCAACAGTTCCGGATTGAAATAGAACCTGATCTGATCCTTGGCATCTTCGTTCCGCCTCTGATCTTTGAGGCCGCGTTCCATCTTCCACTGGGCGAATTGCGACGCAACATAACACAAATTTTAACGCTTGCAATCGTTGGTGTTTTGATGACCACCTTTCTGGTTGGTGGCATCGTCTATCTTGGCGCAGGGATTGCGCTGGCATACGCGATCATATTTGGAGCCATTATTGCAGCAACAGACCCTGTTGCCGTCATTGCACTCTTCCGCACCATCGGTGTACCCAGGCGGCTGCAGATGCTGCTTGAAGGTGAAAGCCTTTTCAATGATTGTACAGCGATTGTCGTCTTCAACATTGCCGTCGCTGCTGCCATCACCGGGAACTTTGATCTGCGCGTTGGGATCAGTAATTTTCTTGCGAGCGCGGGCATCGGTTTGGCCATAGGTTTTATCCTGGGGCTACTGGCATCCTTTATTATCTCCAGGATTGATGATCACCTGATCGAAACAGCCATCACTTTTGTGCTCGCATACGGAGCCTTTATCGTGGCAGAGACATTCCACGTAAGCGGAGTGCTGGCAGTGGTGGCCGCCGGTTTGATCAATGGGAACATCGGGCCGCGCGGCATGTCCTCCACAACACGCCTGGTTGTGTTCAATTTCTGGGAATTTCTGACATTCCTTGTCAACTCATTCGTCTTCCTGCTGATTGGCCTTGTCGTGGATTGGCCTCTGCTTGTGAGGAACTGGCAGGCTATTCTTTGGGGTATTCTCGCCGCACTTCTCTCACGATTGATTGTTGTTTATGGATTATTCCCGCGTGCGAAAACGATCCCACATAAATGGAAACATATTCTTGACTGGGGCGGTCTTCGTGGCGCTATCTCGCTGGCACTAGTTTTGAGCCTGCCCAGCACACTCGGTTTGGATGCCAGCGGGCAATTACTGGCAATGGTTTTTGGAGTGGTGCTTTTCACATTGTTAATACAGGGCACAACCATGAATTGGCTCGTGCAGCGTACAGGGATTATCGAACGACGGGTAGAACGCGATGAATATGATCGGCGGCGTGCACGCGTCGTTACCGCTCGCGCTGCCTACGGGCATCTGGAGAAAATTCATAAGGCAGGCATGATTTCCAAACATGTATGGGATATTATTAATAATACGGTAAATCCCTATACCAAAGAGCTTACCGATGCGGTCCAGGAGATCTTGCTAAGTCATCCGGAAGTTGAAACAGAAGAGCTTGATGCTGCCTGGCGCGAATATCTACAATATCAACGGGTCGCCCTCAATGAATTGTTCGCGAACCGCGGGATTACCGAGGACGTTTTTAATGATCTTACTAGTCGGATCGACGATCTGCTGACCTCAGAAAGGATCGCGTGGGATAATGTCACAGACATTGACAAGGATCTATGGCAACTCAACCCGCCTCAAACCGAGCCGCAAACTGATTCCAATTGATTTCCATTCCTCACCTCAAAATATCCCGACTCACAGGAGAATATGTCTAAAAAATTTCAGCTTATCGCGGTGCTTGGAACGCAAATACACTTGAGTCGGCAAAAGTTGATCTGAAGGTGAAAAAAGTTTTGTAGTAATCCTCGCCCTGAAAGGGAGAGGGTAGGGTGAGGGTCGATCGTCAGCATGGAAACGCGTCATCGCTTTAACCCAATCATTCTCCAACACGCACGCGAGATGCGCCATCCCCAAACGCCTGCGGAGGCTACATTATGGCAGCAGCTGCGAAATCGAAATTTGGAATTCAAGTTTCGAAGGCAACACCCGATTGAGAGGTTTATCATAGATTTCTATTGCGCAGAAGTAAAATTGTGCATTGAGATTGATGGTGGCTCGCATTTGGAACAAGAGCAACAAGAATATGACTCAGCGCGCACAGAAGTCTTGGAATCAATCGGATGCAGGGTGATTCGCTTTACGAATAGCGATGTGCGTTATAACATTAATGCAGTTGCTCAAGGAATTTTGGATATTTGTAGCGAGTTGAAGAGCAAGAAGAAAAATGATTGAAATCTCCCCTCATCCTAGCCTTCTCCCCATTGGGGAGAAGGGACTCTCCCTCTCCCATTCGGAGAGAGGATTGGAGAACTTATGAACATCACTCTTACAATAAACACAAACAAACACGACATTGATTGCGCCCCTTCCGAAACATTATTGTCCGCTGTCCGCAGGCTTGGCTATTATGGGGTCAAATTTGGCGACGAGCAGGGACTCTCCGGCGCGGATACTGTTTTGTTGGATGGCAAGCCCATCAACGCGGGATCCATGCTCGCCGCGCAGGCAGAGGGACATAAGATTGTCACGATTGAGGGGTTGGGCCAGCATCCCGAACAGGGCTGGAAGAAAACCGATGGTTTGCACCCGTTGCAACTGGCATTTGTCGAGACGGGTGCCATCCAGTGCGGATATTGCACGCCCGCCCAAATCCTTGCGGCGAAGGCCCTGCTTGATGAGAATCTGAATCCAAGCGAAGAACAAGTACGCGAGGCAATTGCCGGAGTGTTGTGTCGTTGTACCGGTTATCTCAAACCCGTGCAAGCCGTGCTGAAAGCCGCGGCTTTCCTGCGCGGCGATGAACCTGTCAATTGGGATTCGGTCAACTGGGATCTGGGAAGCTGGAGCGATCAACCAACAAACGATCAACCCGCAGGCTCACCAGGCGAACAATTTGCAAATGTGATGACTCGCCCGAAGGTTGTTGTCACACCACAAACTCAGACCTACCAGACCGTCGGCAAGCCCGAAAAGAAAGTGGACGCAGTCAAGCTCGTACAGGGCAAACCGGCATTCACGGCGGATATTGAACTACGCGGCATGTTATATGCACGTGTATTGAGAAGTCCGTATGCCCACGCGCGCATAAAGCAGATCGACACGAGTCAAGCCAGAGAGTTGAAAGGCGTTGCGGCAGTGCTCACATGGCAGGACATCCCGCGTGTAATCTATTCAACTGCCGGTCAGTCGGACCCGATCCCCGGCCCGCTGGATGCCTTCTCGCTGGATAACAAAGTGAGATTTGTTGGAGATCGTGTTGCCATGGTCGCGGCGGAGACTCCGGAGATCGCGGAAAAGGCATTGAGCCTGATCGACGTCGAATACGAAATACTGGATGCGATCCTGGACTCGCGTGAAGCAATGGACTCGAATGCGCCTCGGATCCATGATGAGCCCGAGTTCGTTAACTTCGCAGATTCCAATCCCGCGCGTAATCTGGCCGCAGAAATCCGTATCGATATTGGTGATGTGGAAAAAGGATTCAAGGAAGCAGATGAAATCTTCGAAGCGGAATATGCAGTGCCAAAGGTGCAACAGGCACATATCGAGCCGCATGTCTGTGTAACGTACTGGGATGAAGATGATAGGCTGGTCATTCGCACATCCACGCAGGTCCCATTTCATGTGCGAAGAATGCTCGCGCCTGTATTGAACCTGCCTGTGAAAAGAATCCGTGTCATCAAGCCGCGCATCGGCGGAGGATTCGGCGGCAAGCAGGAAGTGCTGATGGAGGACGTCCCCGCCCATTTGACAATCGCAACCGGACGACCTGTGATCTATGAGTACACGCGTGAAGAGGAATTTACAGGCGCGCGTTCCCGTCACCCGATGAAGATAAAGATGAAAACGGGCGTAAAACGCGATGGAACGATCACCGCCAATGAGATGTACGCCTTATCTGATACCGGCGCGTATGGCTGCCATGCGCTGACTGTTACAGGCAATACCGGGCACAAAGCAATGGCTTTGTATGTTGGCGATGGGCAATATCGCAAGTCGCCAAACATCCGCTTTTATGCGGACGTGGTGTACACCAACACCCCGCCTGCGGGTGCGTTTCGCGGGTATGGCGTCCCCCAGGGATATTGGCCCGTCGAACGTCACATGGAAAAGATCGCGCGGGCCTTGAGTTTGGACCCAATTGCATTCCGATTGAGGAACGCGGTCCGAGCCGGCGAATATCATCCATTTTCGACTGCCTGGAATGAAGGCCGCGAGCCGCGACCCGAGATCATCAACACGGTTGGACTCGAACAATGCGTGGCACAGGGAAAAGCTGCGATTGGATGGGATTCAAAATATGGGAACGAGGAATGGCGCCAATCGTCAATCGTCAATCGTCAACACCTGCACTGGCACAAGGTGGAAGTGTCATCAATCCGCAAAGGTATTGGCGTTGCGATGGTGATGCAAGGGACAGCGATTCCCTATCTGGACATGGGCGGCGCGTCCATCAAGATGAATGATGATGGCTCTTTCAATCTTCTGGTCGGCGCAACGGATCTGGGCACAGGTTCGGACACTGTCCTAGCCCAAATGGCAGCCGAGGTGTTGGGCGTGCCTATCGAAGATATGATCACCTATTCATCAGACACGGATTTCACACCTTTTGACAAAGGCGCGTATGCTTCTTCAACTACTTACATTTCTGGAACCGCCGCGGTCAAAGCCGCGCAAATTGTCGCAGAGCGGATCAGAGTCCGCGCGGCGATGATGTTGAAACTGGATAAGCATGAAGATATCAAACTGGCAAACCGCCAGGCCATTGCACCCGATGGACGAACAGTTTCACTTGCCGAAATTGCTTTAAATTCCTTACACAAAGAGAATCAGGAACAGATTATGGGTGTGGCATCGTACGTTTCGCCAGTATCCCCGCCTCCCTTTGCCGCGCAGTTCGCGGAAGTGACTGTGGATGTGGAGACTGGCGCGGTAACAGTGGACAAATTGGTGATGGCGGTTGACTCGGGCGTGATCGTGAATCCACTGACGGCTTCGGGTCAAATCGAGGGCGGTATGACACAGGCTCTGGGCTACGCGGTCTGCGAAGAGATGCGCTACGATGAGAAAGGCAACGCCATCGAACGCGACCTTGACCGTTATCACATCTTCCGCGCGGATGAGATGCCGGAATTGGAAACCATCTTTGTTGAGACCTTCGAGCCGAGCCATCCATTTGGCGTGAAGGCTGTGGCTGAAATTCCAATGGATGGAGTCGCGCCTGCTGTAGGGAACGCGATCCTTGATGCGGCTGGCGTAAACGTGGATGAGAACCCAACTACACCTGAAAGGGTGTGGCGAGCCCTGAAAAACAAATAATTTGTGTAAGTGCTTCTGAAGGCTGATAGACTTCGGAAGCCCTTTTTTATAATGAACCGTGAGGATAGGCAGGATATAATTCTACATCATGCAAACCAAAACCTACGTCATCGGACACGTCAACCCTGATACCGACTCCATTGCATCCGCGATGGGATATGCCTGGCTCCTGCGTGAACGCGATGGAGTGGATACGGTCGCGGCACGCGCAGGCGCGCTCAACCCGCAATCTGCATGGGTGCTAAAGGAACTCAATCTCGAGCCGCCCATCCTGCTCACGGATGCATCCCCGCGCTTTGAGTCTGTGATGCAAAGGCTGGATAGCCTCCGCCCGGATGCACAGCTTGGCCTGGCATGGACTCTTGCCAGGCGCACCGGGGGCGTAGCACCTGTCGTTGAGGAGGATGGCAAACCTTATGGCATTATCCACGGTTACAGCCTCTTTAAATATTTTGCCGAGATACTCGGTCCGCGCCCCGGCGATACCACTGTGCGCGAGATGATGTCCGCGCCGTGCAAAGACGCGGCAGATACGAATGTTCCGAAGTTTCCTGCCAGCGGTCATATCCGCGATTTCCTCAACCGCATCCTGCGCGATGAAGATGACGATTACTGGATCGTTGATGAAAATGGTTTGTATGTGGGGATTGCACGCCAGCGCGACATTCTCAACCCGCCGCGCCTTAAGATCATCCTTGTGGATCATAACGAGCCGCGTCAATCCATCGCCGCACTCGAGGAAGCCGAGCTCCTGGAGATATTGGATCACCACCGGCTTGGCAACCCGTATACGCACCAGCCGATCCGTTTTACGGTGGATGTGGTGGGATCAACTTCGACTCTCGTATGCGAACAGACTGCGGAGGCTGGACTCTCCATACCGCCCGCGTTGGCAGGTACGCTTCTCGCGGGGCTTTTATCTGATACCCTTATATTGTCCTCACCCACCACTACGCCGCGCGACAAGGAAGCCGCGAAAAGGTTGGCGCGCTGGGCATTCGTTGCAAGCAGCCCCCTCAAGGGCGAGACGATTGAATCGTATGGGAAAGCCATCCTTTCGGCAGGTGCGGGGTTGTCAAATCGAAAGCCCGATGAAATCGTCGGTAACGACATCAAGCTTTACGAAGCCGGCGGATTCAAATTCGCCATCGCACAGGCCGAAGTGACCGATTTGGTACAGCTCTCCGAACATCTCGAACCATTGACACAGGCCCTCAATGACCTGCGAGATAAACGCGGGTTGGACTTCGCCATGTTGCTCATCACCGACGTGGTGCGCGGCTCAAGCCAGCTCATCATCTCATCCAATGCATCGCCTGTTCTGAACGACCTACCTTATCCCCCACTCCCCGATGGCACCCGCGATGCGCCAGGTGTGGTTTCCAGAAAGAAGCAATTGTTGCCAGTCGTGTTGGGATTGTTGGAGAGATAATGGATTTTCAAAAATTAATCAACAGGGCCATGGACCTTCGCAGGCAGTATGAAGTAAAAGAGAAACACCTTTATGGTTCGCCATTAACCGCCGAAGACATTGCCCAGGGATTCTCAGGAGATGTAAACAATCTGGTAAAACTTGTCATGGCAGAACATGGCAAGCGTGAAATTGCCAACAGTAAAGAGAAACTTGAGTCTCAATTAGCTCATTGCCTGTGGTCTGTAATCGTTCTTGCACAGATGCACGACCTTAAGTTGGAACAGTCATTCATGGAAGCGATGGACCGGCTTGAGAATCATTTGTTGGAAACGCAGGACTGACGCAGTAACCATTTGATGGGTACGGTAAAATATGGTTATGGATAAATATGCTGAGATCCGGAAGAAAGCACTGCCTTTGCTCAAGCCCTATATCAGCCGTATGGCTGTTTTTGGCTCAATTGTACGTGACGAAGCAACCAAAAAAAGCGATATAGATCTGCTTATTAGACTCAAACCATCCAACGCGCGTCCCAAGCTTGGACTCTTTAAGTTAATGGAAATTGAAGAAAACCTACAAAAAAAACTGGGACGCGAAGTGGACTTGGTTACTGAAGATAGCCTCAGTCCTTACATTCGTCCATATGTGGAAAAAGAAAAAGTAGTTATTTATGAAGAGGGATGACACTGTTTATCTGCGCCATATTCTGGATGCTATTGAGTCAATTGAAGATTACACAAGGGGAATGTCCGAAAATGAATTCCTCTCCAATTCTATGGCGCACGATGCGGTAGTCCGGCAGATTGAAATCATTGGTGAAGCTGCCAGAAATGTCTCATATGAATTTCAGACAAAGCATTCCAAATTGCCTTGGGGAAAAATGACTGGCATCCGAAACAAAATCATCCATGAATATTTCAATATTAATTATGCAATCGTGTGGGATACGGTAAATGATGATCTGCCTCTTCTCAAAAAATCCATCAAAAAGATTCTGTAAATGGATACAATTTATCAGGCGCTTGCAGAAATTGAAAAGAACAATGAATCCGCCGCATTGTGTACCGTTGTGAAGAGCGAGGGCTCCACGCCGCGGCATGTGGGCAGCAAAATGCTGGTCTATCCTGATAATCGCTTCATTGGCACAGTTGGCGGAGGGGAGTTGGAAAGCCGGGTCATCAAAGCCGCCATCGAATCCTTGAAGAACGGTAATGCCCAGACGCTCTCCTATACAATGGCCGATCCGTCACGCGGCGACCCGGGCGTGTGCGGCGGAACCGTGGAGGTGTTTGTGGAACCCATCCTTCCCCCTGCGATGATCGTGGTCATCGGCGGCGGACATGTCGGCAAGGCAGTTGTCCATTTGGCAAAGTGGCTGGGATTCAGGGTTGCCGTCAGTGATGACCGCACAGAATTTTGTAATCCCGAGTCCGTGCCGGGGGCGGACGCGTATTATCCCGTCGAAATGGGGAAGTTAACGGAACATCTCAAAGTGACGCCTCAGACTTATCTAGTGATCACCAGCCGCGGCTCCAGTGTCGACGCGCACGGTCTTCCCAGTCTGCTGGAGTCAGATGCGGGGTACATTGGCGTCATCGGGTCGAAGCGCAGATGGCTGACAACAGTCAAAGCACTGAAAGCGAAAGGCGTACCCGAAGAAAAGATTGGGCGCGTCCATTCTCCGATGGGTCTTGAGTTGAACGCGGAAACGCCGGAGGAGATCGCTGTCAGCATCATGGCAGAAGTGCTAATGGTAAGGGATAAAGGCACAGGGAAAGTAATGAAAGGTTGAACAAGACCCTAAAGGTTTTGAAAACCTTTAGGGTCTATTTGCGTAGAAGAAATAAGAAAAACGGTTCTTGTAGCGCGTTTGTGCATGGACTATAATGAATTCGCTACAACCTTCAAAGGAGAAATATTATGGCCAGAATTTTTGACGTCATTGAATATCCCAACGAGATGCAAGATGAGATCGTCCATCGCTTCCCTGAGCAGGGGATCGGCGATTACCGCATCGGCTCCCAGGTCATCGTACGTGAATCACAGGCAGCGGTGTTTTTCCGAGATGGGAACGCATTGGATGTCTTCCGGGCAGGACGCCACACCATCACGACGGCGAACATTCCATTGTTGACCAGTCTCATTGGAAAGGCTTTTAATGACCGAACCCCCTTCACCGCAGAAGTGTATTTCGTATCCTTGAGAGAATTTGCAAACGAAAAATGGGGAACACCGCAGCCTATCATTGTCCGCAACCCGGGCATGGGACTGGGCGTGGCTCTGCTTCAGGGATTCGGCTCCTATTCATTTC
>Ga0136635_10000286_pt1 | contig 13255 bp, 9 predicted proteins | sample AntDrymeUQ852106_2_FD_105495 | JGI IMG/M metagenome (GOLD analysis project Ga0136635, IMG submission 105495) | Polar desert sand microbial communities from Dry Valleys, Antarctica - metaG UQ85 (21.06) | ecosystem: Environmental > Terrestrial > Soil > Desert | place: Antarctica: Dry Valley... | reverse complement strand
GTGATCGGCTTGAAGGCCGATCCGGGCTGACGCTTCGCAAGGGCAGCGATGTCGTACTGGCCCTGGACCCTGGGATCCTCGCGGTTGTCGTAGTCCACCGAGCCGATGTACGCGACGATCTCGCCGGTCGCGGAATCGATGGCGACCATCGCCCCGTTGTTCACGTTGAATCCCGCGAGGTTGCCGACCCACTTCTGCACGAGCTCTCGCGCGGTCTGCTGGAGCGGGTAGTCGAGCGTGGTGGTGATCGTGTAACCACCCGTCCGCACGGCGAGCTCCGGGTTCGTGATCCCCGGCAGCGAGCCGAGGATGCGAGCCGCCTCGTTCTGAACCCGGAAGCTGAAGTGCGGCTCGAGGAGGACGGACGCGTGGCGGCTCGGCCCCATCTCGGTCCAGGTGGTGGCGACGGCCTCTCGATGCTCGGCTCGGGTGATGTAGCCCTCTTCGAGCATGGCGCCCAGGACGAGGTTCCGCTCGGCGATCGCCTCGGCGGCGGCCCCCTCCGAGCCGGGCTCCCCGTTCTCATTCTGATAGGGGTCCAGCACCGATGGACGCTGCGGGAGCGCTGCGAGGAAGGATGCCTGCGCGAGCGTCATCTGGTTGAGGTCGGTGAGGCCGAAATAGTTCGCCGCGGCGGCTTTGATTCCGTACGAGCCGTTGCCGTAGAAGATGAGGTTGAGGTACGTCTCGAGGATCAGCTCCTTGCCCTGGCGGCCCGGGTAGGCGGAGGTCACGTGCATGGCGAGGATGTTCTCGCGGATCTTGTCCTCGATGTCGGTTGACTGGCTCGGCGCGGGAGGCTCGCACACATCGGTCGATTCCGCGGGATCCTCCTCGGTGGCGGGGGCATCGGGATCGACGGCGGCGACGCTCGGCGCCGGGGTCGCCCCTTCCTCGACCTGCGTCGACTCACCCTGCGCCTGGAGGACGCGCGCGTAGTCGATGACCTGCTGGGTGATGGTAGAGGCGCCCTGCACGATCTCGCCGGCCTCCAGGTTCGCGAGGGCGGCGCGCACAACGCCCTGGAAGTCGACGCCGTTGTTCTCCCAGAAGGTGCGGTCCTCGCTGGCGACGGTTGCCTCCCAGATGATATCCGGCAGCTCCTCGAACGCGACGGCCTCGCGGTTCTGGCACTCGAAGCGCGCCAGGAGGACGCTGCCGGTGCGGTCGTAGACGTAGGTCGACTGTGGCGGCACGATATCGTCGAGGACGTTCGGGTCGGGGAGGTCCGAGGCGAAGTACGTGTACGCGGCCAGCATGCCGCCGGCGGTGCCGACGACGGAGCCGACGAACGTCAGCGCGAACACGCCGAGGGTGACGAGGAGTAGCGTCGCGACCCCGCGACGCCGAGATCCGCGCCGCGTCGTGCGGCGGGTCATCATCAGGTGACGGCGCCGCCGCTGGATTGCCGGGTGCATTGGTCGAAGGGTAGCAGTCGCTCAGCGCGGCCGCTCTGCGACGAGCGGCCCGGTTCGCCTCAGCGCAGCGACGCGAGCACTCGAGGGTCAAGAATCAGCGCGATCACCGTCCCAGCCACCAGGAAGGGTCCGAACGGGATGTAGGTGCGCATCCCGACACGCCGGCGCGCCAGCAGCACGAGGCTCACTGCCGACGTGAGGAAGGCCGCGGCGAAGACGGCGGTGAAGACGGCCGGGAAGCCCAGCACGAGGCCGATGGGCAGCACGAGGTACAGGTCGCCGCGGGCGAGGCCGCCGCGCACGACGATGGCCAGCAGCCCCAGGAGCGCCACGGCGGAAAGCCCGCCGACCACGGCGGACAGCGGCGAGACGGCCGGATTGAACGGGACGAAGAGGGCGGCCAGCACGATGAGCGGGTCGAGGAGCATGTGTGGCAGCCGATGCTGCTCGAGGTCGGTGGCGACGAGCACGACCATCAGGGCAAGCAGACCCAGGTAGATCGCGGTCGCCCACCACGGCAGCATCGACCGCGCGGCCACGGCCGCGGCGGCAGCGGCGCTCACGAGCGCCAGGCCGACCGTACGCGCCCCCGGTCGGCGACCCTGGGCTCCGCGTGCGGGCCACACACTCGCAAGCCGCTCCGCGGCGGCGCCGCCCACGGCAAAGAGGGCTCCGATCGCGAGGACGGCTGGGACCGACACGTGCACTCCGAATGCGTGGCCGAGCGTGGGCTGGTGCGCGCTGGCACCGCCCCATCGTAGGTCCGCGCGAGACGGGCTCCCATAGGCCGATGGTCCTCCGACCACGGAGCTGGCACGCGCCCTGCGACGGCGTTCCGATGAGCCGGCGCAACCCCGCCGGCCACGAGTTGGGAGGAACTCTCAAGATGGACAGCGATCGCGTGGAAGGCCCCCTGAAGGAGGCCGGCGGCAAGGTCAAGGAAGAGTGGGGCGATCTGACCGACGACACCAAGACCGAGCTCGAGGGCAAGAAGGACCAGGTCGAGGGCAAGGTCCAGAACGAGTGGGGCGAGGCCAAGGACCGCGCCGACGACTGACGGCCGACCACTCCCTTTCCGAAGGCCCCGTCCTCAGGGACGGGGCCTTTTGCCGTTCAGTCCGCCCGAATCAGGCTCTCGCGTAGTCGAGCGCCAACCTCACGAGCGCGGCCACCGCCGAGCCGGTCGCGCCCTTCGGAGCGTACGGCTTCTCGGTCCCGAGGTACGCCGCGCCGGCGATGTCCACGTGCACCCAGGGCACGGTGACAAACTCGGATAGAAAGACCGCGCTCTTGATGAGCGAGCCGTCACGGCTGCCGGAATTCACGATGTCCGCGTGGGGCGTGTCGTAGGCCGCGCGGTACTCGGTCACGAGAGGCATCTCCCAGAACCACTCCCCCGCCGCTTCGGCTGCCGCACGGACCTCCTCACCCCACTCGCGTGGCCGCGCGAAGTAGGCCGCGACCTGGTCTCCGAAGGCCATCGCACATGCCCCGGTGAGCGTGGCCACGTCCACGATGTGCGTCGCGCCCTGCCGCTCGGCCCACGTCATGGCATCCGCGAGGATCAACCGGCCCTCCGCATCGGTGTTGGTGACCTCGACCGTCAGCCCGTTCATGGCGGTCACGACGTCGCCGGGCCGCTGCGCGTTGCCGCCCGGCATGTTCTCGACCATCGGGGCGACAGCCATGAGCGGCGTCTGCGGCGCGATCCGCGCAACCGTGCGTGCCGCGGCCACGACGGCCGCCGCCCCCGACTTGTCGTGCTTCATATCGCCCATGCTCTCCGAGGGCTTGATGCTGATACCACCCGAGTCGAAGCAGACTCCCTTGCCGACGATCGCGAGGCGTCGGTCGCCGCCCGCGTCCCACCCGGGCAGCTTGATCGCAACGAGGCGTGGCGGATGCGCTGAGCCCTGGCCGACGCCGAGGAGCAGGCCCATGCCCAGCGCCTCCATCTCCTTCGGCTCGAGAACCTCGACAGTGCAGCCCTCCGCAGTGAGCTCACGCGCGACCTCGCCCATGCGCTCCGGCGTGAGGTCATTCGCCGCGCGGTTGGCAAGATCCCGCCCGAACGCGATGCCGTCACCGACGAGGGAGCCACGCTCGAGTGCGTCCTGCGAGGCGCCGCCGATGCACACGACCTCCTCGACCGAGCGCTTCATGGCCTCGGTGTCCCGTGCGCGCCCGTAGATATCGGTCGGCCGGTACGTGCCGGCGATCGCTCCCGCCGCTGCTGCCTCCCACGCGTCGTCTCCCTCAGAGTCCCTCAGCCAGAGCGCCAGCGTCGAGGCGCCCAGCCCGTTCAGGCGACGCGTGGCCGCAGCGGCCAGCCGGCGGGCGCGCCAGGCACCGCGACCGCGACCCGCCGCGTTCAGGAGGAGCAGCCGGCCAGCCCCCAGCTTGCCCGCGTCCACGAGCGCGGAGGCATGCTCGACCGCGTTGAACTCGCCCCAATCGATCGCCGCGCGGATCGCACCCCCGGAGGCCGCGTCGAGCTCGGCGAGATCTCCGCTCAGCTCGGCATCGTCCTTGTAGATGGGCACGGCAAGGACGTCGGCCTTGGTTTCGGCGGGCAGGGTGTTCGCGGCGCGGAAGCGCATCCAATCGGCTCCTTCTCAAGGGTCGGCGAGGGCGGTCGAGTATAGGTCGCGTCAGGGGCAGTCAGCGATTCGGGCCGAATACATCGAGAACGCCGATCCCGTGCGGACCTCGGTTCCCGCACGTGGCTCCTGGTCGATGATGCCCTCCGGCTGCGACTCGTCGTGGTTGCAGTAGACGGTCCAGTTCAGGCGCGCGTCCTGCGCGGCCCGGATGGCGTCCTGGGTGGCCAGCCCCACGGTGTCCGGTACGACCACCAGCCCCGAGTTCGGCGTGGGGCCCGCGGACGCCGTCGCCCCGTCGCTCGGTGCGGCCCCTCCCTGGCCCTCACGGATGACGAGCACGACGAGGATCAACACGAGTGCGGCCGCCGCGAGGATGGCGAGAGTTCCCAGCGTGCTCCACAGGCCACCTCGTCCGCTGCGCGCGGGTGGCCGGCGTTGCGGCGGTGGCCGATGGACCTGACGACGCGGGGCGGGCTCCGGCGGGGGTGCCGGCGGGGGTACATACCCCCCGCCCGGTGCCGAGACTGCCGGCTGAGCCGCGCGGACCACGGGATGGGCGACGGTGGTGTCGTCGCGCCGAGCCGGCGTCGGCTCTTCGCTCGCCGAGGCGAGCGCCCTGCTCATCGCCTCGGCACTGTGGAAGCGTTGGGCCGGATCGGCGCGCAGGCCCTGGAGGATGGCCTCGTCCAGCCGGCCCGAGACACCATCGGCGAGCGTCGACGGCGGTCGCACACCGGCGGCCGACTGGGCCGCGCTCACCTGCTCGGGCGTGTCTCCGGGGAAGGGAACCCGGCCCGACAGTGCCTCGTAGAGCACCACCGCCAGGCTGAAGAGGTCGCTGGCCGACGTCAGCGCTCCACCGTGCAGGTGCTCTGGCGACATGAAGTGCAGTGACCCGATGCTCGTGTCGCCGTCGACGGCCTCGTGCGGCGAGCGTGCGATCCCGAAGTCAATCAGCTTCGCGGGCCCGGGGCCGAGCATCACGTTCGCCGGCTTCACATCGCAGTGGACGAGTCCGCGCTCGTGCACCACGCGGAGCCCAGCCAGGAGCTCCTGGCCGATGCGGAGCACCTCTTCCCGCGGCAACCGCCCGCGCGCGTCGAGCTCCTGGCGCAGCGAGCGGTGCCGGTCGAGCAGCTCCATGACGATGAAATGCGCGCTCCCATCGCTGCCCGAGTCGTAGACGTGGACGAGGCTCGGGTGGGACAAGGAGGCGGCCGCCCTGGCCTCCGCCAGGAACCGCGCGGTGAATTCGGGGTCATCGGCATACGGAGGCGCGAGGATCTTGACGGCCACGTCGCGCTCGAGGCGGGCGTCGCGGGCCCGGTAGACGCGTGCCATGCCGCCGCGGGCGAGGAGGCCGTCGATCCGATACCTGTCGCCGAGAACCTTACCGACCATCGGGTCCGGCTCGGCGGGGGCACGGCCGGACAGCGGCCGCGGCAGTTCGCTCATCGGGGTGAAGCCTCCGCTGCGATCTCGGCGCGCGCGTCCCCCAACGAGGAGATCGCCGCTCCGAGGCGCGCGACCACCGCACGCGTGGCGGCATCGGCTCCCTCGGCGATGGCGACGCGCAGCGCGCGATCGGCCGTTGCGGCGTCCTCGGCGACCGCCGCGAAGTCGGCCGAGGCGGCCGCGGCCGCCTCGCGGTCACCGGTCTCGGTCGCGTCGATGAGTGTCGTCACGGCGCTGATCATCGCATCCGTCGCCTCGAGCCAGACAGGCAGTGCGTCCGAGGGCAGCTCCGCCTGCAGGATTGCGTCGTGGCTGGCGCGCGCCGCGATGGCCGCCGCACGCGCCTCGCCGTAGCTGCGGTCGACGAGTGCGGCCAGCGCCTCATCGATGCGTCCGAGCACCTCCGCCGCGCCGTGCCGCAGCCTGGCGGCCGCTCCCGCGATGGGCGCCGCTGCCCGCAGGTCCACCGCGATCGCCTCGAGCTCAGCCCCCTCCACCCCCGGCCGAGCTGGCTGCACACCGGGTCCGCGAGCATGTCGGGCCCGGTCGAACGCAGCGATCGCAGCGTGCGCCGCGTCTGCCTCGTCGGCCGCACGCTCCAGTGCCACCGCAGCCGCCACGAGGCGCGGACCGGGCGGGTCGTCACCCTGGACGACGAGCGACGAACCATCGCGCGCCCCCTCGAGCGCGGGCTCCAGCGCGGTGGTCAGGTCGTCCAGGGCCTCCAACGCCTCGCTTGCGCGCTCTCCGACGAGCCTGTCGGCCTCGCGCAGCGCCGATGGATCAGCCGCGCCCCCGCCGAGCAGCGCGAGAACCACCAGGACGGCTCCGACGAGGGAGGCGAGCGATCCGGTGCCTATCATTCGGCGATGAGCCTCGCCGACGAACTTCGGGGGCTGCCGAAGGCCGAGCTGCACCAGCACCTTGACGGGGCGTTGCGTCCCGAGACGGCGGTGGAGCTTGCCGCGGCGATCGGAATGCCCCTCACGCTCGACGATGCTCGGGCGCGCATGGTGGGACCCAAGCGCTGCCGGGACCAGGGGGAGCTCCTGGGGTATTTCGAACTCCCGCTTGCCCTGCTCCAGACGGCCGAGTCGCTCGAGCGCGCGGCGGCCGAGCTCGTGGAGGACCTGGCGAGCGACGGCGTGCGGTACGCAGAGATCCGCTGGGCACCGCGCCTCCACCTCGAGCGTGGGCTCTCCGTCACGTCGGTGATCTCATCGGTTGCGTCCGGGATCGCCCGAGCCGCCGGGGAGCCGGCGCGCCCCGTCCCGATGATCGCCCTCATCGTGACCGCCATGCGTTCGCACCCACCCGCCGCCAACGTCGAGCTCGCGCGGACCGCCGCGGACTTCGGCTGGCCGGTCGTGGGCTTCGATCTGGCCGGTCCCGAGGCGGACTGGCCCGCGCCTCCCCACGCGGCCGCCTTCCGCGCAGCGCGCGAGGGAGGACTGGCACTGACCGCCCACGCCGGGGAAGTGCCCGGTCCGGAACACATCGCCGAGGTGCTGGCATTCGGCGTCACGCGGGTCGCGCACGGCGTGACCGCCGCCGGCAACGAACCGATCATGGCCGTCCTGCGCGACCGTGACATCACCCTCGACCTCTGTCCGACCTCGAACCTCCAGACCGGGATCGTGCCCACGCTGGCTGCGCACCCCGCAGCGAGGCTCCATCGAGCCGGAGTGAGCGTCACGATCTCGACGGACGATCGAACGGTTTCGGCAACGACCCTCTCGCAGGAGCTCGCGCGAACCGCGGAGGCGTTGCACCTCAGCGACGAGGAGCTCAGCAGCATCGCGCTCAACGCCTTCCGCCGAGCGTTCGCGCCGCGACTCGCCGTGCGACCGCTGGCGGCTGCGGCGACGCGCGCCTGGAACGCGTGGCGGGCGGCACGCGTCATCGGCTGAGGCGTCCCTCGAGCAGACGGCGCACCGCGGCTGGATCGGCGGCGACCGCGTCCGGTCGCTCCTCCCCTTCGAGCCGTCGGGCCACGACGACGCTGGCCACGCCGGTGAGCACCAGGATGGCGGCACAGCCCGCCCGATGCGCGCCCGCCACGTCGGCCGCCGGGTTGTCGCCAACCACCACGGCGTCCGAGGCGGCGACGCCGCTGGCCTCGAGGATCGCGTGGAACATCGCCGGTGCGGGCTTGCCGATGACCTGCGGTGTCACGCCGGTCGCCGTCGCGATTGCTGCCACGATCGACCCGGCCCCGGGCAGGAACCCTGCGGGCGTCGGGTAGCGCGTATCGGCGTTCGTGGCGATCAATCGGGCGCCGGAGGCCACCGCCGTCATCGCGACCGCCAGGCGTCGATAGTCCAGGTGCGGGTCGAGGCCGACGATCACCGCGTCGAACGAGCATTCAAGCGGCTCACCCAGATAGTCCGGCGGCGCGATGGCGCCGGCCATGACGACATGCAGGCCGGCCGCAACCAGCTCCTGCTCCATGCCAGCGGCGCCGATCGCAAGCACCGACCGGACCTCCGGAGCATGAAGCGCGAGGTGCGCGACGGTGGCCGATGTGGAGGTGACGATCTCGTCCGCCACCGAACGAATGCCCATGGACGCCAGCCGCTCGACGTAGCCGGCGCGCGCGACCATCGAGTTGTTCGTCGCAAACCGGACGAGGACGCCCTCGGCATGGAGCCAGTCGACGAGCGCCGCAGCCCCCTCGATCGGCTCCGCACCCCGGTACACCACGCCGTCGAGGTCAAAGATAACGAGGCGAACGGCGGTGGGAAGGCTGGCCATCCGGCCGATGATAGGGCGCTCGAGAGCGCCGCCATCCGTTCGTCGGGCTGCCTGCCGGAGCCTTGAGTTCGCGGCCCCCGAGGAAGTATGATGCTGCGGATTCTGCGCCAGGTGCCCATGGCCCGAGAGCGCATCGGAGGCGCCGCGTATCTCGCGGCTCAGAGCGCACCCCGAGTGGTGTGGAGGAAACGAATGCGGAAGCACCACAGCTCGCTGATGGCCGTAGCAGCCGTCCTGATGCTGATCCTCGCGGCCTGCCAGTCCGGTGGCTCCAGTCCATCCGGCGCGGCGTCCGCATCGGCACCCGAGGCATCGGCTTCGACGGCTTCTGAGAGCGCCGCGCCCTCCGAGGGCGGGCCTACCGGATTCTGTCGCCCGGTCGGCGATGCCAGCGCGCCAGAATCACCTGCACCCGAGATGGCCGACCCAGGCAGCAGCGACCTCAAGATCGGTCTGGTCACCGACGTGGGTACGCTCGACGACCGGAACTTCAACCAGTTCAGCTGGGAGGGCGCTCTCCTCGGAGCGGAGCTGATCGGAGCCCCGGAGCCGCAGAACATCATCACCACCGACTCGAGCGAGTACGAGGGCAACATCCAGTCCTTCGTCGATGAGGAGTACGACATCATCGTGACCGTCGGCTTCGCCCTCGGGGAGGCAACGGCTGCCGCGGCGGCGGAGAACCCCGACGTGCACTTCGTTGGCGTGGACCAGTTCCAGGGCGGCGATCCAATCGAGAACTGGGAGAGCCTCATCTTCAACGAGGCCCAGGCGGGTTACCTGGCCGGCATCGTTGCGGCCAGCATCACGGAGTCCAATGAGATCGCCGCGATCGGTGGCTCAGGCACGATTCCCCCGGTCGTCAACTACATGCGCGGCTTTGAGAACGGCGCCATGAGCGTCAATCCCGACGTGACCGTGCATCTGAAGTACATCAGTGACGACCTTGCCGCCGCCTTCAACGACCCATCGGGTGGCAAGACCTTCGGCGACCAGTTCCTGCAGCAGAATGAGGCTGTCGACGTGCTGTTCCAGGTCGCCGGCAAGACCGGCAACGGCCTGCTGCAGTCAGTCGAGGAAGCGGACATCTACGGGATCGGCGTCGACGTCGACCAGTGGTTCTCCACTCCCGACAGTGCCGAGTGCCTCGTCACGAGTGCCGAGAAGAAGCTGACCAAGGCTGTGTCGGATGCGATCGTCGCCGTCGGCGAAGGCTCCCCGCGGACCAGCAACGTCTTCTACGGCGCCGATAACGACGGCATCGGGCTCGCGCCCTTCTACCAGTTCGCCGATCTCATCGACGACGAGACGCAGGGTCTCCTCGACGACGCCTTCGATCAGATGGCGGCGGGCGATCTGGATCCGTGCGAGCCGTCCGGGCTCTGCTTCGCGGGCGAGCCGGATCCCGGAAACTGACCGGCTCACCTTGAGCTGAGCGAATCGAGCGGGCCGATCGACGTGATCGGCCCGCTCGTCATTTCATTCGACGAGTGAATGCTGAACCGGTGACGCCGCGGCGCACCCCAGCCGACGACGCGGCGAGTGGCCCCGTGGTCCTTGAGATGCGCGGGATAACCAAGCGGTATCCCGGCGTCGTGGCCAACGACGGCATCGACCTCGCGGTGCGCGCGGGCGAGATCCACGCGCTCCTTGGCGAGAACGGCGCCGGCAAGTCGACGCTGATGAACATTCTCTACGGGCTCGCGGTGCCCGACGAGGGCGAGATCCTGCTCGACGGGACCCCGGTGGAGATCGAGGGGCCCAACGACGCCATCCGGCGCGGGATCAGCATGGTGCACCAGCACTTCATGCTCGTCCCGGTCCTGAGCGTGGCGGAGAATATCCTGCTCGGCGACGAGCCGATGGCAAACCCGATCCTCCTAGATCGCGCGGCGGCGTCCCGCCGGATCAGAGAGCTGGGAGCCTCGTTCGGCTGGGAGCTCGATCCCTCAACTCCCGTGGGCTCACTCTCCGTGGGCTGGCAGCAGCGCGTCGAGATCCTCAAGGCGCTCTACCGCAAGGCGCGCGTGCTGGTGCTCGACGAACCTACCGCCAGCCTGACGCCGCAGGAGACGCGCGAGATCTTCGATGTCCTGCGTCGCCTGCGCTCCGAGGGCTACGCGATCATCTTCATCAGCCACAAGCTGTACGAGGTGCTCGAGGTCGCCGACCGCATCACGGTGATCCGGCGCGGGCGGGTGGTCGGGTCTCGCGTGCCGTCCGAGACCGATGAGGACGACCTCGCGGAGCTGATGGTCGGTCGCGAGGTGCAGCTGACGGTCGACCGCGGCGAGAGCCACCCGGGTGAGCCACTGCTCACCGTCAGTGGTATCCGCGTGCAGGACGATCGTGGCCGCGAAGTGGTGCATGACGTCGATTTCGAAGTGCGCGCCGGCGAGATCTTCGGCATCGCAGGCGTCGCTGGAAATGGGCAGGACGAGCTGGTCGAGAGTCTTCTTGGCCTTCGCTCGGTCGCCGCGGGAACCGTCACCCTGGAAGGACGCCGAGTGACCGGAGCGAGCCCTCGGCGCCTCCACCAGCTGGGGGTCGGGTTCGTGCCTGCCGACCGGCATCGGTACGGCGTCGTTCTCAGCTTCCCTCTCACCGACAATCTGTGCTTGAACGACTACTACCACGCGCCCTACGCGCGGGGGATGGTGCGCGACCAGGACGCCATCGGGCGCTATGCCAACGACCTGATCGACCAGTACGACATTCGAGCCCCCTCCGCGACCGTGCCCGCTGGGACGCTCTCCGGTGGAAACCAGCAGAAGGTTGTCGTGGCGCGCGAGTTTGACGGCGAGCTGCGCCTGCTGGTGCTCGACCAGCCGACACGCGGCTTGGACGTCGGCAGCATCGAGTTCATCCACCGCCAGGCGATAGCGAAGCGCGACGCCGGCGTCGCCATCCTGCTCGTCTCCGCCGAGCTCGACGAGGTGCTCGAGCTCTCCGACCGCATCGGCGTCATGTTCCGCGGGCGCATCGTCCAGGTCCTGGACGCGCGGCGTACGAACCGCGAGGAAGTCGGGCTGCTCATGGCCACCGGCGGCCGCGAGACCCAGGCGGTCCAGGAGGCGACGTCGTGAGCGACGCTCCGGTGACCACCGAGACGCTGCGCAACGAGCATCCGCCCCAGGCGTCCGTCCCGGACGACCGGCCTCCCGGGCGGCTGTCGCTGCTGCGTCGCGCTCTGCGTACGCTTCTCCTCCCTGCGAGCGCCATCGTCCTGGCGCTGCTCGTCGGGGCGGTGATCATGATCGCCTCGAGCCCGCTGGTTCGTGGCGACGTGAACCCGATGCTGCCCCTCACCGCGTACGCCGCGCTCGTCGCCGGCTCCGTCGGCTCGTTCAACGGCATCGTCAACACCCTCGTGCAGGCCACGCCGCTCGTGCTCGCCGGACTCGCCGTCGGCATCGGCTTCAAGGCCGGCCTGTTCAACATCGGTGCACAGGGCCAGTTCCTGGTCGGCGGTATGGCGGCGGCGGCCATGGGTGTCACCACGGCCGGCCTGCCTCCGATCCTCGCCATCCCGATCTCCGTGCTGGCGGGCATCGTCGCCGGTGCGGCGTACGGCTTCGTGCCCGGCTTCCTGAAGGCATTCACCGGTGCCCACGAGGTGGTGACCACCATCATGCTGAACTACGTTGCGATCCAGGTGGTCGCATACGTCGCCTCAGGGCCGTTGCGTGGCGAGAACGTCTCATTTGCGCGGACCGAGACGATCACCACGGCCGCGCTCCCGGTGCTCGCGGGACGCGAGGGACACATCGGCATCCTGTTCGCCGCGGTCGCCGTTCCAGTCGTGGCGTGGCTCCTCTTCCGCAGCACGCTCGGCTTCGAGATCCGAACGGTTGGCGCCAACCCGGATGCCGCGCGCTATGCCGGGATGCGCCCCAGAGCGCTCATCATCCTCACCATGTCGATCGCCGGTCTGCTGGCAGGGCTGGCCGGGGCGACCGAGATCCTGGGGCAGGTTGGGCACATGCCCGCTGCCTATGCCACCTCGGTCGGCTTCGACGCCATAGCCGTGGCACTGCTGGGCCGCGCGCACCCCGTCGGCATCCTGTTCGCCGGGCTCCTCTTCGGCGCAATGCGCGCCGGCGCCGGCCTCATGCAGATCCAGGCGGGTATCCCGGTACAGATGGTGAATGTGCTCCAGGCGGTCATCCTCTTCTTCCTTGCCGCCGAGCTGATCGTGCGCTACCTGTTCCGGATCCGAGCGGCAGGTGCCGAGGTCGCCGAGATGCAGACCATCACGCGCTCGTACGGCGAGCAGGTGGCGAAGTAGCCCGATGATCGAGCTGCTCTACGACATCCCGGTCCTCGGGATCCTCTTCCAGTTCATCGGCTACCTGATCGACGTCCTCCCGATCATCGCGCCCACGATCGTGGCCGCCGCCACGCCGATCGCGCTGGGCGCGCTCTGCGGCTTCATGAACGAGCGCTCCGGCGTGGTGAACATCGGGATCGAGGGGATGATGCTGACGGCGGCGTTCGTCGCGTGGTGGACGGCCTCGCTTGCCGCGCAGCTCATGCCCGATAGCCCGGCCGGACCGCTGGGCGTATCCCCGGTGCTGCTCATCGGCCTGGCGGCCGCCGTGGGGGCCGCGATGCTCGTCAGCCTGGCGCACGCGTGGCTGTCGGTGACCCTGCGCGCCGACCAGATCATCTCCGGCACGATCATCAACATCTTCGCCGTCGGCATCACCGGCTACCTCAACCTGCTCATCAGCCGCTCCGCTCCCCCATCGGCGGGTCAGTTCACCCGTTGGGAGCCTCCTGCGGGGCTCACGGAGCTGCCAGGCGTCGGCTGGCTGTTCGAGGCGATCTTTGCGCAGGGACCGATCGGTCTCACGCTCATCGCGGCGGTGATCGTGCTTCAGGTCATGCTCTTCCGATCGCGCTGGGGGCTGCGCACACGGGCAGTCGGCGAGCACCCCGAGGCCGCCGAGACGGTGGGCATCGACGTCATCCGGCTGCGCTATCGAAACATCATCCTGGGGGGCATCTTCGCCGGACTGGCGG
>Ga0136635_10000285_pt1 | contig 13258 bp, 16 predicted proteins | sample AntDrymeUQ852106_2_FD_105495 | JGI IMG/M metagenome (GOLD analysis project Ga0136635, IMG submission 105495) | Polar desert sand microbial communities from Dry Valleys, Antarctica - metaG UQ85 (21.06) | ecosystem: Environmental > Terrestrial > Soil > Desert | place: Antarctica: Dry Valley... | reverse complement strand
GAAGATCTTCGTCTCCTGCGCGATCTCGGCGACGTGCGCGACGAGCTCCTTGAACGCCCACGGCGGCTGCGTCGACTGCGAGACGACGCCGGCCTTCTTCATCTTCGGCAGGCGCTCCCACTCGTCCTTCGTCTCGACGATGACGTAGTCGGTCCCCGCGTACGCGCGCAGCCCTACGACCTCGGGGTGCTCCGGCGTTCCGAGGATGATGACGCGGTAGCCCTCGTCCGCGAGCTGCTTCGTGAAGCGCTGCGCGCGCAGGACCAGGGAGCACGTCGCGTCGATGCACTCGAGCCCCTGCTCCTCGATCTTCGCGCGCATCTCCGGCGGGACGCCGTGCGCGCGGATGACGACGATGCCTTCCGCCGCTTCGGACGGGTCCTTGATCACCTTCACGCCGCGCGCGGCGAGCCGCTCGCTGATCTTCGGGTTGTGGACGACCTGGCCGAGGTTGTGGACGGTGCGTCCCGTTTCGGCGGCCGCCTCCGTCAGCTCGACGGCCTTCTTGACCCCGAAGCAGAACCCGTTCTCACGCGCGAGGAGCACTTCCACAATGTCGATTCTACGCTGCGAACGGTCGGAAAAACGGCCCTGTTTCAGGCGCCGGCGGCGCCGGTACGCGAATAGACGCCGTGCATCGACTCAGGCAGGAGCTCAGCGACCTCGCGCATCATCGCGTCGGCGACCGCCTGCGGCTCCGTCTCGCCGAGGTCCTTCGCGTAGAACGGCTTCCCGAAGCGAAGGGTGACGCTGCGCTTCCAGAACCTGCCGAACACGCCGCGGGAACCGGTCACGCCGACCGGCACGATCTGGGCTCCCGAGCGCAGCGCGATGCCGGCGATCCCCGGGTGCGCCTTGATCATCGTCCCGGTCTCGCTGCGGTGGCCCTCCGGGAAGAAGCCGAGCACTCCGCCACCCGCGAGCACCCTCAGCGCCGTGACGAAGGCACGCCGGTCACTCGTGCCGCGCTTCACCGGGAAGCAGCCGATGAACCGGATGAGCCCGCCGACGAAGAACCATTCGAAGATCTCCTCCTTCGCCATGTACTTGACGGGCTTGTGCACGGCCCACGCGATCCACTCGGGGTCGAGCCAGGAGATGTGGTTCGCCACGAGGATGTAGGGGCCGCTGCGCGGTACGTTGTCGAGGGCGATGGTGCGCATGGGCGCGAAGAAGAGCGCGACCGTGCGGACGATCGGGTACAGCACGCGCCAGAGGTAGAGGTGCTCCTGCGGCGTCTCCGGCAGCGGGAACCACCTCATCGGTCGCGGAACACCTAACGCTGCGGCGCGGCCGAGATCACCGACAGCACGCGGTCGAGGGCCTGACCGACGCTCTCCCCATCGGTCTCGACGACGATCGCGTCCGACGCGGCACGCAGCGGCGCGACGGCGCGCTCGCTGTCGAGCTGGTCGCGCCGCAGGATCTCGTGGAGCAGCTCCTGACGCGGCCGCTGCTCGCCGCGCGTCTGCAGCTCCTCCTCGCGCCGCCGCGCGCGCTCCGCCGCTGACGCCGTGAGGAAGATCTTCCGCTCGGCGTCCGGCAGGACGACGGTCCCGATGTCGCGTCCGACCATGACCACACGACCGCGAGCCGCGAGCGCGCGCTGCTGGCCGAGCATCGCCTCCCGGACGCCGGGAACACGCGCGACCTGGGAGACGACGCGATCGATGCGGCCGTCACGGATCTCCCACGTCACGTCCTTGCCGTCGAGGAGGACCGTGTAGGCGCGGCCGTCGCGGACCGTGGGCGGCCCGATGTTGATGCGCAGATCCCGCGCGAGCGCAGTGAGCCCGACGCCGTCGTCGGGATCGATCTTCCGCTCGAGCGCAGCGAGGGCCACCGCGCGGTACATCGCGCCCGTGTCGAGGAACAGGTAGCCGAGCCGCTCCGCGACGAGCGCGCCGATCGTGCTCTTGCCGGCGCCGGCGGGACCGTCGATCGCGATCGTGCGTGGCCTCGCCATCAGTGGGTCACGCCACTAACCTCGGGCCAACGCTTCGACTTCGCGCCGGTTCAGATCGCGGTGCGCCCCCGCCGCGAGCGTCCCGAGGCGCAACGGGCCGATGCGCACGCGCCGCAGCCGGACGACCGTGAGCCCGACCTCCGCGCACATCCGGCGGACCTGGCGCTTCCAGCCGGTCCGCAGCACGATCCGGAGGCGCCCGCCCGCGCCCGTCCGCGAGATCACGCGCAGCGATGAGACGCGCGCGAGCCCCTCCTCGAGGCGCACGCCCTTCGACAGCTGCGCGAGCGCGTTGTCGGTGAGCTGACCCTCGACCTCGGCCTCGTATTCGCGCTCGTGCCCGTTGCTCGGGTGGATCACGCGCTGCGCCCAGTCCCCGTCGTTCGTGAGGAGAAGAAGCCCCTCGCTGTCGCGATCCAGCCGTCCGACGGGGTAGATCCGCTCGCGCACGCGGACGAGCTGGACGACGGTCTGCCGTCCGCGCTCGTCGCTCGCGGTGGAGACCACGCCAAAGGGCTTGTGCAGTGCGATGTAGCGGAAGCCCACTTTCCGTGTGGGCTCGCCGTCGACCTCGATGCGCGCGTCCGGAGCGACCTTCGTGCCGAGCACGCGCACGATCTGTCCGTCGACGCGGACGCGGCCCGCGCTGATGAGCTCCTCGGCGGCCCGGCGCGACGCGACGCCGCGCTCGGCCATCACCTTCTGCAGGCGCGTGAGCTCCTTCAAACCCCGCGGCCTCCGCTGCTCACAGCTGCTCCGGCCGCGTGGGCCCTGCGGCTTCGACCAGGCGAAGCCCGGCCTCGCCTGCAAACCCCGCAGCCTCCGCTGCTCACAGCTGCTCCGGCCGCGTGGGCCCTGCGGCTTCGACCGGGCGAAGCCCGGCCTCGCCTGTTTCAGGAAGAGTCAGCACACGCGGCAGCTCGTCGAGACTGGTGAGGCCGAAGCACTCGAGGAACTCCCAGGTCGTGCCGTACAGGATCGGCCGGCCCGGCGCCTCGCGACGCCCGCGCTCCTCGATGAGCCGGCGCTGCATGAGCGTGTAGAAGGTCTGGTCGCAGTTCACGCCGCGGATCGCCTCGACCTCCGCGCGCGTCGCAGGCTGCTTGTAGGCGACAACAGCGAGCGTTTCCAGCGCCGCCGAGGAGAGACGGAGCCGGTCGGCGCCGAGGTAGGCAGCGACGTACGACGCGTACTCGGGCGCGGTGATCAGCTGCCAGTCGTCGCCCTCATGCGCGAGCCGCAGCCCGGTGTCCTCGGCGACCGCACCGAGCTCGCCGAGCGCGGCCTCGACCGCGCGCGGCGTCGAGCCGGTGATCTTCACGAGCTCGCCGCGGGACACCGGCTTCTCGGCGACGAAGAGCACTGCTTGGATCGCGCGCGCCAGCGGCGTCATGAGCCCGCCTTCCTCCGGATGGTGATCTCCCCGAAGAGCTCGTCCTGATCGATGTCGATCACGATGCGTCGGTAGAGGTCGAGCAGCGCGATGAACGTCACGATGGCGTAGCCGAGCGTCGGCCGCTCGCCGAGGAGCGTAGCGAAGGAAAGCGTCTCGTGTTCGGCAACGAGGGCTTCGATCTCCTCGGTGCGCTGCTCGACGGAGTAGCGCTCGGCGGGTGCGACGAGGTCTTCCTCCTTCGGTCGCGCCGCGAGCGCCAGGACCTTCGCCCACGCAGCCGCGAGCGCACTCGTGTCGCCGCCGCGCGGCGGCAGCTCGACCGTGCCGCCCTCGCGGTGGAAGGCGCGCTCGCCGGCGCGGAGGCGGTCGCCGAGAAGGGACGCCCGGCCCCTCACCGTGGCGTACTCGAGGAGGCGGGCGCGGAGCTCCTCCTCGGAGGCGCCCTCGTCCTCCTCGGCGACGGGCTCGAGCGAGGGCAGCAGGCTGCGCGCCTTCAGCAGGACCAGTCGCGACGCCACGGCAAGGAATGCCGCGACCTCCTCGGCCGGCAGCTCCGCCAGCGCCCGGACCCGCGCGAGGTAGCCGTCGGCTAGGTCCCCGAGCCGGACGGTGAGGATATCGAGCTTGCGCTCCTCGACGAGCTCGAGCAGCAGCTCCAGCGGCCCTTCGAACCCTTCGATCGAGACGCGCGGCGGCTCAGGGCCGATCACGGGAGCGCCTCGCGGTCGGCCTCGTGGAGCATCCGCTCCTCGCCGGTGACCGGCACCTCGTGGTGTCGCGCGATGAGCGCCGCGACGCGCGCTGACGCGCCGCGCCGCCGCGCTTCGTCGGCGCCGAGGCGCGGGTGGTCGAGGTAGCGCGCGAAGGTCCCGCCGCCACGCGTGAGCCGACGGCGGGCGGCCGCCGGCAGGAGCGCCCCGGCGATCCGGTGCCAGAGGCGCGTGCCAGCGGGCTTGCCGACGTCGTGGAGGAAGCCGGCGAGGACGAGGTCGTCATCGGCCCCCCGCGCCCGAAGGAGCGCTGCCGTCCGCTCGGCGTGTCGGGTGTCGCCGTTCGGCGTGCTGCTGAAGCGCAGGAACTGCCGCAGCCGCATCACGGCTCAGGTGCCGATCAGGAGCCGGGCGATCGCCTGCGCCGGGCCGAAGACGACGGTCTGGAGGATCCGTCCGCCGAACCAGAGCAGGAGGAGCAGGAGGATCGGGCCGTACTGGAAGTACGGCCGCAGGTCGTACTGCTGCTTCGGAGGAAGCAGGCCGAGCACGACGTTGGAGCCGTCGAGTGGCGGGATCGGGATGAGGTTGAAGATACCGAGGACGCAGTTGAACACGACGATGTACTCGAGGATCTCGACGTAGTTCGGACCGAGGACATCGGCGGAGCCGAGGCGCAGCGGTATCGCACAGACGGCGGCGATCGCGAAGTTGGCGAGCGGTCCGGCGAAGGACACCATGCTCGACGCGAACGCTCCGCGCAGCCGCGACTCGTTCACCGGGACCGGCTTGCCGTAGCCGAAGCCTGCGAGCACGAGGAGGAGCGTGCCGAAGATGTCGAAGTGCACGACCGGGTTCAGGCTCATGCGTCCGAGCAGCCGGGCGGTGTCGTCGCCGAGCCGGTGCGCGGTGTACGCATGCATGAACTCGTGGACCGTGATCCCGATGACGATCGCGAAGATGAACCCGAAGAACGCATTCGGGTCGGTCTGCAGGCTGCGCAGCGGGCCGAACAGCGTGCCGCTGACGAAGGAGATGACCAGGAGCGCTAATGCGATGAGGATGATCGGGTTGCCGCCTGGACCACCGAAACCACGAGCGATCACGGTCGGAGTCTAGGGACGAACGACGAGCGGCTTTGCCGCGAGGAGCGAGTACCACCCGCCCGGGGCGTGTCTCGCGGCGAAGCGTCGAGAAGGAGCAGGCGCCTAGCGGCTAGCGATGCGCCCCAGGACGAGCCGTCGTGCGGGCGCCCGCGTCGCGCTCCAGCGGAACGCGCCGCGCACGAGCTCGATCGCCTCGCCGTCGCCCGCCTTTCCAGCGCGGTGGATCTCGGCGTACGGCTCGCCGCGCTCGACGCGACTGCCGACCTTCGCGCACAGGAGGATGCCGGTCGAGAGATCGATGGCGTCCCCCTTCTTCTCGCGGCCGGCGCCGAGGCGCACCGACGCGATGCCGATCCGGTCGGCGGCGAGGTCCTTCACCCACGCGGTCCGCGTCGCGCGCAGCGTCTCGACGTGCTTCGCGCGCGGGAGCCGGTCTGGATCGTCGACGGCCCGCGCGTCGCCCCCCTGCGCGGTGACGAGCTCGCGCAGCTTCGCGAGCCCGCTCCCGTCTTCGATCGCGCGCGCGACGCGCGCGAGAGCGGCCTTCCGGTCGTGTGCCTTCCGGGCGAGCACGAGCATCTCCGCGGCCGCCAGCGAGACCAGGCGGGCGAGGTCGGGCGGCCCTTCGCCGCGCAGCGCCTCGATCGCTTCGCGCACCTCGAGCGCGTTGCCGACCGCGCTGCCGAGGGGCTGGTCCATGTCCGTGAGCTCGCACGTGACGGCGAGGCCGTGGGCGGTGCCGATCGACACCATCGCCCGCGCGAGCGCGCGCGCCGTGGTCAGGTCCTTCATGAACGCGCCGCGGCCGACCTTCACGTCGAGGACGACTGCGTGCGCGCCGGAGGCAATCTTCTTCGACATGATGCTGGACGCGATGAGGGGGATCGCCGGCACGGTCCCGGTCGTGTCGCGGAGCGCGTAGAGCAGACCATCCGCCGGGGCGAGGTCCGCGGTCTGGCCCGACACGACGACGCCGATGCGCCCAAGCTGGTCGAGGAACTCCGCCGTCGACAGATCGACGCGGTAGCCGGAGAAGGACTCCAGCTTGTCGAGCGTCCCCCCGGAGAACCCCAGTCCGCGGCCGCTCATCTTCGCGACCGGCGCACCGCACGCGGCAACGAGCGGCGCCACCGCGAGCGTCGTCTTATCGCCGACGCCGCCGGTGGAGTGCTTGTCGACGACGCGCCCGAATCGCGTCAGGTCGAGACGCTGCCCCGAGCGGACCATCGCCATCGTCAGCGCCGCGGTCTCCCGCGCGTCCATGCCTGCGAACACCACCGCCATGCAGAACGCGCTCATCTGGTAATCGGGGACGTCGCCCTGTACGTAGGCCTGGATGAGCGCATCGAGCTCGCCGTCCTCGAGCCGGCCGCCGTCGCGCTTGCGCTCGATGAGCTCAACGACTCTAGCCATGAGCGACGAACGGCTTGCCCGCGAGGAGCGAATTCGACCAGCCCTGAGCGTGGTGTCGAGGCCGCAGGCCGAGACGCTTGAGCAGGGCGCGGACGTTCAAAGCCGCGCGACGACCTCGGTGATGACCCGCGCGAGGCGCTGGCCCGCCGCGTTCGCGACGGCGAGGACCTCCTCGTGGTGCACGTGCTCGATCTGGCCCGGGATGCCCGTGGCCATGTCGGTCACCGTGGAGATCGCGAGGATGCGCATCCCGCTGTGTCGCGCGACGAGCACCTCCGGCACCGTGCTCATGCCCACGGCGTCGGCGCCCCAGCCGCGCAGCATCCGGAGCTCGGCGGGCGTCTCGAAGTTCGGGCCCGGAACGGCGACGTAGACGCCCTCGCGAAGATCCGCGTCGACGGAGTGCGCAAGCGTCCGCAGCTCCTCCGTGTACGTACCGACCATATCGGGGAAGCGCGGACCGAGCGCGTCGTCGTTCGCGCCGCGGAGCGGGTTCGCCGGCATGAAGCTGATGTGGTCGGAGATCACCATGAGATCCCCGGCCTTGAAGGACGGGTTCAGGCCGCCGCAGGCATTCGTGAGGATGACCGTGCCGATCCCCCACGCCTTGAACACGCGCATTGGATACGTGACCGCGTCCATGTCGTAGCCCTCGTAGTAGTGGAGGCGGCCCTTCATCACGGCGACCCGCCTCCCTCCGAGCTCGCCGACGACGAGCTCGCCCGCGTGGCCCGCGACGGTGCTCCGCTTCCAGCCCGGGATCTCGCTGTAAGGGACGCGGATCGCCGAGCGCACGTCGCCAGCGAGTCGACCGAGGCCGGAGCCGAGCACGATCGCGACCTCGGGCACGTGCTTGGCGCGCTCGCGCAGCGCGGCGACGGCTGCCTCGTACGTCATCAGATGCCGCCTCCTTCCTTCAGGATCTTGCGCTTCAGCAGCGACAGGAACGGCGCCATCGAGGCCGTGCGCACGAGCTGGACGACGGTCTCGCTCCGCCGCACCTCGACGCGGTCGCCGACGACGAGGTCGTGCTCCTCCTGCCCGTCGAGCGAGAGCCGCGCAGGCTCGTCCTGCACGACGAGCTCGAGGCGCTGGTCGCCGTCGAGCACGACCGCGTTGCGGAAGGAGAGATGCGGCGCGATCGGCACGATCATGAGCGCGTCCGATCGCGGAAGCACGATCGGCCCGCCGACGGAGAAGCCGTAGGCGGTGCTGCCGGTCGCGGTCGCGACGATGAGCCCGTCCGCCCAGTACACGGTGAAGGGCTCGCCATCGATCCGGACGTCCACGTGGATCGAGCGCACGAGCGAGCCGCGCGCCACGACGACGTCGTTCAGCGCGTTCACGTGCAGGAGCTCCGTGCCGTCGCGGACGAGGCGTGCGTGCAGCAGGGTGCGCCGCTCGCACTCGTAGCGTCCGGAGGTGACCTCCGCGAGCGTGGCGTCGAACTGCTCCACGGAGGTGGCGGTGAGGAACCCGAGGCGACCGAGATTCACGCCGAGGAGCGGGATCCCGAGGGGCGCGAGCGCGCGCGCGGCGCGGAGCACCGTGCCGTCCCCGCCAAAGACGCACGCTACGGCCGCGCCCTTGACCTCGGTCGCGAGGGTCATCGAGTCGAGTGAGACCTCGGCGACATCGTGGCCCGCGGAGCGCAAGCGCGCGGCGGCACGCGTGGCGGCGGCGAGCGCGGTCACCCGGTCCGGTCGCGACGCGATCGCGATCCTCATTCCGCGGCCTCGCGCGCGAGCACACCGATGCGCCCCGGTGCCAGACCAGCCTCGCCTTTGCGCGCGAGCACGAAGAGCTCGCGATTCCCCTCGCGGCCAGGCAGGCGCGAGGCGACGATCGAAACGACCCCGAGGCCGTCGGCGGTGAAACGCTCGGCGACCGCGATCGCGCTCTTCGCGCGCGCCTCGGGGTCGCGAACGATGCCGCCCTTGCCGACCGCCTCGCGGCCGGCCTCGAACTGTGGCTTCACCAGCGCGAGCACGGAGCCACCGGCCCGCAGGTGGACGAACGACGGCGGCAGCGCGACCCGGAGCGAGATGAAGGACAGGTCCGCGACGATGAGATCCACCGGCTCAGGCAGCTCGAAGCCCTCGCGCGCGTTCACACCCTCTCGGACGACCACGCGCGGGTCGTTGCGCAGCTTCCAGTCGAGCTGACCTTTGCCCACGTCGACGGCGTAGACACGCACCGCGCCCCGCTGCAGGAGCGCGTCCGTGAACCCACCGGTGGACGAGCCGACATCCAGTGCCACGAAGCCGCGCACGTCGATGGCGAGCTCGTCCAGCGCGGCGTCGAGCTTCTCACCGCCACGCGACACGAACCGTGGGCCGGTCTCCAGTGCGATGGCAACGTCCTCCGGCACCGGCGCAGCCGCGCGGCGCGCGACCTCGCCGCCGACACGGACCGCCCCGGCGAGGATGAGCGCCTGCGCCCGCTCGCGGCTCGACGCCAGCCCGCGCGTGACGAGCAGCTGATCGAGACGCGTGCGCGAGGCCATCACGGCGCGAGTATGCGGGCGCACGTCACTAGACTCGCGCGGATGCCGAAACGCCTGCCGCGCTCGCGCACCCTCAAAGGTGATCCGAAGCTCGTGTATTACGACTCGGGCGGCGGGCAGCCCAGCGAGCCGCCCATCGTCCTGCTGCACGGCGCGTCGCTGCGCGCCGAGGACTGGGAGAACATCTTCCCCCGCCTCGCGACGCGGTACCGGGTCATCGCGTACGACGCGCGTGGGCACGGCAAGAGCGGCAGGGCGCAGAGCTACACGCTCGCCGACCTCGCCGAGGATGCCGCGCGCGTTCTGCGGGAGATCGCGAAGGCACCGGCGATCGTCATCGGGCACTCCGTCGGGGGCGCGACCGCGTATGTGCTCGCGACGCGTGAGCCGGGGCTCGTGAAGGCGGTCGTGCTCGAGGATCCCTGGCTCGCGCGCTATCACGACGGCGTGTGGCGGGCGGAGCTGTTCAAGGCGCTCGATGCCGTCGTCGCAAAGGCAGATGACCCCGCCGCGCTGCGCGCCGCGGTGGGGCGGATGCCCCTGCCGACACCAGGCCCCCGCGGCGAACGCACCGTCGCCGAGGTGCGCGGCTTCTACAGCGCGGAGCGCCTCGCGACCTACTACGCCGCCGTCGATCCTGCCTTCGTGAAAGAGCTCACCCGCCCCGAGCCGGTCGGGCAGAACGCGATCGCCGAAGCGCGCGGCAAGGTGACGCAGCCTGCGCTCCTGCTGTGCGCCGATCCGCGCGTCGACAGCGCACTCGGCGACGGCGAATCCGATGCACTCGCCGCGGAGGGGGCACAGGTCATGCGCTTTCCTGGCGTGCCGCACCGGATGCACGGCCTCAAGCCGGAGGTGTTCCTCGAGGCCATCGAGCCGTTCCTGCGAAAGCACCGCACGAGCTAACAGGCGACGGCGGGACACAGCGAGGCCGCCACACCCGGGCCAGGGATGGCGGCCTGCTGAAGCGAGAGGTCGGAAAGACTGCCTAGCGGACCGTGATCGTCCAGAACACGCCGGAGTCCTCGAGCCAAGTCGTGCCGTCGATGACGCCGCGGACACCGAGGCGGTACACGCCGGGCGCGCCGGGGGCGCGGACCGCGAACTGGAACCAGCCGGTCTGGCCGGGTCCGACGTAGGGCGTCGTCGTCGTCGCGGGACGCGAGGCGTTGATCCAATTCAGTGCGAGCTCCGGACGTGGCCGGTCGAGCGGGGCGGCGGTGCCGATGTAGGCCTGCTGTCCGGGACTGCCCTGGTACCAGCCGCGGTAGCCGGTGTTCTTCAATGCGAGCACGAGGGTCGCCGACTGGCCGGGCGAGAGCGTGACGTTCGGGCTCTGGCCCTCCCACCGCGCGTGGAAGCCCTTGTCCGAGTAGCTCACGGTCGTTGCGCCGTCCACGATGCCGCCAAAGTCGGCGGTCCAGTACCACTTGTAGGACGACGCCGCGCCGTATGCGCGACCGACGCCGACGGCGCGGTAGTTCGGGTTCGTGAGGACGGCGTAGTGGCCCGGACTGTTGATCCAGCCCTGCACGACCTCGTACGCGCTCGTATAGCCGGCAGCGAGATTCTCGCCCGACCAGGTCGAACGCGAGGGGTACCCGAAGTCCGCCATCCTGGACGTCGGGCTGCGTCCGTCGAGCGATTGGTGCGCGAAGTAGTCGTTCACGGCCATGTCGGTGGACATCCACTTCGCGGCGTTCGTGAGCGTGTCGGAGACGACGAGCGTCGACAGCCCGTGCGAGGCGCGAAAGGCGTTCACCTCTGCGACGAGACCCGCCTCGGATGAGTCGAGCGCGGCGGCGTCCGCGTGAGTCGAGGGGATCGCAAGGCCGCCCCCGAGGACGGCGAGCGCCAGGATCGTCGTGATGACTCGTTGCATGCTGACCTCCCGCGAGTTGCGCTACCGATCGACCTTGGCCCAGCCTGTGTGCGATGCGCACACGTGATCGGCAGCGCTACACAAAAAAACGGTCAGCCACTGCTGTGTGTTACCTCATCGTTGTCTCATCGCCGCGCTCTGAGACAGCGCGGATACGTTTTGCGAACAAGCGAGTGACGCCTGTCACGCACCTAGTACTGCGAGAGGCCCATTGGTCCTAGGACGAGCGGACTTGTTTGGCGAGCGCGTCCGCGAGCTGCGTGATGCGGAGGTCGACGGCGTCGAGGCGCTTCGCGCACTCCGCGTGGAGCCGCAGGCCCTCCTCATACAGGCGCACCGCTTCGTCGAGGTCGAGCGCCGGGTCCTCGAGCCGGTCGGCGATCGCCTCGAGCCGCTCGAGCGCGGCGTCGAGCCCGGGCGGGGCCTCGTCGTCCTTCGGCGTCACGGGGTCTCCGTCACGCGCGCCGCCGCTCGACCGTCGCGCATGCGGATCCGGATCTCCTCTCCGCGCTGCAGGGAGCGCGCGTCCGCGCGGACGCGCCCATCGGCACCTTCGACGATCGCGTAGCCACGCCCGAGTACGGCGAGCGGGGAGAGCGCGTCGAGCCGGCGGCGGGCGGACGACAGGCGCTGACGGCGCTGGGGCACGAGCCGCGCGACCGCGCGATCGAGCGCGCGGCGGTCCTCGTCCAAACGCTGGCGGAAAGCGGCGACCCGCGCCAGTGGTGCGCGCCGCTCGATGAGCCGCCTCGCCGCGAGAAGCCGGCGGCGCCGCCCGTCGATCGCCGCGTGCATCCGCGCATCCATGCGCTGCCGATGGCGTTGCGCGATGCGAACCTCGGAGGTCGCGTCCGGGACGACAAGCTCGGCGGCGACGGAAGGCGTCGGTGCGCGGACGTCCGCGACATGGTCGACCAGTGTCGTGTCGGATTCGTGGCCCACCCCCGTGCAGACCGGGACCGGGAATCGCGAGATCGCGCGGATGAGGGCCTCGTCGTTGAAGGGCCACAGATCCTCAGGAGCGCCGCCGCCGCGGGCGAGGATGACGACGTCGAGGTCGCGAACGCGCGCGAGTCCGTCGAACGCGGCGATGAGCGACTCGACAGCCGACGTGCCTTGCACGAGCGCGGCCGCGAAGACGAGCTCGACGCGCGGATCGCGCCGCGCCACCACGGTCTGGATGTCATGCCATGCGGCACCGGTCGGGCTCGTCACCACGCCGATCCGTCGTGGGTGCTGCGGCAGCGGCCGCTTCCGCTCCGCGCGGAAGAGCCCTTCGGCGTCGAGCCGGCGGCGCAGGGCCTCGAGGCGGAGCGCGGCTTCCCCCGCCCCCGCTGCCCGCAGATCGTCGACCCGGAGCTGACAGCGCCCGTCGCGCAGATAGAGCTCGACGTACCCGTGCGCGACAAGCTTCTCGCCGTCGCGCGGTACGACGGTCACCGCCTGAGCCTGCGTCGCGAAGAGGACACAGCGAAGCGAGCCGGCGTTGTCCTTCAGCGTGAAGTACGTGTGTCCAAGCGACGACGTGGTCGTCTGCACGACCTCTCCCTCGACCCAGAGATCCTTGAACTCGTCGCCGGTCTGCACGCGCTCCGCGAGCCGCGTGACGAGCTGACCAACGCGAAGGACGCGTTCAGGCGCGCTCGAGATACTCACCGCTCCGCGTATCCACCTTGATCTTGTCGCCCTGGCCGACGAACAGCGGCACCGTCACGCGCAGGCCCGTCTCGAGGGTGGCCGGCTTCGTCGCACCCGTTGCGGTGTCGCCCTTGATCCCGAACTCGACCTCGGTGACCCTGAGGACGACCGACGCGGGCAGCTCGACACCGATCGCCTCGCCCTCGTACTCGCTCAGCTGCACGACCATGCCGTCCGTGAGGTAGTTCACCGCGTCACCGAGGAGCTCCTCGTCCAGCGCGAGCTGGTCGAACGTCGCGGTGTCCATGAAGTGGTAGTGCGTGCCGTCCTTGTACATGAACTGCACGTTCCGGTGGTCGAGCCGGGCGCGCTGGAAGCGGTCGCCGGCCTGCACGGTCTTCTCGATGAGGTCACCGCGCCGCACGTTGCGGAGCTTCATCCGGACCTGCGCGCTGCCGCGGCCCATCTTGATGTGCTGGAACTCGACGATCTGGTAGAGCGTGCCGTCGATCTCGACGGTGATGCCCTTCTTGATCTCCCCGGTGCTGATCATGCGGTGAGGTTAGCGGTTCCCGACCTTCACGCGATTCGCCTCATGCTCCTCGAGCGTCTTCGCGAAGAGGTGCTGCCCCGTCGCGTCG
>Ga0136635_10000284_pt1 | contig 13264 bp, 12 predicted proteins | sample AntDrymeUQ852106_2_FD_105495 | JGI IMG/M metagenome (GOLD analysis project Ga0136635, IMG submission 105495) | Polar desert sand microbial communities from Dry Valleys, Antarctica - metaG UQ85 (21.06) | ecosystem: Environmental > Terrestrial > Soil > Desert | place: Antarctica: Dry Valley... | reverse complement strand
CCGCCCGGGATCTGTGCTGTCGGCGCCGACTCCTAGGGTCGAGTCATGACTGCTCCGATTGTCCTGGTTCCTGGGTTCTGGCTCGGCGCGTGGGCGTGGGACGGGGTTGCCTCCGCCCTGCGGGCGGACGGGCACGACGTCACCGCGGTGACGCTCCCCGGCCTCGAGTCGCCCGACTCCGATCGGTCCTCCATCACACTGACCGACCACGTCGACGCGATCTGTGATGCGGTGACAGCCGCGGGCCGACCCGCCGTGCTCGCCGTACACAGCGGGGCCGGCACCCCGGGCTACGCGGTCACCGACCGCATCCCCGAACAGCTCGCGGCGATGGTCTACGTCGACACCGGGCCGGGCAAGGGCGCGCTCGATCCCGACTTCACCGATGCGGAGAAGCCGCTGCCCTCACCGGAGGAGCTCGCGGAGTCGGAGAACCTGGACGGGCTCAGCGAGGAACAGCTCGAGACGTTCCGTGCTCGGGCCATTCCCGAGCCAGGCGCAGCGCTCCGCGACGCCGCCGACCTGACCAACGACGCGCGCCTGGACGTGCCGAGCACGATCATCTGCACGGCGTTCACTGCCGAGGAGTACAAGGAGGCGGCGAAGGAGGGCTACTCGTTCCTCGCCGGCCTGGCCGAGTTGCGCGACGTCTCCTATGTCGAGCTGCCCACGAGCCACTGGCCGATGTGGTCACGCCCCAAAGAGCTCGCCGACATCATCGGCGAGATCGCGACCAGCAGCTGACCTCGCTCTGCCCAACGACGACGCACGTGCTCGCCTACTGCGTCGGGAGGAGGGCCAAGACCACAGCTGCGCCAGACGACGCGCGCACCCCTCTGCCAGCCATCGTGGCCCCTTGTGGGTTACGTGGTGGAGCTGGCGGGAATCGAACCCGCGTCCTCCGACGTCGACTCAGGCATTCTCCGGGCGCAGTCCGCAGTGACGTTTTCTCAGCCCCGGCGCTCGTACGGACACGTCGCCGACAGGCTCAGCCGCTGTTGATGTCCCATCGCGACCCCGCGGCCGGGTCGTGACGGTGAGCCTCCTAGATGAGGCCGGCTACCGGGACGGAGGCGCTCCCGGGCCGACCCTTCGCTTAGCTCGCCTCAGGCGGCGAGGGCGAAGTCAGTGCTCTTTGCCTTGGCACTTGTAAGGTTCCACGGATCGTTAGCGAGTTAACCGTGGGTCCTCGGCCCGCTTCTCCTGAACCGAACGACCGAAGTCGAAACCGTTCAGCCCCTTGTGTAGTTGTCAAGCCCACCCAGGGTACCGGAACCCGTCCCGGCGATGATATGACCATGGTCAGTGACCATGGTACGCTGGTGCCGTGGCTGAGATCCGGATGAAGGCCAGCACATTCAAGGCGAGGTGCCTGGCGCTGCTCGACGAGGTCGCCCGTTCGCACACGAGCGTGGTGGTGACCAAGTACGGCAAGCCAGTTGCACGGCTAGTCCCGCTCGAACCCGTCCCGAGCGCAACTCTTGGTTCGGTGACCCTGCTCAGTGAGTCCGACGAGGACTACTTCTCGACCGGAGAGGAGTGGAGTGCCGACCGGTGACGCGGGGACAGTGCTGCTCGACACCCATGTGCTCCTGTGGTGGCAGGCGGAGTCCGACCGCCTGTCCAAGCGGGCGCGTGAACAAGTCACCACCGCCGACCGCGTGCTGGTGAGTCCAGTCAGCTGTTGGGAGGTGGCGATGCTCATCGACAAGCAGCGCGTCTCCCTCGACCGACCCACCGCGGTGTGGGTGCGGGACCTCTTCACGAGCAATGTGTCACCAGCGGACCTCACCCCGGGGGTTGCGGTCGCGGCCGCCGAACTTGTCGACTTCCACGGCGACCCTGCAGACCGCTTCATCTACGCCACGGCCCGCAGCCTCGACTGTCCGCTGATCAGCCAGGACCAAGCTGTACGCCGGTACGCCAGGAAGGATCGCAGCGTTTCGGTCATTTGGTGACGTCATCCCATGCCCTTCGACCGACGGCCCAGCTCGCGCTCGGTCTCCCGGCGGGCGTCTCGGGACGCCATGGCCTGCCGCTTGTCGTACGAGCGCTTGCCCTTGCCAAGCCCGATCTCGACCTTGGCCCGACCACCGCTGAAGTACAGCGCCAGCGGGACGACGGTGAAGCCCTTCTCCGCCACCTTGGACGCGATCCGGTCGATCTCGACCCGGTGGAGGAGGAGCTTGCGCCGGCGCCGCGGAGTGTGGTTGGTCCAGGTGCCTTGCGTGTACTCCGGGATGTGCACTCCCATCAGCCAGGCCTCGCCGTTGTCGACCTCGGCGAACCCGTCGACCAGTGACGCTCGGCCCGCGCGCAGCGACTTGACCTCGGTCCCGGTCAGGACGAGCCCGGCCTCCCACGTGTCACCGATGTGGTAGTCGTGGAAGGCCTTCTTGTTGCGTGCGACGATGGTGCGCTTCGCACCATCACGCAGCGGGGATTGCTTGGCCACGGCTCCATTGTCCGCTACGGGGTAGTCAGAGCCAGCCGGCCGGGTTCACGGTCTGACCGTTCTCGAACACCATGAAGTGCAGGTGGCAGCCGGTGGAGTAGCCGGTCGTCCCGACGTACCCGATGACCTCACCCCGGGTGACGCGCTCGCCCACGTTCGTCGAGTACGCGGACATGTGGTTGATCGCCGTCGCCAGCGGCCGTCCGTTGACGACCCCGTGCGCGATGATCACCCGGTTGCCGTAGCCGGCGTTGTAGTACTGCGCGACGACCTTGCCGTTGGCGGGCGCGAGGATCGGGGTGCCGCAGCCGGCGCCGAAGTCGATGCCGTCGTGCAGCTTCACGTATCCGAGGATCGGGTGCATCCGCATCCCGTACGGCGAGGTGATGTACGCACCGGGCACCGGGTAACTCAGGAACCCGCTACCGGTCGCCGTCGTCGAGCCGAGGCTGGCCATCCGGATATTGGCGAGCAGGTCGGCGACGCGGTCCCGCTCGCGCTCCATCTTCTGCAGGATGCGCAGGTCCTGCTGCTTGGCCCGCCGCGCCTCCTGTGCGGCATCCCGGCGCTCATCGACGAGCCCGTTCACGGCGCGCCGCTTCTCCCTGGCGCTGCGTGCGAGGTCCTGCTTGCGCTCGAGGTTCTCGGCCGCCTCCTGGCGCTTGACCGCGACCTCGTCGCGGATCTCCTGCACCTGCTTCTCGTGCAGCGTCACCAGGATGCGCTCGGCGTCCAGGTCATCGAGGGCTGCGGTCTGGGCGGAGACCACCGACTCCGCGGACGACATCATCATCGGGAACGTCTCCGAGCTGTCCCCGTTGATCACGGCGTCGACGCTCATCAGGCCTGGGTCGCCACTGGTGTAGGCCTGCACCGCGAACTGCTCGATCTCGTCCTGGGTGTCCGTGACCTCGGCGTGGGCCGCCGCCAGCTCCGCCTCAGCCTCGGCCAGCCGCTGCTCGGCGTCGGCGAGGGCGCGACGCATCTCCCGGTCGAGCTGCTCGGCGGCGGCCAGCTGGCCGAGCGTCTGGGCCAGCTCGTCCCGTGCGGTCGCGAGCCGAACCTGAGCCGAGCGGAGCACGGCGGTCGCCGCCTGGAGCCGCTCGCTGGTTTCCTCGAGCTCGTGCCGCTGGCCGTAGATCTGCTTGCCGATGGCCTGCTGGCGTTCCTCCAGCCAGTCCTCCCGGTCGGCCTGCGCCGGGCTCAGCGCACCCCCGGCCACGCACAGGGCGAGGCCGGCAACGACGACGGCGCGGACCGCGCGCGGTGGCGCGGTTCGGCGCGGTCGACCGATGGGGAAGTCTCGGTCCACGAGAGCGCCTTCGGGTGGGGTCGACCCTGACTGCGGGTGGTGTTGCTGGTACGAGTGGTACGCCTGGTGCTGGTGGTGCCTGTCACCGACCGTAACGGACCGACGTCAGACATCCAGGTATTTGCGCGTCATCACGAGTGTCGGGATCACGGCGACGATGATCGCGAAAACCACTGTGACCGTACCGGCGAGCACGGCGTCCCCCCAATCCACCCAAGGGGTAATCGTGCCTAGCCGTTCGGCCAAGTACCCCTGGACCACAACCCCCATGAACAACGCCAGAACACCACAAGCGGCCGCGGCGCCCACCAGCGCGGCGAGCATCGACTCGAGCACGAACGGCAGCTGGATGTGCCACGACGAGGCACCCACCAGCCGCATGATCCCGATCTCGCGGCGCCGAGCGAAGGCCGCCAACCGGATGGTGTTGGCCACCTGGAGCACGGCCGCGATCATCAGCGTTGCGGCGACGCCGAGCGCGATCCAGCGCATCTTGCCCAGCACTTGGTAGAGCGGGTCGAGCAGGTCCCGCAGGTCCCGCACATGGTCGACGCCGGGCACGCCCTCCAGCTCACTGGCGAGCACGTCGATCTGGTTGGGGTCCTCGAGCGTGACGTAGAACGACGACGGGAACGACTCTGGCCGCAGCGCCTCGAACAACCGGCGCCCGGTGTTGCTCTGCCCGAAGATCTGCTCCGCCCGCTCGTACTCCTCCGCCGAGGTCACGAACTCGTACGTCTCAACCTGGCTGTTCGCGACGATGACGTCCTCGACCTGCGCCTGCTGGGCATCGGTCGCAGCGCCGTCGATGCAGGCCGCTTCGAGGGAGTTGGGCGAGCACATCTCCACCTGGATCTGCAGCCGGTCACCCCAGTACTGCTCGGTGGTCTCGATCTGCTGCTGGAGCAGCAGCCCGACACCGACGAGCGACACCGACACCGCCAGGGTGACGACGAGCGACACCGTCATCGAGACGTTGCGCCTGAGGCCGGTCCCCAGCTCGGACAGGACGTGGGTGAAGGACATCAGGTCTGGTAGCCGTAGACGCCGCGGGTCTGGTCGCGGACGACCCGGCCGTCGACGAGCTCGATGACGCGCTTGCGCATCTGGTCGACGATGCTCGAGTCGTGTGTGGCCATGACGACCGTGGTGCCGGTGCGGTTGATCCGGTCGAGCAGCTTCATGATGCCAACCGAGGTCGTCGGGTCCAGGTTGCCGGTCGGCTCGTCGGCGATGAGGATCATCGGCCGGTTGACGAACGCACGCGCGATCGCGACCCGCTGCTGCTCACCGCCGGACAGCTCGTCGGGCATCCGCCGCCCCTTGCCGTCCAGCCCGACCAGGTCGAGCGTCTCGGGGACGACTCGGGTGATCACCGAGCGCGGCTTGCCGATCACCTGCAGCGCGAACGCGACGTTCTCACTCACATTCTTGTTGGGGAGCAGGCGGAAGTCCTGGAAGACGGTGCCGATCTGACGGCGCAGCCCGGGCACCTTCCAACCGGCGAGCCGGTTGATCTCCTTGCCCGCGACGTACACCCGGCCCGAGGTCGGCCGGGCCTCACGCAGCACCAGCCGCAGGAAGGTCGATTTGCCGGAGCCGGACTGCCCGACGAGGAAGACGAACTCGCCCTTCTCCACATCGACGTCGACGGCGTCCAGGGCCGCGTTGCGTTGGCCGTCGTACGCCTTTGTCACGTTCTCGAACCGGATCACGAAGCATCAGGGGCCGGAGCTCGGGTGCAGAGTGGTGGGTGGTGACGGGGTCCGGCCAATCGACGAGTGTACGTCGGCCCCTGGTCAGGGCAGGCAGGCCACGCGGACGCGCTGGGCGGAGTTGTTGGCGAAGCCACCGCGGTTCCACGCCGCCTGCACGGGCTGGCTCCGTCCGGTCGAGTCGTGCGCCCGCGCGGTCAGCACGTGCTCCCCCGGTGACGCGTGCCACTCCGCCCGCCAGCCGCGCCAGGCGTACGAGGACCCACCCACAGGCTCGTCGAGGTCGGCGTCGGTCCAGGTCAGGCCGTCGTCCACGCTCACCTCGACCCGGCTCACCGGCCCCCACCCCGACCAGGCCCGGCCCTGGAGCTGCACCGGACCGGGCCGGACCACGCGAGCGCGCGAGTAGTAGTCGGGGAAGCCGGGTGGGACCAGCAGCGCCCGCGGCGCGATCCGGGTGAGCTGCTCGCCGGGGTCGTCCCGCTCCTGGCGGAGCGAGTACGCGTGGTGCTGGAATCCGTAGAACGGCTCGCCCACCACCTCGACCCCGGTGAGCCACTTCACCTGGGTCATCCCGTACCAGCCGGGAACGACGACACGGGCCGGGAAGCCGTGCTGGGGTGGCAGGGGCGCGCCGTTCATCTCGTACGCGACCAGGACGTCGCCGCCGATCGCGTCGCCCACCGGCAGCCCGCGCTGGTAGTCCTGCTCGACGCCGCGCTCGACGCCGTGATCGGCTCCCGTGAGCACCACGTCGACCGCGGACTCGAGCGGCCCGGCACGCTCCAGCAGGTCCCGCAGCGGGACACCGGTCCACTCTGCCGTGCCGACGGCCTCCTGCAGCCAGGGCTGGCTCTGCGCCCGCGGCTCGAACCGCGCGCGGCCGTTGCCCGCGCACTCGAACGTCACCGTCACCGTGCGCGAATCCATCGCCCGAAGGTCGTCGAGCCCGAGCTCGTACGGGCGCTGCACCAGCCCGCCGACGCGCAGCCGCCACGTCGCCGGGTCGACGATCGGTATGTCGAAGTGGGTCAGCAGGTAGTGCAGACCGGTCGGGGTGAGGTCGTACGCGAGTGCCTCGAGCGGCATCCCGTGGTTGCGGGCGGCGAGCTGCAGCTCCTCGGTCGAGATCGCCTCGCCCGGCTCCGCAACCCGGGCCGGCGCGCTCACCCGGGCCAACCGCCGGTCGGGGTCCAGCCCCCGTTTGGTGGACTGCGTCATGCCGCTACGAGACGTCGAGATCCTGGCCGGCCCCGATCCGGCTGGTGGGGACGGCCGGGAGGCCGAGCAGGTCGGTGGCGAGGTTGCCAGCCTCGGCGTTGCGTACCGGCTGCGGGACGAGATCGTCGTACGACGGCCGGGTGACCAGCGGGTCGGTCCGGTCGTCGAGGTTCAGCGCGTACAGGTCCGCTCCGGCCGCGACCTCGAACCCCCAGGCCAGGAACGGGATCGTGTAGTTGTCCTTTTGAGCGGGGTCGCCATGGGCCCGCGTCATTGGTACGCCCCCGTGGTCGGCCGTGAGGACCACCGCGGTGGACTGGGAGAGGTATGTGTCGGCGTCGATGGCGTCGAGGAGGCGGCCCAGCTGGGTGTCGGCCGCCTGCACCGCCGCTAGGTACTCCGGCGACATGAAGCCGAACGTGTGCCCTGCGGTGTCAGGCTCCCGCACATGCAGCATCGAGAAGGTCGGCGGACGGGTGGTCTGGAGGTCCTCGATGAGCCGGGTCGTCATCGTGGATGAGTCACCGCGCTGGTACTCGTCGATCTTGTCGGTGCCGTCGTCCGGCCCGGTGACGTCGGGAGCACCGTTGGCGCCGTTCCAGGAGCGGTCGATGAACTGGAACTTCGACTTGGTGGCGTACAGGGCGGTCGAGCCGCCGGCGTCGTGCACGACGTCGAACACGCTCGGCACGTACTCGCCTGCCGACGCGTGCACGGTGGACAGGTTGTCGGTGTTGAAGGTCACGCCGGTGCCGCCGGGCATGCCGACCCACCGGCTGGTCACCATCGAGACGTGGTTGGGCAGCGTCTCGGTCTTCTCGACCACCGTCCGCGCGTTCATTGTGGACGCGCCTTCGTCGGTCATCTGGTGGAAGTTCGGGGCGCCGGTCGGTCCGAGCGCCACCAGGGCTTGTGGGTTCAGCCCGTCGATGGAGACCAGCACGACCTGCTCCACGTCGCCGGTGGGCACCGGCGGCGGCTCCGGCGGCGGGCAGTCCAGCCCCCACTGGGTCGTTGCGTCGAACATGGCCCAGCCGTCGGCGGTGTACGTGGCCGCCGCGTTGGCCACGACCGGGAAGGTCATCCGGCACGACGGGGCGGGCACGCCGGAGGCGAGCTCGTCGCCGGTCTCGAGCGTGAACACGCTGGCGTCGCCGGTGCTGGTGGCGACCATGGCCGCCCCTTCCGTGGGAACCCCGTACGACACCCTCTGAGTGGCCTGGATGACGACCGTGCCGGTGCGGCCGGCGGCGGCCGGATGCGTCTCGTCCTCGATCGTCAGCGTGTTGCCGGTCTTGGTGCCGTACTGCGAGCCGCCCGCCCCGGTGAGCCCGAAGTCGTCGAAATACGTGGGGCGACCCACCCAGACCGGCACCGTGACCGAGTCCAGGTCGCGGACCGCGGGCACCGACGCCCCCACGGACCACGAGATGAAGCCGAACGAGTGCGCCTCGACAGCAGCGGCGGTGACGGTGTCGTCGTCGAGGAGTTCCACGGCGTACCCCTGGTCTAGCCAGCGCTGGCGCGTGTGATTCTCCCCCGGGCTCAGCGAGGCGGGGTTGCCGACCACCATCGCGACACTCGTCGGGTCGGCCGCTGCGGGGGCGGTGGTCGCGAGGAAGGAGGGGACGGCGGCGAGGCAGAGCGCAATCGCCCCCGTCGCCGCGGGTCTCCGTGGTACCTGGCTACGGCCGAGCATCACGTAAAGGTAGTGGGCTCCACCCGGCCACGCCTTCCGAAATGCCCGAAAGGTACTCCCCGGGGGGACGGGAGCCCCTAGAGCTTGAGGCCGACGTACTTGGTCTCGAGGTACTCCTCGATCCCCTCGGCCCCGCCCTCCCGGCCGAAGCCGCTGGCCTTGACCCCGCCGAACGGGGCGGCCGGGTTGGACACGATGCCCTGGTTGAGCCCGACCATGCCGGTCTCGAGCCGCTCCGCGACCGTCACCGCGCGGGAGACGTCGCGGGTGAACAGGTACGACACCAGGCCGAACTCGGTGTCGTTGGCGAGCGCGACCCCCTCGTCCTCCCCGGCGAACGTGAACACCGGGGCAACCGGCCCGAAGATCTCCTCGCGGAACATCCGCGCGTCCCGCGGCACTCCGGAGAGCACGGTCGGCTCGTAGAAGTAGCCGGCGCCCGAGCCGGCAGAGCCACCGGTCAGCACCTCGGCGCCGTTCTTCACCGCGTCATCCACGATGTCGGCGACCTTGTCCCGCTGCTTGGCCTCGACCAGCGGTCCGACGTCGACGCCGTCCTCGGTGCCGCGGCCGACAACGAGCGCCCCCATCTTCTCGGTCAACCGCTCGGAGAACTCGGCCGCAACCGACTCGTGCACGATGAACCGGTTGGCGGCGGTGCAGGCCTCACCGATGTTGCGCATCTTGGCGAGCATCGCGCCCTCGACCGCCGCCTCCAGGTCGGCGTCCGCCAGGACGAGGAACGGCGCGTTGCCGCCCAGCTCCATCGACACCCGAAGCAGCTGCTCGGCGGACTGCTCGACAAGCATTCGGCCCACCTCGGTCGACCCGGTGAAGGTGAGCTTGCGAAGCCGTGGGTCGCGGATCAGCGGCTCCATCACCTCGCCCGTGTGGGTGGTGCCGATCAGGTTGAGCACTCCGGGTGGCAGGCCGGCCTCGGTGAGGATGTCGGCGAGCGCCATCATCGTCAGCGGGGTGAGCCCGGCGGGCTTGACCACCATCGTGCAGCCGGCGGCTACCGCCGGGCCGATCTTGCGGGTGCCCATCGCCAGCGGGAAGTTCCACGGCGTGATCATCAGGCAGGGCCCGACCGGCTGCTTCATCGTCAGCAGCCGGCTGGCACCGTTCGGCGCGGTCGACCAGCGACCCGCGATCCGCACCGACTCCTCGGAGAACCAGCGGAAGAACTCCGACCCGTACGCGATCTCGGCCTGCGACTCCTTGAGCGGCTTGCCCATCTCGAGCGTCATCAGCAGGGCCAGGTCGTCGGCGCGCTCGGTGAGCAGCTCGTACGCCCGGCGCAGGATCTCGCCGCGGTCGCGGGGCGGTGCCTGCGCCCAGTCGGGCTGGGCAGCGACGGCGGCGTCGAGCGCGGCCTTGCCGTCGGCGACGTTGGCGTCGGCGACCTCGGTGAGAACCTTGCCGGTCGAGGGGTCCTCCACCCCGTGCATGCGCCCGCCGCTCGCCTCGCGCCACTCGCCGCCGACGAACAGCCCCTTCGGCACCGCGTCGACAACGGCCCGCTCTCGCTCGATCGTGGTCACTGCCCGCTCCGTTTCGCTAGTTGACCCGCGCGGCGCCGCGGCGCCAGCGGATTCCGGCCTCAAGGAAGTCGTCGATGTCGCCGTCGAACACCGACTGGGTGTTGCCGGTCTCGTGCTCGGTGCGCAGGTCCTTGACCATCTGGTAGGGGTGCAGGACGTACGAGCGCATCTGATCGCCCCACGACCCGGCGACGTCGCCGCGCAGCTCGTCCAGCGTCGCCCGCTCCTCCGCCCGCTTCAGCGCCAGCAGCTTGGCCTTGAGGATCACCATCGCGGTGGCCTTGTTCTGCAGCTGGGACTTCTCGTTCTGGACTGACACGACGATGCCGCTGGGCAGGTGGGTCAGCCGGACCGCGGAGTCGGTGGTGTTGACGCTCTGCCCCCCCGGCCCGCTGGAGCGGTAGACGTCGACTCGGACGTCCTCGTCCGGCAGCGCGATCTCGTCGGTCTGCTCGAGCACCGGGACAACCTCGACGGCGGCGAACGACGTCTGCCGCCGACCCTGGTTGTCGAACGGCGAGATGCGCACGAGCCGGTGGGTGCCAGTCTCCACCGACAGCGTCCCATAGGCGTACGGCGCCTTGACCGCGAAGGTCGCCGACTTGATCCCGGCTTCTTCTGCGTAGGAAGTGTCGTAGACCTCGGCCGGGTAGTCGCGCCGCTCGGACCAGCGCAAGTACATCCGCATCAGCATCTCGGCGAAGTCTGCCGCGTCGACGCCGCCAGCACCGGACCGGATCGTCACGAGCGCCTCGCGGGAGTCGTACTCCCCGGCAAGCAGGGTGCGCACCTCGAGGCTGTCAATCGCCTTGGTGAGGCGCCCCACCTCGGTCTCGGCCTCCTGCCGGGTCTGCTCGGCCGAGGTGGCGTCGACCTCCTCGGCGGCGAGCTCGAGCATCATCTGCACGTCGTCGAGGCGTTGCCGGACCCCCTCGACCCGGTCGATCTCGGACTGGAGCACCGAAAGGCGGCCGGTCACGCGCTGCGCGTTGGCCTGGTCGTCCCACAGGTCGGGAGCCGACACCTGCTGCTGCAGGTCGGCGACCTCTTCGCGCATCTTGGGAACGTCAACCACGTGCTCGATCGTGTGCAGGGTGCGGTCGAGCTCCTTGATCCGTGCGTCGAGGTCCGGCCCAGCCACGCCGGCCAGCCTACGCGTGGGCCAGCGCTGCGCTGACTGCTCCGCTGAGAGTGACGTTTCTGCGATGGCATGCGGGAGGAATCGGACACCCGCGTCACTCTCAACGGGTCGCGCTGCAGCTGCCGGCTGCGTCAGCGACCGGTCCAGACCGGCGCCGTCCACGCGGTGACGCCCTCACCGCCGGAGACGTCGGAGGCGGTGGTAATCCGCACGTAGAAGTAGCGCGCGGTCGTGGACCGCAGCGTGAACCGGGTGTCCACGGCGCTGTCGTCCCTGGTGCCGTCGAAGGCGCGCGAGGCGACCGGCTCGCCGCCGTCGGACAGGACCTCCACCCGGGTGATGGCGTCGGCGGCGGTGCCGTCCGGGTCAACAGCGCGTACGTGCGCGACGTACGTGGAGTCGCCGGCGAGCAGCGTTGCACCCATCACGTGCCCGTCGAGCTCGAACTGGACCCGCAGGTTGTCGTCGAGGACCGCGTAGCCGCGGCTGGCCCGCATCGCGTCGACCAGCGCCGGGCGAGTGAGCCGCTCGGCCAGCAGCACCGTCCGCACCGGTGACCCGGAGATCCAGTTCGCTGCGTGGGTGTCGGACACCGCGGCAGGCAGCACGTGCCAGCCCTCGTCGAGCGCGGTGACGTACGACGGCTCGTAGTCGTGCACGCCCCAGCTCGCGGGCGCGCCGAGGTAGCTGCCGTAGTTGTGGATCTCGATGCTCGACATGGCCCGGTCGCGGAAGGGTGTGTGGTGCCGGAAGTCGTCCTGGTCGCCGTACAGGCCTGGGTGCGAGGCCAGCCAGTCGTAGAAGTTCGGCGGCACTTCGTGCACCGACAGGTGCTGGCCGTGGGGCCGCCAGTTGGCCTTGTTGTAGAGCTCGTCGACGTTGTTGACGATCACCTCGCCGAACCCACTGGCTATCCAGTACTCCGAGCCGGCCATCGCCACGAACCCCGCGTCCGTGCGGTCGGCGGCCATCTGCTTGGTCGTCGCCCACTCGGTCTGGCGGAGCATGAAGTTGTGGTCGCTGGTCGACAGCCAGTCCGCGCCTGAGGCGCGGGCATGGTCGAAGGCGTCGTCGGGGGTGCTCCCGGTCGCGCCATCGGAGAAGGCAGTGTGGTTGTGCAGGTCGCCGAAGTACAGGCGGTAGTCGGCTGCCCGGCCGGAGCCAGATCTCTCCTCGGCGCCTGTCCCCTGTGGGTTCGCTGCCGCCGCAGCGGCGGGGCCGAGAGCGAGCAAGGTCGCCGCGGCAGCGGCCGGAACGACGCGACAGCGTCGGGTCATGGCCTCACACTAAGCGGTCGCCCGCCGCTCACCCACCGTTCGGGGTGGCGCGCACCCACACGACCCGCACTCCGTCCGGCGCGTCGGCGTCGTCCAGCGTGGCGACGAACGCCAGCTGGCCGCTGTCGTTCAGGCCCTCCTCGCAGAAGACCACGTTGCTGACCGGGTCGCCGTCGATGACGTCGCCGGTACGGACCGCCGGCCGGGCCGGCCGCGGCCCGACGTAGACGCCGCTGGTGCCGTCGTCGAGCGTTCCGTGGAAGGCGACGATGGCGCCGTTGTTGATCGCGGGCGGGCGGAAGCCGAAGAACGAGAAGCGTCCGCGGGTGGTGGCCTGGATCTCGAAAGGCGCGCCTCGTCCGCTGACGATCTGCGTGACGAAGTCGCCGGTGGTTGGGTCGCTGAAAGACCGCTCGAACGCGAGCACGCCGAGGTTGTTGAGCTCCGGCTCGCCGACGCCGACCTCGGGGTTGGGCGGCGACACCGTGCGGAAGCCGGCCCTCCGGGTCACGAACACGCCCTCGTCGAAGTTCACCGACTCGGTGAAGGCGATGTCACCCGGGTCGTTGATCGCGGGCCGCGAGTCGCTGCCGTCGAACTTGCTGGTGGAGGCGCGGTAGTGGGTGGCGACCGCGTTGCCGGCGCCGGAGAACAGGCCCTCGTCGAACCCGTGGTTCCGGTCCAGCTCGGCCTTGAACGCCACCCGACCCTCGTCGTTGACCGAGGTGTCGAAGCCGAAGAAGTTGAACCGGCCCGGCTCGGTGCGCGCGATCACGGTGAGCGGGCCGCCGGCACCGCGGAGGATCGCCTCGCCATCTCGCTCGAGCGACGCCGCGAACGAAACCTGGCCGGCGTCGTTCATCGACGGGTTGTTGCCGATGAACTGGAACCGGTCCTCGT
>Ga0136635_10000283_pt1 | contig 13309 bp, 11 predicted proteins | sample AntDrymeUQ852106_2_FD_105495 | JGI IMG/M metagenome (GOLD analysis project Ga0136635, IMG submission 105495) | Polar desert sand microbial communities from Dry Valleys, Antarctica - metaG UQ85 (21.06) | ecosystem: Environmental > Terrestrial > Soil > Desert | place: Antarctica: Dry Valley... | reverse complement strand
GCTTGGGCTTGCCGATAAAAAGTATTTTCCAATGCACGATAACCGTCGCGTGGGCAAATCAGTTTTTTAGTTTTTGGGTAAAGGCGGAAAAGCCGTCCGCTTGGACACACAATCTCTTCTGCAAGGATTCGTCTTTTATTTTACCCTCTTCATCCAGCACGGAATGGATCCCTGGGATAAAAACCCTATCCGGATAGAGATATGCATTCCGATATCCGAAGATGGTCTGCAACTGTTCCACCGCACGCAAGGCTCCCCAACTTCCCGCAGCCAAACCCACGAAAGCGACCGGGCGCTTTTCGAAGCTCTCGGGAAACTTAAGCATATCAATAAAGTATTTTAGAACACCGGGCATGCTTCCGTTATATTCAGGCGTTATAATATGCAGGCCATCGGCCTCCAAAACCGCTTGGCTGAACGGCTCGAACGTAACCGGCTTTTCCGCGTAGGAACCTGGAAAGAAAATTTCTGGCGGCATTTTTGCCAAATCGAGCAATTCCGCGTCCACATTCAGTTCCTCATAAATACCCAGCACATCATTTGCCACTTTAAGGGTATTGCTGTCGGGGCGATTGGTTCCGCTGATGATTTGAATCATAATTTTATAAGATAACCGATTAGATGATACGTAATTCCTAAACCAGTTCTTTCAACTCCGCAACCCGCACCTTGAACAAATCAAGCGTTGCTTGGATCGGCTCGGGTTTGGTCATATCCACCCCAGCGAGGGCCAGTGTATCGAGAGGATATTTGGATCCGCCCGACTTGAGGAAGCCGAGATAGCGGTCTAACTCAGTCTGGCCACCCTGCAGAACACTTTTGGAAAGCGCAGTGGCCGCAGAAATTCCTGTCGCGTATTTGTAAACATAAAATGCCGAGTAAAAATGCGGGATGCGCAGGCATTCCAGCTCTAAAACCTCATCCAGCAACATCCCCGGGCCATGCCAGATTTCGAGGAGTTTCCGATATTCAGAGCGGAAAGTTTCCAACGTGAGCGGCTCGCCCGCTTCTTCCAGGCCGTGGGTTATTTTTTCGAACGCGGCGAACATGGTCTGGCGGTAAAGCGTGCCACGGATGTCATCGATCTGCCGATTAATAATATAGGCCCGCATCCGAGGATCGTCCGTGTTCTCGAGCAAGTAATGGGTCAACAACTCTTCGTTAAAAGTGGAAGCAACTTCGGCCAAAAAAATCGGGTAATGATAATCCTGGAACGTCTGTTCCCGCTGGCTATACCAAGTGTGCATGGAATGCCCGGCCTCATGGGCTAATGTATATACATCTGAAAAAACGTCGGCCTTGTAATTCATCATGATATAAGGCGGATTGCCATAACTGCTGCTGGAAAAGGCCCCGCTGCGTTTACCCTTGGTTTCGTAGCGATCGCACCAACGATTCTGAAAGCCCTCGGCCAAAACTGACGTGTATTCCGTGCCGAGAGGATGCAGTGCGGCCACTACTTTTTCCGTAGCTTCGTCAAAGGAAGTATGCATCTGTATTTTGTCGACCAAGGGCACGTAGGTGTCGTAAAAATGAAGTTCTGAAAGATGCAAAACCCGTCGGCGCAATTCGTAATATTCAAAAAGCGGATCGAGATTTGCCTTCACCGTGCTGATCAGATTGTCGTAAACCGCCAGCGGCATGTTATCGGAAAATAAAGAACTTTCCCGTGCGGACGCATGATTTCTGGCCTTCGCTAAAAAAACATCGGCCTTGATGGAGTTGGCTAAGGTGGTGGCGATTGTAAATTTGTGGTCGTCGAACTCGGCATAATACTGGTGAAACGCTTTTTTGCGAAGGTCAGGCAACGGCTTGTTTAGAAAAGATGAAAAGGCGCCGTGGGAAAGTTCCACTTCCTGCCCGTGCTCGTTTTCAATGGTGCCGAACTTCATGTCGACATTAGTCAGTTGCGAGAAGGTCTCGTCATGCCCTCGCAACGGCTGGGACGCCATGGCCAAAAGCCGCTCTTCTTTTTCGGAAAGAACGTGGGGCTTGTAGCGCCGTAGTTTCGTGAGTTTGCCTACCCATGTTTTTAGGCAAGGATCTTTTAAGAATGCCGAAAACGTTTCGTCAGGGATTGCTTGAATTTCCGGCGTCAACCAGGAAGCGGCTTCCGCCGCCAGGGTGAACGTATGATAAAGGCGGGATTCTCGGGCCAGATATTCGTTATTCGAGCTGTCCTGAGCCGTTTGCAGCGACGAATAATGACCTAAACGTTCTCCAAGCAAATCCAGTTCTTTATCAAATTCCATACAGTCCAACAGCTGCTTGGCCGATTGGGCTAAGACTCCCTTGTAGTTCGAGTAAAACGGATATTTTAATTGATAGATTCTGAGATCCTCCTCCCAATCGGAAGTCCCGGCATATAATCGAGATAAATCCCAAGTGTCGGAAGGTGGAACTTCAGAACGCAGAAGAATTTTATGGGAGGCTGGCGCTGAAACGTTGGAGGCTTCCAAAAAGTGCATCCTCTAAGAATAGCAAAGCGCAGTAAAAGAGTAAACGCTTCCCTCCCGGTTGCCTCAAAATGAAGAGGCCATCGCAGGGCCTTCTCTTTAATCCCAGGGTGAGGAATTGAAGCCATTTCCGCTTCTTCATCCTCCCCCTTTCATCATACCTTGCAACCAAACAACACGAACCGCCATACGACACCCAGAATTTTCTCGTCAGTTGTCTTGAAACTGTCGATTGTATTCGGCTCAACCAGTATCAACCATGTCTCTGATCGTTCAAAAATACGGAGGAACTTCCGTTGGAAATCCCGAGCGGATAAGGAATGTTGCCGCACGAGTAGCCCAATGGCGCGACCAGGGACATCAACTCGTCATCGTGGTATCGGCCATGTCAGGCGTGACCGACGGCCTGCTTAAGCTGGCCAAACAAGTCTCGGCCGAACCGCGTGATCGCGAGTTGGATATGCTTCTCGCCACCGGTGAACAAACCACCATCGCCCTGCTCGCCATGGCGCTCCAGGACCGCGGCATTCCTGCGGTTTCTCTGACTGGAGCCCAGGCCGGCATTGTCACCGACGGTGTGCACACTAAAGCCAAAATTAGCAATATCACTCCGGCAGCGGTGAAAAAATTTCTCCAAGATGGAAGTGTGGTCATCATTGCCGGATTTCAAGGCCAAACTGCCGAAGGCCAAATCACCACTCTCGGTCGCGGCGGTTCGGACCTCACGGCCATCGCCATCGCTTCCGCGATCAAAGCCGATCTTTGCCAGATTTACACCGACGTCGACGGGGTTTACACGGCCGATCCCAGGATCGTGCCGACGGCGCGGAAAATTCCGGAAATTTCTTATGATGAAATGCTCGAAATGGCCAGCTCTGGCTCCAAAGTCATGCAGTCCCGCTCGGTGGAATTCGCCAAGAAATTCGGGGTTATTTTTGAAGTTCGCTCCAGTTTTAACGACAATGAAGGGACGATTGTGAAAGCCGAAACTAAATCCATGGAACAGGTCGTCGTGCGCGGCGTTAGCATAGAGAAAAATCAGGCCAAGGTGACCATCGCCGGCGTTCCTGACAAACCCGGCGTGGCGGCGCGGCTCTTCTCGTCGATTGCCGATGCCCACATCAATGTCGATATGATCGTGCAAAACGTCTCCCTTCCCGCAAATGGCGCCACGCTCGGCCACACCGACATCACATTCACGCTAAATAAGGACGATCTTCCTAAGGCCCGAAAAGTGATCGATGCGTTAGCCACCGAATCCGGTGCCAAGGAGATCTTGGTTCAGGAAGGAATTGCCAAACTATCGGTGGTGGGTATCGGCATGCGCAGCCACAGCGGAGTCGCCGCCACGCTTTTCACGGCTCTTTCCGAAGTGGGCGTCAATATTCAGATGATTTCCACCAGCGAAATCAAAATTGCGGTGGTAGTGGACGAAGTTCGAGCGGCAGAAGCCATGCAGGCTGCCCATGATAAATTTGGTCTTTCTACGTTACTTAAATAATTGAATCGCAACCCCCTCCACGGCCCCGGATTACAATACCCTTCCTACAGTTTATTTGTTGCCAGCGTAACATCCCGCCGCTTAATTCGATTCAGATAGTTTTTAACTCACATGAAAATTTGCTCAATCGGTGCCGGTTACGTGGGCGGTCCAACGATGGCGATGATCGCTTCCAAATGTCCTGACATCCAAGTAACGGTGGCGGATCTAAACGACGCCCGCATTGCCGCTTGGAACTCGGACCGGCTTCCCATTTACGAACCTGGGCTGGATGACATCGTCAAAAGTGCGCGGGGCAAAAACCTTTTTTTCTCCACCGACGTTCGTCAGGCCATTGCCGAAGCCGACATTATTTTTGTTTCCGTGGGCACTCCCACCAAGACCTACGGCGTCGGGGCCGGACGCGCTGCCGATCTCAAATTTATCGAGTTAGCCGCCCGCACCATCGCCGAAGTCTCGACCAGCCCTAAGATCATTGTTGAAAAAAGTACCATCCCGGTGAAAACCGCCGAAGCGCTGCTCACCGTTCTTCGCGCCAATTCAAAAAATATTAGCTTCCAGGTCCTCTCCAATCCCGAATTCTTGGCTGAAGGCACCGCGGTCAAAGATTTGGAAAAACCCGATCGTATCTTGATCGGCGGCGAAACCACCCCCGAAGGCAACAAAGCTGTCGAAATATTGGTGAGCATCTACAATCGCTGGGTGCCCCGTGACCGCATCATTACCACGAATCTTTGGTCCTCTGAATTGTCCAAACTGGTGGCCAACGCTTTCCTCGCCCAGCGCATTTCCTCAATCAACGCGATCTCCGCCCTCTGTGAAAAAACCGGTGCCGATGTGGATGAAGTGGCACACGCGATCGGGACCGATTCCCGGATCGGCCCGAAATTCCTGAAAGCCTCAGTCGGTTTTGGTGGATCCTGTTTTCAGAAAGACGTTTTGAATTTGGTGTACCTCTGCGAGAGTTTCGGCCTTCCCGAAGTCGCCGCTTATTGGGATCAGGTCATTCGCATGAACGACTGGCAGAAGTCCCGCTTCGCCAACAGCATCGTTTCCACCCTCTTCAATACCGTTGCTGGAAAAAAAATTGCCATGCTCGGTTGGGCCTTCAAAAAAGATACCAACGATACGCGGGAATCGGCCGCGATCTATGTCTGCCGCGATCTCTTAATGGAACAGGCATTTGTCTCGGTCTTTGATCCCGAGGTGGAGGCCCCCCAAATCATCGTCGATCTGGAGTATCTCGGAGTGCCCAAGTCTCTGATCGAGAAAAATCTGGAAATAACCAACGACGCCCATGCCACGGTCCATAAAGCGCACGGGTTGGCTGTGCTAACCGAATGGGATGCTTTTCGCGAATTGGATTGGGACAAGGTTTACGCGGAAATGTACAAACCCGCTTTCCTTTTTGACGGACGTAATCTTTTAGACCACGCCAAACTGAGAGACATCGGCTTCAAGGTTCAGGCCATCGGAAAGAAATAATTCTCCTTATCTAACTAACTTGAGTTTATGCGCATTCTAATCACCGGCGGCGCCGGATTTCTCGGCTCCCATCTCAGCGACCGTCTTCTCGCCCAAGGCCACGAGGTCATCTGCCTCGATAATTTTTTTACGGGTCGTAAACAGAATATCGCGCATCTGCTCGACAACCCTTCGTTCGAACTGGTCCGACACGACGTCATTGATCCCTTTAAGTTTGAAGTGGACCAGATCTATAATCTCGCCTGTCCAGCTTCTCCCCCGCACTACCAGATCAATCCCATCAAAACGACCAAGACTTCAGTCATGGGTGCCATCAACTGCCTCGGTTTGGCCAAACGGGTAAAAGCCCGCGCCTTCCAGGCCAGCACCAGTGAAGTTTACGGAGACCCAGCGGTTCATCCCCAACCGGAAAGCTACTGGGGCCACGTCAATCCCATTGGACGCCGTTCCTGCTACGACGAAGGCAAACGCTGCGCAGAAACCCTGTTCTTTGATTACCATCGGGAAAACAAAGTCGATGTCCGCGTTGTCCGTATTTTCAATACTTACGGTCCCCGCATGAATCCGGACGACGGCCGGGTCGTTTCCAATTTTATCGTGCAGGCTCTCCGCGGCCAAGATCTTACGGTCTATGGTGATGGCTCCCAGACCCGGTCATTCTGCTATGTCGATGATCTGATCGAAGGATTTTTGCGCCTGATGAATCAAGAAGAAACCGTCGGACCCATCAACATCGGAAATCCGGGCGAGTTCACCATGCTCGAATTGGCCCAAAAGGTGATCAAGTTGGTTGGCGGTAAGCCAAAAATCGTTCACAAAGAACTGCCTTCGGATGATCCCCGGCAGCGTTGCCCTGACATCACGTTGGCTAAAAAATACCTCGACTGGGAACCCACCGTTGCTCTGGAAGAAGGCCTTGAACGCACCATCGCCTATTTCCGAAAGGAAATTGGCGCTTAAAAATTATTGCCACACTTTCGTTCCTTCTTCCCGCAAGGACGGCGGCACGGCGCCCCGACCCACCTGGCCCAAATTTTTCCCTCTCCATCCTCCTTAGCGGCTGCTAAGTTCCGATCTCCGGATGAGCCGCTATCTTTATCTCGACCATCTTTCCACCACTCCTCTGGATCCGAGGGTCTATACCGAAATGGAACCTTTCCTCAGGGAATATTACGGAAATCCCTCCAATCTTCATCGGCCTGGTTTAATCGCAAGAAAGGCCCTTCAAAAAGCCCGGCTGGAAGTTTGTGATTTTATTCATGCCCAATCCGAAGAAGAAATTATCTTCACTTCGGGAGGAAGCGAATCAGCCAATCTGGCGCTGAAAGGACTGGCCCGCGCTCAAAAAGAGCGGGGATCTCATCTGATCATAGGAGCTGTTGAACATCCCTCGATTATCCGTTCCGCCAAAGTTTTGGAAAATGAAGGATTTTCCGTCACCTGGATCCCTGCTGATTTGGAAGGTCGAATCGATCCCAAAGCAATCGCAGGCGCGTTGCAGCCTTCAACCATTCTCGTGGCTGTTCAACACGCCAATCACGATCTCGGCACCATACAATCATCCGCTGAAATTGGCTCGCTTACCCGTGCACACAATATCACTTTTTTTTGCGATGCCACCGCCAGTGGCGGGTGGCTACCTATCGACGTAAAGACCATTCAAGCCGACCTTCTTAGCCTCTCTCCCCATCGCTTCTTCGGACCCAAAGGTGTCGGCATGCTTTACTGTCGCAAAGGTCTCACGTTGCAGCCTCTTCTTGACGGAGGCCGTCAGGAAGAAGGCCGCCGTGCAGGGGTGGAAAATGTGGCAGCGATCGTTGGCGCCGGGGCATCATGCCGTCACGCCAAAGCTGAGATGGCCTCGCGGGACGAGCAAACCTCCGAACTCCAGCTTAGTCTCAAAGAAAAAATTCTTGGCGCCGTTCCCCATTCCAAATGGCTCGGACCGCTGCCTGGGCCCCAAAGATTGCCGCATCATTTTGCCTTTGCATTTGAATTCGTGGAAGGCGAGGCGCTCATGCTCCTCCTAGATTTGAACGGCCTCGCCTTAACCGGAGGCACAGGCTGCGTCACTCGTGATCTAAAAATTTCTTTCTCCATTGCCGCCACCGGTCTCAGCCACCAGCTGGCCCAGAGCGTCGTCATGGGAGGATTCGGCCCGGCGCAGACGGAAGCGGATGTAGATTTCGCCGTGAATGTCTTAGCAAAATGCGTTATGAAACTTCGGTCCATGTCTCTCAACTGGCAGGATGTTCAAGACGGAAAGCTAAAGCCCGAGCTTTTATGATGAATTTTTTTCCTCTTCAACCTCCATCTGTTCATCGGAGTTAGCATCTATCCTGGCATGAGCAAAAAATCCGCAAAGATCCAGAATCTGATCTCCGGCTATAATCATCCCGAGCATGATCCGCACTACCTGGGATTTTTTACATGTTTTAACCAGCAAGATTATTACGAAGCCCATGATGTGCTGGAAGAGCTCTGGCTCGGCGAAGGAAAAACCGGGACGAATTACCATTTTTACAAGGGCCTCATTCAAACTGCCGGGGCTTTCGTGCATTTACAAAAGCACCACATGTACCCGGAACATCCGGTGCATGGAAAACGATTGGCGCCGGGCTGTCGGCTCTTCCGTCTCGCTTTGGCCAACTTGGAGCAGTTCCCTCAAAGTCATCGAGGTTTGGACTTAAGCGAAATCCGTTCCCTCAACCAGGATCATATTACAAAACTAGAATCCTTCCCCGACCTCAACCCTTGGCTTCCTGAGAATCCACCTCACTTGAGTCTCCCATTATAACCGCTAAGTTGTTGCGATGAACTCAACTCTTCAACGGATGACGCCCCTAGCCCGCTTGGCCACGCGAATTACTTTTTTTTGGGCTTCATTCCTGTGGTGTGGCAGTTAAAATATATTACAAAAGAAGCATAGAAATAAGAGGAAAATCGGCAACTTTTGCGAGACTCTTGTTATTTGGCCCTCATGACTTAAGGAGAATTTGTCCGCCGCTTTTAAAATTTAATTTCGAAATGAATTGGGGCCGACACTACTTTCATTCAAAACCGATTCCAAAGCGAGGACTTTGGCTTGGTGCGATGCCTCGTCCAATACCGGTGACATGTTGATGCCTGGACTGCTCGGCAAATCGAACCACGATTTACATCCGGAAAATTCTGTGCCCGGAGGCAGAATCCAGGGATGGCAAAGCCGATATACCCGAATCAAGGCCAGATGAATCGCATTGGCCTCATCCCATTGAAAACGATCCCAAACTACTTCCTCTTTCCAAACATGAAAAGGAGCCAGGGCTTTTACTTGTTTCCAATCACGCAGGATGCGGGTTGCCAATACTTTTACAAAAAATACGATTTGCACTTGAGCCGGATCAAAAGGCAGGGAAATCGGAGCCTTCTCCGTGAAGGTCAGCTTGTCCGTCTGTTCATGAAAATGACTGGGAATCAGATAAAATTCGCGATGTTTAAACGCGAAGCGGCCGTCCTCCTCTGAAATTCCTCCCTTGCGCAAAATAATGCTTTGCCGCCCCGATCCCATCGCTTCGCAAACCAGCGACCATTCTTTAAATCCTTGAGTCATCGATCTTTCTCCAGGCTTTCAAAAACCAATTTCTGATTGCTCACAAAATAAGCCACTCCCGAATAAAGAGTAATTGCTAGAGTAATATAAATCAATGGCTCCAGAACATAGCCCTGGATGTCGGCCAAAACCTGTTCACTTGCCTGAAAATCTCTCAAAGTCAGGATGAAAAGACCCACCACCGCGGTGATTATTTGTGAGACTGTCTTATGCTTTCCGATCGTTTGGGCGGCCAGAATAATTCCCTTCGATGCCGCCAGACTTCTTAAACCGGTAATCATAAATTCGCGGGAAATAATACAGACCACGATCCATGCCGGAACCAGATCTTTGGCCGCGAAAGCAATAAAAGCCGCAGAAATCAGGATCTTGTCGGCGAGGGGATCAAGGAGCTTTCCCAAGTCCGTCACCTGCTTCAATTTCCGGGCATAATAACCGTCCAGCCAATCGGTAATGCTGGCCAACAGAAAGATTACCAAAGCGAAGCACCCGCTGTAATGCAGGTCAACCTCCAGGAAAAAAGTGAAGGCGATGCACAGGACAAGACGGCCCACCGTCAATTGTGTAGGAAAATTCATTCGTAGAGATCGTAAATATCGTGGCCGCGAATAATGACATCAGCAAACTCTCCAACTGTACGAGGCTTTGCCAAGATGATCCGTCCGTCCACCTCCGGTGCGTCGGCTTGAGACCGCCCATGCGTCGGGCTTTCCACGAGGAGACGAATGCTTTTTCCAACTTGGGCATCACCGCGTTGGCGGGCAAGTTTTTGTTGCAGCTTCATGGCCCGATGCCAGCGCTTTTTGCGCTCAGCCGGAGGAACCTGGGCTTCCATCTTAGCCGCACGGCTCCCTTCTTCCTGGGAATATTGAAAAACCCCCAAACGATCAAACCGAGCTTCTTCAATGAAGTCTAAAAGGGTTTCAAAATGTTCTTCCGTCTCACCGGGAAAACCGGCGATAAAGGTGGTGCGGATGGCCAAATCCGGAATGCCGGCGCGCAGGTTTTTTACCAAATCGCGGATATGCTGCCCGGAAGTTTCCCGGCGCATTTTCTCCAACATCTCATCATGAATATGTTGCAGGGGCATATCGACATAGCGCGCAATTTTATTGTTTCGCGCGATGCACTGAATCAAATCGTCAGACCAGTGTGCAGGATGCGTGTAAAGAAGCCTTATCCAAAAATCGCCTTCTACTTTTTGCAATTCGTCCAAAAGATGAATCAGAGTTTCGCCCCGGGTCGGATCGACTTTTGCGCGGGGCCCCGCTTTTTCCTGCCACCGGTCCATTCCGAAATAGGTCGTGTCCTGTGAAATGAGATTCAGTTCCCGGACCCCTTCACTCACCAATTGCCGGGCTTCACGTAGAATCGAGTCGATAGTTCGACTGCGATGCCTGCCCCGCATCTGCGGAATGACACAGAACGAACAGGGATGATTGCAACCTTCCGCGATTTTAACATAGGCGTGATGTGAAGGGGTCAGGCGAAAACGAGGCGTGTTATAGTCTGGAATGTAGGTGGGCCGGGGAGTGACAAAATCAAGCACGTCTTCGCCGGTTCTGTTTCGGGCCAAAACTTTTTCGACAATGGGCACGATGTCGGTCAACTGGTCCAACCCCACGTAGGCGTCGACCTCGCTCATTTCCTTGCCCAGTTCTTTGGAAAAACGCTGCGACATACAGCCGGCCACGATAAGCTTTTGGCCATCCGATTTTTTGCTCATGCCACGATCGCGATGCGAATCCATAATGGCTTCGATGCTCTCTTCCTTCGCAGAATCGATAAATGCGCAGGTATTAACGATCAGAACGTCGGCCTCCGAAGCTTCCCCGGTTAGCTCCATGCCGGCCTGCCGCAAATGCCCCAGCATAATTTCGGCGTCCACCAAATTCTTGGCGCAGCCTAGCGAAATCATCCCAATTTTAATCATAGGTGGAAAGGCTAATGTCCGCCCGGGATCAGGAAACTCTGATAACCGGGCTGGTTGTATTTTCCGTAATTCTGTCCGTTGAAGATAATTTCGATCCCTTGGGTTTCTATCATCAGGACGATAAAAACATCTGCATTCCAGAGAGGGTCTTTAGCCCCCGGGAAAACCTGCCCGGCAGGGATGGTTCCTGAAAATAACGTAACGTCCTCGTTCCCCCTTTTAGTCACCACTTGCACCCATCTATCTTCCTCGGACACGCCGGGAGCAGCATAAAATTGCAGACTATTGGAGGCCGGGACTGCGAGAGCTGTCTTAACTTCACCCGGCACCGACTGGGGCGCTTCCACCGCGGTCTGCCCTCTTGATTCCTCTTTGCCGTCGGCGCTGACCGGCATGGCTTTCCGCACGGTGTCGACAGGCTCTCCCTTGCGCACTTCATCTTTGGCAAGGTCAACCGCCTCGCCTTTTTTTTGAGCTTCCTCGATATCTCTCTCGGTGACTTTCTGAAGAGGCTGCACCAGATCGCCAATATTCTTGGCCATCTCTACGGATTTTTCCGGGCCGTAACGAAAGAGGCCCATCACTCCCACCACGATCGCGACTAGAATAATTAGCACGATCAAAATTAAACCCACATTCTGAGGAGTCAGCTGCGGAGGTTGGACCCGGTGCGGAATGGATTCCAGGTCTTCCGGCCTCAAATCATTGATATCAAAGTCGTCCTCCGCCGAACCATCCAGTTCTTTGAGAAGAGAGAGTCCATCCAGTCCCAGTTCACGTGCGTATATGCGAATAAACCCGCGGGCATAAGCCAGGCTCGGGAGTTCATCGAATTCTTCGTTCTCAAGTTTTCGAATGGTGTCTGCCCGCAACTTCGTGCGCTTGGCGGCTTCCTCTTGCGACCAACCCTGCGCCCTGCGTCCCAATTCAAGCTTTGCTCCCAACCCAATTCGATTTTCCGTGCTCATGGTTCTTCGCGATCAAGGTCCACCAGAATTTCCCGATCCTTGGAACCTTCTTTGGGCCCGATAATCCCTCTTTTTTCCAGCTTGTCGATCATCCTCGCCGCTGTGTTGTAACCGATCTTTAACCGTCGCTGCAACAGGGAGGCGGATGCGCGTTTTTCCTGTCGAATGACTTCAATGCAGCGATCATACAATGCTTCATCTTCATCATCGTCATCGGCATCTTCCTCCGACTCCGAGCTTAGTTTTTTATGGATCTCTTCCTCATACTTCTGCGGAGTCTGACCGCTCACCGCCGCGACGATCTTGGCCACTTCATCGTCGGAAACAAAAGCTCCCTGGGCCCGAATCAATTTCGAAGAACCTGGAGGCAGATAAAGAAGGTCGCCTTTGCCGAGAAGATTTTCCGCCCCGTTCTCATCGAGAATAACCCGCGAATCTAAACCGCTGGGAACTTGAAAGGCGATCCGGCAGGGCACATTGGTTTTAATGACGCCGGTAATGACATTAGCCCGGGGCGTTTGGGTGGCAATAATGAGATGGATCCCCGCCGCGCGGGCTTTGGCCGAAAGGCGCGCGATGGCCAATTCCACATCAGCCGGCGAGGTCTGCATCAAATCGGCCAGCTCATCTATGATCACCACGACATAAGGCAGACGCTCCGGTAGTTCCTCACCGGTTTTGGGTGCGGCCAAGCCCGGAAGGTCAAATTCTGCTGCCCGTTCATTATCCGCCAATTCCTCGTCCACGTTCCGGTCTACGCTGTCCTTTGGATCGGGTGCAGGAGCTTTTTCGATTGGTCGCGCATTAAACGCCACAATATTTCGGACGCCAATCGAAGCCATCATCCGATACCGTTTTTCCATTTCATTAATTACCCAGCGCAGCGCGATCAAAACTTTCTTGGAATCTGTCACTACCGGAACTACCAAATGCGGGAGACTGTTGTAAACCTGAAGCTCCACCACTTTAGGATCCACCAGGATCAATTTGAGTTCGTCCGGGCGAAAACGATAAAGCAAACTCATCAGCACGCAGTTGATGCAGACAGATTTTCCAGATCCGGTTGTACCCGCAATAAGCAAGTGAGGCATTTCCGCCAAGTCCGCCACTAAGGTTTTGCCATATATGTCTTTGCCCACCACCACCGGCAATCGCGCCTTGGTGTTTTTCCAGGCCTCCGATTCAAATAGTTCCCGCAACACTATTTTGACCTTGTGCGTATTCCCTACTTCGATCCCCACCGTGTCTTTACCGGGGATCGGGGCCAGGATGTTAATGCGCTCGGCTTTCAGGGCCCGAGCGAGATTTTTTTGCAGGCTGGCAATGCGCTCCACCCGGACACCAGCGGATGGACGAACCTCAAACATGGTAATC
>Ga0136635_10000281_pt1 | contig 13364 bp, 12 predicted proteins | sample AntDrymeUQ852106_2_FD_105495 | JGI IMG/M metagenome (GOLD analysis project Ga0136635, IMG submission 105495) | Polar desert sand microbial communities from Dry Valleys, Antarctica - metaG UQ85 (21.06) | ecosystem: Environmental > Terrestrial > Soil > Desert | place: Antarctica: Dry Valley... | reverse complement strand
GGTTTGTTTGGTGGGAAGAAAAAATAATGGTGTATCAACCAGCAGCGGGTGCAAGGGATTTATTACCCTTAGATGTGGCTCAAAAACGCTGGATTGAAGATAGGTTACAACAAGTGTTTCACCGTTGGGGATATCACAGGATTATCACCTCAACTTTAGAACGCATGGATACTCTGATGGCAGGAGAAGCAATTGAACGCCGAGGAGTGATTCAACTGCAAAATTCCGAAGATGAAGAATTAGGCTTGCGTCCAGAACTCACAGCCTCAATTGCGCGTACCGCTGTGACACGCATGGCTGGTGTTAGTTATCCGCAACGCTTGTATTATAATGCCAATGTGTTCCGCCGCACGAATGAAAGCAGGCACAATCGCCAGCAAGAATTTTATCAAGCTGGGGTAGAGTTGCTTGGTGGTGGCTCGTTGTTGGGAAATGCAGAAGTGCTACTATTGGTGGCTGATTGTCTGCAAGCACTTTCAATTTCACATTGGCATTTAATTTTAGGCGAAGCGGGAATCACGCGATCGCTTTTATCGGCTTTTCCCCCAAATCTACAAGCTAGTGTCAGAAGTGCGATCGCTAATTTAGATCGTATTACTCTCGACAGTTTACCCTTGAGCGATGAACTCAAACAACGCGCCCGAATCATGTTAGATTTGCGCGGAAATCCAGCAGATGTGTTGCAAAAAGTCAGCAATTTAGGTTTAGATGCCGAACAGCAAGCGGCGGTAAATGATCTCAAATCTCTGGTAGAATTATTAGAATCCAAAGGGGATTTCCCTTTAATTCTTGACCTCAGCTTGATCCAAACTATCGATTATTACACCGGTATTGTCTTTGAAGTTGTCACTGATACCGAAACGCAAGCGCGGGTTTTAGGGCGGGGTGGTCGCTACGACCAGCTTTTGGGACTATATCATCCCCAAGGCGAAAATATCCCCGGTATTGGCTTTGCACTGAATATTGAAGATTTATACCAAATTTTACTATTAAATAAGTATTTACCGCAAGTTACGCCAGCCAGCAACTATTTGGTAGTACCAGAGACAGCAAATGCTTACGCAGCGGCATTTGCTTACGCGCAAAAACTCCGCTCTGCTACAGAATTGGTGCGGGTAGAAATCGACTTGGGGGAACGTGACGCAGAAGCAATTCGGGAATATGTACGCGATCGCCAAATTGCCCAAATTGTTTGGATCAAAGCTGATGGATCACCCAGAATTGAGTCAATGGTCAATAGTCAATAGTCACGCTCGCATTGGGCATTGGACTTTGGATTGATGATTAAGTATTGTTGCTAGGCTATAAATAGCTGATTCAATACAGCTATTTTTGATCCAAAGAGGGGAATTATGCCACATACGATTGTGACTAATGTCTGTGAAGGTGTCGCAGATTGCGTAGATGCCTGTCCAGTAGCTTGCATTCATCCGGGACCGGGCAAAAACACTAAGGGAACTGATTGGTATTGGATTGACTTTGCTACCTGCATTGACTGTGGTATCTGTCTTCAAGTATGCCCCGTAGAAGGAGCGATCATTCCGGAAGAAAGACCGGATTTACAGAAAACGCCATAATAGTCACGCATTCCCAAGTCCATAACCAATAGTTATTTGACTCCCGTAGAGACACGAGGAACATCGCGTCTCTACAACTCCTAACTTTGCTCCTCCTAACTCCTGACTCTTGACCAATGACCAATGATTATTTATTAGAAGTTAAAGATGTCCGCGCTGGATATATTAAAGACGTGGATATCCTGCAAGGCATAAATTTTCGGGTTGAAGCGGGGGAATTAGTTACAGTAATTGGTCCCAACGGTGCTGGTAAATCGACCTTAGCAAAAACCATTTTTGGACTTTTGACACCTCACACAGGTACAATTACCTTCAAAGGTGAAAATATCGTCGGATTGAAGTCAAATCAAATTGTGCAGCGGGGAATGTGCTATGTACCGCAAATCGCCAACGTTTTCCCCTCCCTCACCGTCGAAGAGAATTTAGAAATGGGTGCTTTTGTCCGCAATGTTGCTTTAAAGCCGTTGAAAGACAAAATATTTAACATATTTCCTAGATTAAGCGATCGCCGTCGTCAACGCGCTGGTACACTTTCTGGTGGAGAACGTCAAATGTTAGCTATGGGCAAAGCTTTGATGTTAGAACCGAGTTTGCTGCTATTAGATGAACCTTCAGCGGCATTATCTCCCATTCTAGTAACACAAGTTTTTGACCAGATTAAACAAATTAATCAAAGTGGTACAGCGATCGTCTTAGTAGAGCAAAACGCTCGTAAAGCTTTAGAAATGGCTCATCGGGGTTGTGTACTAGAGTCTGGACGTGATGCTATAACAGGTGCGGGTCAAGACTTATTGAACGATCCTAAAGTCGGTGAATTGTATCTTGGTGCCGGGAAGAGGCATTAAGGAAAGGGTTAGTTGATAGTGATTATGTACAAATGCTTGGATTTTGGGAGTTCAAAAAATTAGATGACAGAACCTCAACCAACAATTTTTACCAACTCTCATTTTTACGACCAAGATTTTTATTTGTGGTTAGAGACAACAGCTAAACAATTAAAAGAAGGCAGATTTTCTGAGATTGATTTAGAAAATCTTATCGAAGAGATTGAATGCATGGGGAGAAGTGAAAAACGCGCACTTGAGAGTAATTTAGTTGTTCTATTAATGCATCTAGTAAAATATAAATACCAGCATGAAAAACGCTCTAATAGTTGGAAAGTAACTATTAGAGAACATCGACGCAGATTGACAAGAACTTTTAAGGATAGTCCTAGTTTAAAACCATATTTCCAGGAAGTTTTGCTTGAGTGTTATCAAGATGCAAGAAAACAAGCCAGTGATGAAACTGGTTTGCTTGATACTTTTCCGGTAGATTCTCCCTTTACTGCGGATGAATGTTTAGATGAAGATTTTTTACCTGATTAAGCTGTTCCACATTTAAAGTGACTAAAACAACAACCATCTACCCTTCGGGTGACGCTCCTGCGTCGCTACCGCTGCGCTAACACCACTTGCTACAACGGGGGGAACCCCACGCCAGGTGCTTCAACGCGGGGAACCCGCGCAACGCACTGGCTCCGCAACGCAGTGGTTGACCAACAACTATCTACTAACAACCAACAACCAACAACCAACTCGCAAAAATTAAATGACTATTAAACCGTGTAAGAGGGTACTCTTGTATCCCTCTTAAGTTTGATATGTTCCTGGCAATGACCAAGCTTTTGTCAGGTAAATCAATGAGTCGAATTAATGGATTTGTCGGGCGTCGTCATTTCTTAAAGCTGGCTGGTATAGCTAGCTTTGGTATTGCTACTTATAGCATACTTTGGGGCACACAGCAAGCTGTTAATTCACAAACTATACTTGCTGATGCTCATCCAGTCAACCCCAATCCAGTTAGTTCTGATGCAGCTTTAAGGAGGTTGCTGGATGGTAATAAACGATTTGTACAGCAAAAACGCCAATATCCAGACGAATCGCGAGAACGTTTGCGATTAGTCTCTAAAACACAGCATCCTTTTGCATCTGTATTGGGCTGTGCAGATTCTAGAGTACCAGCAGAAATAGTCTTCGATCAAGGACTTGGAAATTTATTTGTGGTGCGAGTCGCTGGTAATGTCGTGAGTGATTTGGTTACAGGCAGCCTGGAATATTCTACAACAGTATTAGGTTCTCAGCTAATTGTAGTTTTAGGTCACAGAAGATGCGGTGCAGTCGCACAGGCAATCAAAAATGAGCCACTTCCGGGGAAAATTGGCTTTGTTATTGAGGGCATTAAACCTGCTATAGAAAGGGTAAGATTAACAACCGGCGACATCACCGAAGATGCGGTTCTTGCCAATATCCAATATCAGGTTGAAGAATTGGCGAAAAAGTCAACGATTTTGGCTGAATTGGTAAGCGTTGGCAAACTAAAAATAGTTGGCGCTTGTTACGACCTTGATACAGGCAAGGTAACTGTTATTACGTGATTTTATCAGATTAAATTGCACTAAATGTTTAATTTATTTATATAATTGTTACCGTTGACTGTTTTTTGTTAGCGGGCAACACTCTTATTTTACTGGTAATGGTTTTAGCGATGTCTGACGACAAGCCGAGGAAGCGTCTACGCAAACCATAGACAAACACCACACTCAAACAAAATATTCTTATATCCCGCAAAACTTCAATTATTATACCGAATTTTGGTATAGTCAGTGGAAATAAGAAAGATTTTTTTATTACTTAGTTGCAGTAATACTTTGAGTTGTCCTGACTTATCGCGTCTTTGCTTTCTATGTATATATACGGATGCTTTCGTTGCGGATGAGGATGGAATTTATTTGTATAGCAACTTGGTATCAATTTTTTTTATCAAATTAAGGTGAATTAATGAGCCGAATTAATGGATTTGTTGGGCGTCGTAATTTATTGAAGTTAGTAGGTGTGGGAAGCGCTGGTATTGCTGCTACTGCTGCTGGCAGTGTACTTTTAAGTGGAGACAAAGCTGTTGCTCAACAACAATCTACACCCGTACAAAAACCTCAACCAGTTAGTCCTGATGCAGCTATAAAAAGATTAATTGAGGGAAATCAACGCTTTATTGACGGAAAGCGTCTTAACCCCAACCAATCAAAGTTGCGTTTGCAAGAAACTTCCGTCGCTCAGTATCCCTTTGCAGCTATACTAGGTTGTGCCGATTCGCGAGTGCCTGCGGAAATTGTTTTCGATCAGGGACTAGGAGATTTATTTGTCGTGCGACTTGCTGGTAATATAGCTGCTCTAGAGGCTATAGGTAGTTTAGAATTTGCTACAGCCGTATTGGGTGCTCAGACTATCGTTGTTTTAGGTCATGCAAGATGCGGTGCAGTATCAGCTGCCATAAAAGGCGATCCTCTCCCCGGTAGAATTGGCATTTTTGTTGAAGACATCAAGCCAGCTGTAGAAAGGGTAAGAAAGAAAACTGGCGATATACAAGAAAATGCCATTATTGCTAATGTACAATATCAAGTGGCAAGGTTGGCAGAAAGCTCAACGATTTTGGCAAACTTGATAAAAGAAGGCAAACTGAAAATAGTTGGTGGTTATTACGACCTCGCTAAAGGAAAAATCACCATGTTAAGTTGATTTTGGCAAGCTTTCTCTGTTAATAATTGTCGTGCTTAAAGTCAGTTCACAACACTTGCAAATAATCCGTACCCATGCCGCAAGCACTTATCCGGAAGAGTGCTGCGGTATAATGTTGGGTTATCTGACTAATGAGAGCAAAACTGTGGTAGAAGTAATGCCAACAGAAAATGCTTGGAGTGGAGAGACATTAGAGGATAATAAAAGGCGTCGATATACGATCGCACCCGAAATTATGCTAAAAGTACAAACATATGCACGCGATCGCTCTTTAAATATTATTGGTATATACCACTCGCATCCTGATCATCCAGCGATTCCTTCCGAAAGCGATCGCATCCAAGCTTGGCAAGAATATTCATATATTATAGTTTCCGTCCCCAACGGCAAAGCTGCTGAACTCAAAAGCTGGCACCTTGATGACACTCACCAGTTTCAAGAAGAAGCAATTGAAATTGCATAAAAAAATTAACAATTAAAAATTTTATATTATCTTCCCCCACTTTTGTACAGACGCTCCGGTTCCTCACGCTTGTACAGACGCGAGGAACATCGCGTCTCTACTCCCCACAGCGTCACATTTTTCGGTAGGATTAATATTCTGCGCTTCCACATCAAACTGCTATGCTCAATCCCAATCTGGATGAAGTCCAGTTAACAAAAGACGATTACGAACGCTATTCCCGACACCTGATTTTGCCAGAAGTCGGATTAGAGGGACAAAAACGTTTAAAAGCCGCTAGTGTACTGTGTATCGGTACAGGTGGACTCGGTGCGCCCTTGCTATTGTATCTTGCAGCAGCCGGTGTCGGACGCATTGGTATTGTTGATTTCGATATTGTCGATACTTCCAACTTGCAACGCCAAGTAATTCACGGTACATCTTGGGTAGGTAAACCGAAGATAGAATCGGCAAAAAACCGGATTCACGAAATTAACCCTCATTGTCAAGTTGATCTTTACGAAACGCGCTTGAGTTCTGAAAACGCCCTTGATATTATTAAGCCTTACGATATCGTCGTGGATGGAACTGATAACTTCCCCACACGGTATTTAGTAAACGACGCTTGCGTGTTGTTAGATAAACCCAACGTTTACGGTTCAATTTTCCGCTTTGAAGGGCAAGCTACAGTATTTAACTACCAAGGTGGACCGAATTATCGTGACTTGTACCCAGAACCACCACCACCAGGAATGGTTCCCTCTTGTGCAGAAGGTGGCGTACTCGGAATTTTACCAGGAATTATTGGTTTAATTCAAGCAACGGAAACTATTAAAATCATTTTGGGCAAAGGTGAAACTCTCAGCGGGCGCTTAATGCTGTATGATGCCCTTAACATGAAATTCCGGGAATTAAAGCTGCGTCCAAATCCAGTGCGCCCAGTAATTGAAAAGTTGATAGACTACGAACAATTCTGCGGTATCCCACAAGCAAAAGCAGAGGAAGCAAAACAGCAGATGGAAATTCAAGAAATGACAGTGCAGGAATTAAAGCAGTTGCTAGATAGCGATGCAAATGATTTTGTCCTGCTGGATGTCCGCAACCCCCATGAGTATGAAATTGCCAAAATACCGGGTTCAGTTTTAGTCCCATTACCGGATATTGAAAGTGGGCAAGGTGTGACAAAAGTTAAAGAATTACTTAACGGACACCGCTTAATAGCTCATTGTAAAATGGGCGGGCGATCGGCGAAAGCCCTCGGCATCCTTAAAGAAGCCGGAATTGAAGGTACAAACGTCAAAGGTGGTATCACCGCTTGGAGTAAAGAGGTAGATCCATCAGTTCCAACGTATTAAAACGAACCGCAGAGGCGCAGAGGTCGCAGAGAGGTTTCTTTGCGTCTTTGCGCCTTTGCGTGAGGTAAATTCTTATTTAGTAAACCACTGCCGAATCAACTCTACCTGAAAGCCGTATCCCTCCTCAACCTCCTCAATTAACTCTCGTTGCAACAGCAAATTGAGAGTACTTTCCCCAACATCAGGAAATTGCGATAAAGTTTTGCGGGTAACTATTGCGCCTTCCCCTTGTGCTGCGATAAAGCGTAAAATAGCAAGTCCGGCTGCATCGACTTGATTATTTTGAATATCTGCAAAGAATAAAACACCACTACTGAAAGCCCCTGGTATCCCCGCTTCTACATCCGTTAAATTTGCCAATCGGCGCACAGAAGGATTTTGCTCATTTTTGAGGGCGACAATTTCTGCACACAGCAATTGTACCAAGAAAGGGTGACAGCGGGTAAGTTGCAATACTCGCTTAACTGCATCGGGTTCATAACGTAGGGTAAAGTCTTTGACAGGATGCTCAATAAGTTGACGCGCTTCGTCTTCTTTGAGGTACGAGATATGCACAACTTGCACGTTGATGAGATAGCTAGCCCAACGCTGATATTCTTGGATAGTATGAGAGCCTGCAATTAATACTTTAAATTTGGGACGATGTTGGATTAAGTTACGCAGCATTCCTAAAACATCTTCCTCATCAAAGCGTCCTTTAGTTATGGCACCATCAAGTACCTCGAACTCATCTAGAGAAAGCAGTGCTGTATTATCTTGTAACGCTTGTTCTACTTTATCTAACCATTCGTCAAAGCTGGTGAAGGCGTCTTTTTCCAGTTCTTCCCGTGTTAAGGATGGTAAAGTTAAGGCGCTTTGGCGTTTGGCTGATGTTATCATCCCTCTAGCAAGGTTGTAGAGAAAACCTGCATAATTACTTGCTGATGAGGGTGCGCCTTGCAAGTCTACAAACAAGGGGATAATGCTATTGGGTAATAGCTTTCCCAAGTTGTTAAGTAGGGAAGTTTTGCCCATGCGTCGCTGTCCGTAGAGTAGCAGAGGTGGGCGGCGTCGGTCTAGAAGTAATTGTTCGATGCGCGTACCGATGTCATTGCGTCCGGTGAAGATTTCTTGCTGTTGGGTCAGGGGTACGCCGATAATGTAAGGTGAGTCAATTTCTTGGCGAAGTTCTGTTTCTTTGGCGAGTTCTTCTATATATTTGGTAATTATCTCACACCAGCTTCTGGCAATGAGGTAGAAGCGAGAAGCATATTTATCGTTACTTCGGTTAAATTCCTGTAAATTTAAATCTATTCGGTCTGCAACATATCTAAGTGCTAAACGTTGGTTATAAGCACTTTCTTGATTTAAAGCAGCGTCTACATCTTCGCTAATGCGACTGGTAAGACGTAATTTAGGGCTTATTGGGGTTTCTATTTCCCCAATTTCTAGTTGACGGTGAACTTGACGGATGACTTTGACATCTGTACAGCGTTCTAAGGAGCGTATATCAAGTTCAATTTGTACAGCTTGAACTGCCCAACGTTGACGACTGGTGCTTAGGTAATTAATAGCAGCCCTTCCTTCAGGAAAGTTACGCTCTATTACTAAGAGTAAGTGCTTATCCAAGCCATATAGAGGTATCCGCTGCCACTCATCCCAAAAAGCAGAATGCCAACGCAATAGACTAGGTTGAGTGTCTGTACGTATTTTGTCAAGTAAATACAGTAGGGTATTGCATATCGCCAGTAAGGGGTAGAGTACTATAGGTCGTAACAAGTTTATAGTTACTAGCACTAACCACACCGCGCATATCACACCTCCAACACTGCAATACAAAATAACTACCACACTCCCCATCACACCCAATACCATAACCATCAAGCCAAATAAAAAGCCTGACTCTCTGATTAAAGCTACACCCAAAACTACGCCCGAAACTACGCCCAACACCACGCCTAACGCCAAGACCCACACCAGAACCCAAGCTATATGCGACGCCACGACAGGCGCCAATTCCAATGCCAAGACCGACACTACGCCAGATATGACGCCCCATGATACGGTTAACGCCATTCTATACATCACTCTATACACCACGCTCAACCCCACGCCCAACGTCAAGCCAAATGCCAAGCGAACCGTGATGTTTTCTACTGATTCACCCAATACCCACAGCACCAAGCTAATAGCTAAATTAGCCAGGATAGGCAAGACTAGGTATGCCTGTATCAGCAGACGCCGCAAAGCCAGGTTCCTTGACTGTAAACGACTTGTTGGCTTAGAAAAGTAGTTCGTCCCTATGGCAGGGTCAACACGCTTTAGGTGATTCCGCCACGCTGAGGGACGAAAGAAAAGCCAGAATAGCAGTTGCAGGCTACCTAGTATTAAGTTGGGGTGCTGTTCGGGTGCATTGGTGTAGGCGTTGCAGGGTATGTCTGGGGAGGTCATGTGGGTTTTGGTTTGTTTGAGTTCCTCTGTCAGAGTCCACACCCGCCAAGGAATAAATTCCCAGGCTAATAGCGAAAGTCCTCTCAAGAGGACTGCAAAACTCAATCTTTCAAGGTTTCAGTCGGTTTGAACCGACTTTAGTTATTAGCCCGGAAATTAATTTCTGGGTGGGTGTGGGGGCAATACGGTTCGGTTAAGGCAAGAGACGCGATAAATCGCCGTCTCTACAAAGGACTGATTATTGTAAAGACGGGGATTTATCGCGTCTTTGCGCTCTATAATTTTCATCAACTGAACCGTATTGTGTCATACTATTTATCTAAAATGTGGGTATGTTAGCTAACCATAGTTCGACAGTATAGTTGTTTATAGCGTTTCCTAATAAGCGTAAGGAGAGCGCGATTACCTCACCCCGATAAAGCTGTGCTTTATCTCCCCTCTCCTTATTAAGGAGAGGGGTTGGGGGTGAGGTTTTGATATGTACTTCACGCACCTGGGAACCGCTATAACTTTAATTATCTAATTGTAATTCACACTGTTGAAACACATAGTTAACAGCCGCAAATAGCTGCTCTAAGTCTTGAATTGTATAGAAAGTTTTATTCTGTGTAAATATATCTAAACTTAACTTGCCAAACTGCCAAATTGCCCCATTAGAAACTATGCCAAATATAGTCTTTTCTAGTTCGTTATTAATCCGCTGCACTGCTAACATTTCTGCCAAGCACTGACCCCAACCTTCGGTAAAGTCGCTCTCTTTGTTTGCTTCAACTAAGACAAAATATGGCTTGTCAAATACTACTGTGCCAAGAGGCGATCGCTTTGCCAATATATAATCGGGAACACCATATAACTTATCATCATAAATCAACGTTTGGTGACTCCAAAGTAAAAACTTACTTCGATAAGCTTTCCATACTTCTTTTAATACTGGATAAATGATATTCTCACAAATCGCAATTTCTGAATTATCAAATACTCCTTCATTAAAAATCAAATATAATTCCTGTCGAAAACTATCACTAATTTCAAAATGTGTTTCGATAATGAAATTATCCCGAACATATTTAATCTGAAATTCTTTGGCAACAACGCTAATACTCTTGTAACTACTAAAAGGCATTTTTTCAGTCCTCCTTTTGTGTATCTAATAAATGAGCAAATGGTTTTATCTGTCTTAACCCTTCTTCTTGCCAATCATCGCTATTATCCCCATCTTCTAGACTAAATAATCTTTCCATACAAAGAATTTGCAGCAAAAGTGGAAAACGTCCACTTTGCATCAAAATCCACTCTATATCTTCATCAGAAAATGGAATAGGAGAACTTGCTATTAATTCCCGCGCTTCTGTTTCTGTCAGCGCTCCCAATGTGGCAGTATAGCCGAAAATATTGAAGAAGGGTGAACTATGTCCGGTGTTATGTGCTAGTTCAATTGGTGAAGAATGGGTTGCTAAAACAAACGCTAAATTACCATCTGTCGAGTTTGTCGCTAAAGAACGCAAACATTCCCAAAACCCATCATCTAACTCTGGACAGCGTTGCAATCCTACGCCAATTTCATCTAATAAAATAACTGTGGGATTATGCAAATTATCACTCACCAAATCCATGAAGTAATCAAGATTACAAGGATTTGGTACTTTCATTCCCAAAGATTCTAAAATGTAACTTAGTAGTCTTTCTCTGTTTGCCATGCGTTGGTCTTGAAAGTCTACGAATATCCACTTATAGTTTTCTGGATGCGGTAGCCAATCAGACTTTGAATTGAGGCGTAAATCTGCTGTTGGGGTGGTGGTGATGTTTTTCAGGTAGTGCAGCAGTGATGTTTTACCGCTGCGCTTTTTGCCGATAATGGCAGCGTTTTGTAGGGGATGGTGTTTGAGTAGATTGAAGAGGCGTTTAAGTTCCTTCTCACGTCCGAAAAAGTAGCGAGGATCGGTGATTGGGTTTCCGGTGATGAAAGGCGATCGCTCTTCTTTTTTTCTTCCTACTTCCTGGTTATAATGTTCTTTTATATACAAAACTGGTATAATATGTTCTGGAATACCCTGTAGTTGAATTTCTACACAACCAAACTGATAAGCGTCTTCTATTGAACGATTTGCGGCTAATGCTTTATAAAAACCAACTGAGAAAGCGATCGCTGCTTTATCACCGATAGCGTCATTCATCCCAATTACAAAGGGGATATGTTGGGCAATTACTTTTGCCTGTATTTCAGAATAGCAGGCATTCAACACCACACAATTAACTTGCTGTTTGAATAACTTGAACATTGCAGCTAAATCATCAGGCTTGACAGGCTGAACTGTGCCTACTTCATTTTCAAAACACAGTTCACCTGTACTCTTACCATGACCAGAAAAGTGTATAATCTGCGGTTGAATATCAAATATCGCCTGTGTGATATCCCCGACGCGAACCGATTCGCGCTGCTCTAGTTGATACTTTTCTGATTTGGCTATTTGCAGCCTTGCTTTGATATCTCGCAACTCTTGAGGTAATCTTAGTCGAGATTCATCACTCGGATCGGCTGCTAAAAACAGGATTTTTACAGGGATATCACTGTTCATTCATGAAACAATGAAAGTAACATTGTTTATATATTACCTGATGGTTTATGGGAACCTACCCCAATATCCGCGCCCGTAAACGTCATCGGGGTTTAAAGTTCTCTTATCGGTTTCGTTACTGTGGGTTTGATGAGCGTTTGTGCTGAATAATCTCAGGTAACTTGTCTATGTTGAGGGGTTTGGCATTTGCTCTAATTCGGTCTGATAACTCGTAAAATGCTTCGTTATCGTCTGGGTGCTGCAATACGTAAGCTCTCAAATCGCTTTTACTCATCGTTTTGAAATTCGGTTTGGTCATAACCAACTCTTCCTTCTTTGTCAACTGTTATCTCTATTTCGTCACCCGCCAGAATCACCAAATCATCTGTTCTTTCATCTATTCTGACTAAATATATGGGTAGAAATATTTTGGTTAACAAGTACGAGAGCCGGAATAGTTCTTTCAGTTGTTCTACTGTTGGCTCCATCTTACCTCCTCGTTAACTCCTATACGGGCGGGTTCCCCCGCCCCTCTTTCCTAAACTTCGCAACTCAACTCGCCGGCTTTTTGACTAAAGCGGCTGTTTTCGCGATAATCCACAGGACAATCTATGACTGCGGGTACATCTTGTGCTAAAGCTTCTTTGAGGATGGGAACTAAATCAGTAGCAGATTCAACGCGATAACCTTTTAATCCCATACTTTCGGCAAATTTGACAAAATCAGGATTGCCAAAATGCACAAAAGATGATCTACCTTTGCCAAAGTGATTTTCTTGTTTCCACTCAATTAAACCGTAGCCACCATCATTAAAAATTAAGGTGACAAAAGGTGTACCAACGCGCAAAGCTGTTTCTAATTCTTGGCAATTCATCATAAATCCACCATCACCAGTTGCAGCTACAACTTTGCGGTTAGGATGAACGAGTTTTGCTGCTAAAGCACCAGGAATCGCAATTCCCATTGCGGCAAAGCCATTAGAAATCAGACAAGTATTCGGACTATGGCAATGATAATGACGGGCAATCCACATTTTATGTGCGCCGACATCAGATATTACAATATCTTCTGGTCCCATCACTTGCCGCAAGTCATAAATTAACTTTTGTGGCTTAATTGGAAATCCATCATCATTAGCGTATTGTTCGTAATCGGCACGAATACTTGAGCGTAAGCTGATAGCAAAAGGATTTGGTTTACCTTGTCTATCTGCTAATTTTAAAATTTCATTCAAAGAATCAGAAATATCCCCAACTACTTCTGTAGTGGGAATATAACTACTATCAATTTCTGCGGGAGTTGTGCCAATATGAATAATCGGAATTTTGCCTTCTGGATTCCATTTCTTCGGTGAATATTCAATCAAATCATAACCAACGGCAATGATTAAATCTGTATCGTCAAAGGCACAACTAATATGATCTCGTTGTTGTAATCCGACTGTCCAAAGT
>Ga0136635_10000279_pt1 | contig 13403 bp, 14 predicted proteins | sample AntDrymeUQ852106_2_FD_105495 | JGI IMG/M metagenome (GOLD analysis project Ga0136635, IMG submission 105495) | Polar desert sand microbial communities from Dry Valleys, Antarctica - metaG UQ85 (21.06) | ecosystem: Environmental > Terrestrial > Soil > Desert | place: Antarctica: Dry Valley... | reverse complement strand
CACATTGCATGACCGTCCTGAAAGATGAAGACTTTTTGCAAATAGCGATTCTAGGGATCCACCTTCGAAAACGTCTCTCCCTTGTTCCTCAGGATCGGTCACGCAAATAGACGGCTTTCAAATAATGCATTTCTGGAAGGCTTGCCGGATGATCAGGAGCATGGCCCGTCACCTCGAGCTCTTTTAGCGAGCGGCCGCTTTCCCGCACGGCCGACCGGACCGCCTCCACGAATTCAAGTGCAGAAACGTGCGCGGAACAGGAAGCACAAACCAAACTACCTCCCTTATTTAGAAGTCGTATCCCGTCTTTCGCCAGTTTCCGGTAGGTGCGAATCGCTACTGCGCGGTCCTTCTCTTTTTTAGCTAGTGAAGGAGGGTCAATGATAATGACATCGTACTGTTTTTGAGCGGACTGCAACCACTTGAAAACATCCGCCTGTACTTCTTCGCGCGCACAATTGTGAATCGCGGAACACCTTTTATTTAACTCCCAATTTTTTTCCAGTTCCCGGAGGGCATATCCGCTGATGTCGACACTGGTTACCGACTTGGCTCCCCCCCGTGCCGCGTAGAGTGAAAAGCCGCCCGAAAAACTGAAAAGATTTAACACGTCCGCTCCCTTGGCCATGGTTTCGACCCGGCGCCGGTTTTCGCGTTGATCCAGAAAAAATCCCGTTTTCTGGCCATGGGTCACATCGGCGAGAAAAGAAATTCCCGATTCCAAAAATGCAACTGGTCCTGGAACAGAGCTTCCGGCCACCACCACGCCGTCTCGCGGTTTTTTTTCCCGCTCAGCCCACGCCTGAATATTCCGGCTCAACCTTATCACCACGCGCTCAGGATTAAGGCGTGATTGGATAAGCTTCAAAAGCAGCTCTAAATAAGTAAACCACGTTGCCGAATAAAGCTTAAGAACCAACGTTCGATCATACTGATCCAGAACCAGTCCCGGCCAACCATCACTCTCTCCATTGATCCAACGAAGGCCATTAGTCAGCGCACTTGCGACTTCTATTCTGCGAAAGCATGTTTCCTCCAAGCGGAAATTCCACCATTGGGAATCAATTGTCTGAGCCTTGCCGCAGTGCAACACCCGGATGCGAATGGGAGACTCTGAATCGTACAAGCCAATCGCTAAGAATTGGTTGTCCCGTCCGAAAATGACCGCCAGTTCTCCCATGGCGCCTTGACGATTGTATGACCGGATGCTGTCCGAAAAAACCCAGGGATGGCCGTGCCGAACCATCGATTCGGCTGCCGGGGAAATTTTAACCCGCAAGGTCTTGGTAGGATGGGAGAGATCTGGTTTCAACGTCTCCTATTAAGGTCGGTCGTCAAGATAGGTCCAGCCACATTTTAAATTCTGGCCTAGGTCATCAAAAACGCTGTTGAAATCGCAAAGACGTATGCGAGGATCGGACGGTGCGATACTGCTGTTTTTTGATCCTGTGGGGTTTCATTTTCTGCGCTTCCGCCCAGGAAATGAACCTCTCTGCCCCGGAACCCGCACTCCCCCTGCCCCCGGTCCAGGACCCGTTTAAAGACCCGGTGATAATTGAAGTGCAAAAACTTCATTCCAAGGCCGAAGGCGGTGATACGGCGGCCACCAAAGAAATGATCGAATCCCTTCTCAAACTCACCAAGGAATATCCCAAAAACGACTTGCTCCTCGCCTATCTGGGGAGTGCTTACACATTAGCCAGCCGAGATGCCTGGCCCGGGCCTTCCAAGCTCGACCATCTTAAAATTGGTCTTAAAACCATGGACCAAGCGGTGAGCAACAGCCCTGATGATTTGGCTGTTCGTTTTATCCGCGCGATCAACAACTACCAGCTTCCCTCGTTTGTAGGACGTAAGGATAATGCCCGAAAAGATTTCGAGTTTCTGGTTCTAGCCCTGCAAAAAGATTCCCATGGTTTTTCAAATGAAACTCGCCAAGCCATCTCTTATTTTGCGGGCCTCTGTTACAAGCAGACTAAAAAAATCAAAGAGGCGCGCGCCATCTGGCAGGAAGGCAAAGCCCTGGACGAAAATTCCGACTTAGCCGCTAAAATGGCCGTCGAACTTAGAAAAATAGGCCCTTGAGTTGTTGCTCGCTTCGCCTCTCCGCTCACGATGAAAGTTCCCGGTAAGGTCCTCTATTCCTCCAGACGCATCCAGACAAGAATCTCCGAGCTGGCCAAGGAAATCTCCCAGCATTACGAAGGAAAGCCCCTAACCGTAATCGGGCTTATGAACGGAAGCCTGTTTTTTCTCGTCGATCTTCTTCGTCTTCTTCCCGCGCAGACCCAGATGGAATGCTGGAGCATCTCCAGTTACAAAGGAAAATCGTCCACCGGAAAGCTTCATGGGCTGGGCTACCACCGCAATAGCTACCATGGACGCCACGTCCTGATCGTGGACGACATTTTGGATACTGGGCTTACGTTGCATGAAGTGGAAAAACACCTCTATAAGCTGGGTGCTCCCGATATTAAGATTTGCGTCCTGCTCAGTAAGAAAAAAGAGCGGGCCAAGATAGTCGATGCCAAGTGGGTCGGTTTTAATATGAACAACGAATTTGTCATCGGGTATGGTTTGGATCTGGACCAAAGCTTTCGCTCGCTTCCGATGATTCGTGTCCTGCCTTCATAGAAGTTTCATCCTCCCAACCGATCAATAATTCCTCGGTATTTCGCAAAAATCTATGGACTACGAGAAATTTTATCCACCTTTCATCTGCCTCTTGCCATCGGTCGAAAACTTACTTACTTTCCAGACGTTCCCAACCGGAAAATTTTCATGACCCAACCAAAACGAATCGGAGTGCTTACCAGCGGCGGAGATTGTCCCGGATTAAACGCGGTGATTCGCGGAATAACCCGCGCTTCCGAGACTTTGGGCTGGGAAATTCTCGGCTTCCATGACGGCTACGAAGGCCTACTCGCACCCGTCAGTTATCAGAGCCTGAGTTCTACCAACACCGCTGGAATTATGCACTTGGGCGGTACCATTTTGGGCACGACCAACAAAGGCCGCTTCGTTGCTAAAGTCAAACATGGAGAAACGATGCGCCTAGGGGAGGATATTCTTTCCCAGGTCCGCGAGACGATGGAAGGCCTGAATATCGAGGCCCTCGTCTGCATTGGCGGCGACGGTTCCCTCACTACAGCACAGCAATTGTTTGAAGCGGGCATCAAGACGATTGGCGTTCCCAAAACGATCGATAACGACATTGAGGCCACTGCCACGACCTTCGGCTTTGATTCTGCCGTCGCGTGTGTGGTCGACGGGCTGGATCGATTGCACACCACCGCTCGGAGCCACAAACGAGCCATGGTGGTCGAAGTGATGGGTCGTTACGCCGGATGGATTGCGCTGCATGGCGGATTGGCTGGAGGAGCTGATATCATCTTGATTCCCGAAATCCCATTTTCCTATGAACATGTGTTTCACACCATTCGCGAACGTGAGGCCGCTGGGCTTTTCAGCACCATGATCGTCGTTGCCGAAGGCGCTCGCGCCAAGGAACAGGACTTTGTCACCCGCAAGGAAACGGGCATGCAAGGCGAACATAAACTGGGCGGGATTGCTCCTCATCTCGGGGATGAAATACAGAAACATACCGGCAAAGAAACTCGTTCCGTTGTTTTGGGCCATTTACAACGGGGTGGGGCTCCAACTTCCCTCGACCGTATTTTGGGCATGAGGTTTGGCGTGGCTGCGGTTGACCTGATTCGTCAGGGACTTTTCGGGCACATGGTAAGTTATCAAAATTACCTAGTGAGCAACGTTCCCATCGCCGATGCCGTCAAACGAATCAAGCTGGTAAAACCCGACTCCCAACTCGTGGTAACCTGCCGCGAAATCGGCATCAGCTTTGGCGACGTTTAAGTAGGGCTTTTATTTTTCTTGGACTAAGGCCTGCGCGGAAATAACGATCGTCACAATCTTGTCGCCCGAGAAAAAAAGTTGGGCAAAGGCTTGGCGGTCTTCTCTCACCAAAACACTGTACTCTCCCTGCTCGCTTTTCAATCGCGCAGGCTCTTCTGCCGCGGATACTTCCCCTTTATCGTCAAGGGGGAGCCAAAGCTTCTGCGCACTATTTGCTTTTAAGAGGGCCTGAAAAATTTCAGGTGATACAAACCCCGCTCCCAACTTGGAGTACACTTCCTTCGCCGACCGCCCATTTTTGAAATAGACCAAAATGCTGAGGCCATCATTCTCATAAAGTTTCAGTTGCAAACTCTTTTGCGGTGCTAAAACTTTTCCCTCTCCGTGTTTCTTATCGAGGGTTTCCAAGGAATCCCCCAAACGCGCTTCCGCTCTATCTACCGAGCAAAAAATAAAAACAAGGCAAAGGCCCAGACTTAAAACAAACGTTCTCTTCATATCGGCTTCACCGTCTCCGGCTGGAAATAACCCTTGCGGAAGCTTTTTTGTTTTCAAGATTAAATCAAAAATGATTTTCCTCTCAGAAATAACGCGCTGGATCGGGGCCGCTACCGGTCCATGCTAAACCGGTGGATTTTGAACTGGTTGTTTCCCATTATAATGAATCGCTTCGCTGGATGAACCGCATTCCACCGGTGTTTGTGAAGACTATTTACCACAAAGGCGCGGAATGGATCGAAAACTCCATCGCTCTCTCCAACCATGGCAGAGAGGCTCACAGCTATTTATTTCACCTAGTGAACCGATACGATTCTTTGGCCGAAACCACCGTCTTTTGCCAGGGGCATCCTTTCGACCACGCTTCCGATTTCCATCAGGTGCTAAGGGATCTGGACAGAGGTGTGCGAAGAGTTTCGGAATTTTGCTGGTTAGGATTTATCATCGATACTGATGATGTGCTTGGCCAAAGACTTTTTATGAACTGGAGCAAAAATCCAGCTAAGGAAACCTTGGACCTGAAAACATTGTATGAAGCTCTTTTCGAAAAGTCCGCCCCGCCCCTTTACCATTTCTATCCGGGGGCACAATTTATAGTCAGTAAAAAACTCGTGCTGCTGCGTCCGCGGGAATTTTATATCAAGGCGTTGGAGCTTTCTTTGGAAATCGAAAATGCCGCCCATGGTTTTGAAAGGATCTGGGATCAGGTTTTTGGAGTGAGAGGGGTTGATCCTGAACTTTTGGCGGGAAAAAGTTGCCATTATCTTAAGCCCATCCGGCGTTTCATGAATTCGGAATCGACTCGTGAAAAGAAAAGTGGTCAGTGAGAAAGCTGTTCGGCAGTGTGGCAACAGGTAATTTTCATGATGCCGTCTTCGCCAAGCCGCCCCTTAAATTCGCTGCAGATCGTCATTTCAGCGACCACGGGCTTAGCTTTGCTTTTAACCTGTGGCGGAACAGTGGCCATTTTTCATTGGATTCCCAATTTTAGCTATGCCGCACTCGCTTCCGTCGCCTTGGCGTTAATCATTTTTCTTCTCACGATCTTCTTCTGTTCCAAATTTTTACGTTCCCTGGAAATCGATTTGGTTCAGTTGGAAACCCGCCTTGATTCGATAGGCCAAGCCGGTCCGGAAAAAACTTTGGTTCAGACCAGTCTGGGCTTGGGGGATGTCAATGCAGCCCTGCTTCGTCTATCAGACCGAGTATGTGCGGCGCAGGAGAAAAACATTGCCGATATCAATCAATTGACCGAAGCCAATAAAAATCTCAACTTTTCCCAGCAAGGTAAAAACCAATTTGTGGCCAGCATGAGCCATGAGATCCGAACTCCCCTCAATGGAATAATCGGCACCGCAGATCTCCTGCTCCGTAACAAACTTCCCGAGCAGCAGGAACACTTGATTCAGGTGATACGAAACGCGGGAGAAGATTTGCTGGTTATCGTAGATGACATTCTTGATTTTTCCAAACTCGAGCACGGTAACGTCAAATTAGCCACCATTGCTTTCGACCTGTACTCGGTAATGGAAGATGTGGTCCTGCTCCTGAATCCCGGCGCTTCGGAAAAAAATATTGTCCTCCCGACCCAGATGGAGAAAGGGTCAGATGGAATTTACATCGGCGACCCGGTTCGGTTGCGGCAGGTATTACTCAACCTCTTAGCCAACGCGATCAAGTTTACGGAGAGAGGGACGGTCAAGCTAACCGTTCGCCGTGAGACAGGAGATTCCCCAGAAAAAAGCACTCTGTGGTTTTCCATTCAAGACACTGGCATTGGCCTTTCTACCGCAGCTATGTCCAGGCTGTTCATCCCTTTTAATCAGGTCGACAACACCACTACACGCAACTACGAGGGCGCTGGCCTTGGCTTGGCCATTTGTAAACGCTTGGTTGAACTGATGCATGGAACGATCTGGGTCGAAAGCCGTGAAAGCGTGGGGTCGATTTTCCATTTCAAAATTAAAGTCCAGACCGCAACCGAGTCGGCCGAAATTGTCCCTCTCTCAACGCATTCCCCCCTCCATCCCTTGAATGATCCCAAGCGCACCACCCACTCTCGGATTCACCGCAAAACCAGCAGCCTCAAACTCATCGAAAATATGGCCCTGGCCAATCCTCTGGAAATTCTTTTGGCCGAAGACAACGCCGTCAACAAGCAGGTGGCTCTGGGTCTTCTTGCCGTTCTCGGATACCAGGCCGACACGGTAACGACCGGACGTGAGGTCCTTTCTGCCCTAGAAACGAAAAACTACGACGTGATTCTCCTCGACATCCAAATGCCCGAGATGGATGGAGTTGAAGCGACCCGCCGTATTCGCGCAGACCATGCTGATTCTAACCAGCCTTACATCGTGGCCGTCACCGCAAATACTCTTTTCGACAACGAGGAAGCCTGCCGTGAAGTGGGCATGAATGACTTTATCCTTAAGCCTCTCCGGGGTGTTGCCCTGCAGTTTGCCTTGAAACGAGCCATCGAGTTTTTGTCGGCTCCCAGCAAGAACGCACAGAGCGCTAAGGTGGACAGGATTGATGAGAGACAGGTAAAGGAACTCCTCAATCAGGAGAACGAGGACATCGTTAGAATCTTGAACTTATTTATGGGAGACACGCGAACGAAACTCTCTCAACTCACCGCCTACGATGCCGCAGGTGATTTTGAACGCATCAGCCGCTTGGTTCACCAGATCAAGGGCGGCGCAAGTAACTTTGGCCTGATTTCTTTTTGCACCCTCATGACCGAAATCGAAGCCTGTTCTGCCCAAAAAAACCCGAAAGGAACGACTGAACTCATCGAACAAGCTTCCTCTCTATTCGAGCAATCGCTGGCCGCGCTCGCCCGCCAGGCCCCCGAACTGTTTCAGGAAATGGCCTGATCGCCTGCCTCCGCTTCTCGGGTTCGCATGATGCCTACACCACCTCTTCTCGAGCTTTCTGTGCGCGAGCTGGCTGAATTTGTCCTGCGGAAAGGCGATCTTGGGGGAAGCGGTTTTTCCAGTCCGCTCCGCGCTCTCGCTGGAACCAAACTTCATCAAAAAATTCAGAAAAATCGCCCATCTTCCTATCAAAAAGAAGTTCGTTTGGAGAAACGAATCACCTGTGAGGGCATGGAAATTCTGCTCCGCGGCCGGGTGGACGGTCTAATATCAGAACCGGAACATCTTTGGCTGGAGGAAATCAAAACCATTCAGTCTGGTTTCCCGCTCGATCCCGATCCGGTTCACTGGGGCCAGGCCAAAATTTATGCCGCCATGCATGGGGAAATTGTTCCCTTCCAATCTGCCACGCTCCAGTTGACCTACGTTCACTTGCGCAGTGGAGAGATCCGGGAGTTTCATCAACAGTATACCTTTTTCGAACTACGGGATTTTTTGGATACAGTGCTCTCCTCCTACGTGCAGTGGCTGGTCGACTTCGAAGCATGGAAAAAGGTTCGTGACGCTTCCCTTGAAATTCTTGTCTTTCCCCATGGTCAATACCGTCAAGGCCAGCGGGAACTCTCTGTCAAAGTCTATCATACCATCCTGGCCGACAAGCGCCTCATGATCAACGCGCCAACCGGAATTGGTAAAACGATCTCCTCACTTTTTCCCGCCTTAAAAGCTATGGGAAAAGGGCACGGTTCCAAAATTTTTTATCTCACATCAAGAAGCTTGGGCAGGCAAGTAGCCGAGAAAGCCCTGAAAGATTTACGCCAGCAGGGGTTGAAAATTCGGTCCGTCACGTTGACAGCCAAAAATAAAATATGTTTTAACGTGCAGGGATCGGGCTGCGATGCGTTGAACTGCCCATTTGCCATCGGCTACTACGATCGTATTCCTGCGGCCGTTAGGGAGCTTCTAAATTTCGAGGATATCTCCAGGCCCCAAATTGAAAGCGTTGCGCTTACGCATCAGGTCTGCCCTTACGAACTCAGCTTGGATGCCTCTCTTTGGAGCGATGTGATCATTGGAGATTACAACTACGTTTTCGATCCCAATGTTTCTCTTAAACGTTTTTTCCAGGATCAGCCCCGTCCGTACGTCTTTTTAATCGATGAAGCCCATAATTTGGGCGAGCGCTGCCGGGGAATGTTTTCCGCTTCGTTAAAGCGCAGCTCATTTGCTCAATTGAAAGTTCACGTTCCGTCGGCTCCTTCCTCATGCTTACGGGCCGCTCAGGCCGTGGCCCGACAGTTTCTCATACTGGCCACCGAAAATAGTTTTTCCGATTCGGAACCAGTCGAAATCAACCACGTCCCCGATAAGCTCAGTGAATCGCTCCTTCAATTTACGAAAAGAGTGGAAACTTTTTTCGTAGAAAAAGGATTGTCTCCCGGCACTGAAACTTTATTGGAACTCTATTTTGAGACCCTGACCTTTCTCCGCACTCTAGACGAGATGGACTCCCACTATCGGAGATGGATGGAAGGATCCACCGAGAATTTGCGACTCGTCCTGGACTGCGTGGATCCATCGTTCCGCATCAATCGAATCTTGGAGCAAGGCAAAGCCGCTATTTTTATCTCCGCGACCCTTCTGCCTCTGGATTATTTTGCGCGCACCCTGGGAACACGTCCGCAAGATCGATCTCTCTCATTAGGCTCACCCTTTGATTCTAATAATCTAGCGGTTTTCACCGCCGATAATATCTCGGCTGACTACAAGGGCCGTTCCCTAACCTATGCTCAAGTTGCCGAGCTCATTCACGTCGCCGTTCTGGCTCAAAAAGGAAACTATTTGGCCTTTTTTCCATCGTATCAATATCTCAAATCTGTGGCCCTAGAACTCGAGAAAATACCTTGTTTCGCCCGCCTTCTTGTTCAGACCCCTCAAATGACCGAAGCCGAACGCGATCGATTTCTACAGGAGTTTAGTCCTTCGGCTCCCAATTCCCTGCTCGGCTTAGCGGTAATGGGAGGCATTTTCGGAGAAGCTATCGACCTGGCCGGAACTCGTCTCATTGGCGCTATTATCGTTTCCGTGGGTCTGCCTCAAATCTGTTTTGAAAGAAATCTGACCCGTTCACTTTTTAGTGGGGATGGATTATCCGGTTTTGATTACGCCTACACTTATCCTGGATTTAATCGTGTTTTACAGGCCGTGGGCCGAGTCATCAGGACGGAGACAGACCAAGGAATAGCGGTTTTGATTGACCGCCGTTTTGCTGAGTCCCGTTATCGTAAACTCATCCCTGCGTGGTGGAATGATAAGCGAATCGACGACGCGGCCCAGCTTAAGCAGGGGTTAAAAAGTTTTTGGCGAAAAAGCCACTCACCTGATATTCCCCTTGATGCCCCCTCAGCCGAAGACTAATTTAATCACAATGATTTTTTTGCGTCGCAGCAGCGGCGGATGCCGATTGAACTTCAGGTTATTCCGTCCTGTCGTCGCCCTCGTGCTTTTCGGTGCGCCCTTCGCTATTGCCCAAGCTGGTTCTAAGGATTATTTGGTGGAGCTTCGTCTAAGTCCAGAATCCACTCTGCAGCTTCTCGATAATGCGGGAAAAGTTCACCATAATTTGCCTCTTGGAAGCGTACGTAAAAGGGTCGCCATCAAGGACGTAATTCTCTTGGCCAGTTTTGGCGAAGACCGCCAGCACCATTCCCTGATCATGCTGGGCATGGATATTAGCGCCAATCAATCCGTGGCTTTTTTGCTGGGGAAAAATATCATCGTGGCAACCCCGGAATCGATCCTTACTTTCCAATTTTCCCCGGACCGCTCCTATGCATTAATCACTCCTAGCCTTATGGGGAAAATTTCCATCAATGGTTCCGTATTGTCGCGTGGGGAAATCCGGAAATTACGGACCTCTTCCGCTGACAATGCCGAGCCCACCGAGATAATTTCACCTCCCAGTCAGCCAAAGCCTAACGTTCGTGACTTTGAATCCATTCCGGATCCCTCGAGCCGCTAGGAGCCCCCGCAGAGAGTGGGGCTACATGCCCGCAGGTAGGAAACCGGGCGGTTTGTGACAGATCCAACGAGTGAACTTTTCCACTTCCTGATGGCCCTTCAAAGCTGCCATGGAGTTGAAGGTTTCCGCCATCTCCTGTTCGCTTAGGCACCGGTGCAAATTTTTATGACAGGGCCAACACACCCAGATGATGAGCGCACGCATTTCGTCACGTGAAAAATTCCGGCGGGTCCGGGCCTTGCGATGACGGCTCTTCGGGATGAGATGGTGCCGGGTTAGTTCTTCAGTCCGGTTGCAGAGGGCACAGGTAGAAGGCAAACCCAACTCCTCGTCCCCTATCATTTCCTCGTCATCCATCGAAACCTTTTTTCCTTCGGAGAAAAATTAGAGTGGCCCCAACATTCGGCAAAAAGTCTTCGCCCAAGGTTGTGATTCAATAAGACTTGCAAGAAGGGACTTCATCGGCCGGGACAAATTCTATTCCACGGGAAGAGCCTCGGGAACCGCTATTTGGCCTTGCGTGGCCACCACCACCGACAGCCCCGCCGCTAGTGCCTGATTCATAATATCGACCACAGTGCCATAGGGAACGCTCCGATCCGCTTTTATAACCAAACTGTTGCCTTTTCCGTCCCCGGCAATTTTTTCAAACTGATCCGTAAGTTTTTCGCGGTCCGTAATCTGATCGTTGAAAAATATAAGCGGTGGATCCGCCGCTGCAATGGCGAGAATATGCCTGACGTTAGTGACGCCATGCGCTCCATCCATGGTCGAGGGAGGGGTAACTTTAATTCCGGTTTGTAGGACAAAAGAAGAGCTAAGTAGAAAAAAAATCAACAAGAGCAAAACGACGTCGATGAAAGGAGCCAAGTCCAAGGGTCCGCGCAAAATTTGAACCTGTTGGTGAAGCTTCATGAAGCGAAATCAATTCTTAATTTTGGCATTGGACGAATTTTCGCCGTTGGTTTCAGTCCCGAAACTCGTTTTAAACTCATCCTTTAAAATTGTCTCTTTGTCCCCAGTCAGAACGGAAGCTGAACTCACCAAGTCTCCAGACGAATTTTCGTTTTCAAAAAGAAGTTGCACAACTTCGATTCCCGCCCTCTCCGTATCGTGAACGATACCGGAAAGACGCGACACCAGAAAATTGTAAGCCACATAAGTTGGAATTGCCACCACCAAGCCTCCTGCGGTGGTGATCAAAGCTTCCCATATCCCACCTGCCAACTCGCCGATTGGAGCCGAGCCCATAGACTGATTGATTTGCATGAACGCTTTAATCATGCCCGTAACCGTGCCCAACAAACCAAGCAGTGGGGAAATGTAGCCTATGGTGGCCAACAAGGACAGATTGGATTCTAAGCGGGGCACTTCCATTTGCCCCACTTCCTGGACGATTTCCCGAACCTCGGCTTTTGGCAAATGTCTTTTGAGAATCGCTGCCTGAATGACCCGCACCGCCGGCCCGTAGGACTCATCACAACGTTCCAGCGCCTCCTTGAATTGCTTCCTCTTAACCAAATTGCGAATCCCCGTCAAAAATTCCGAGGTATTGACTGAAGAGCGATGGAAAAAGATCATCCGTTCCGCAAAGACGCCGATTGACACTACACTGCAAATAAAGAGAGGCCACATTAAGGGCCCGCCTCTTTGGATGATTTCGAGAAGTCCGGAAGTCATCTGGGTTTACCTACCAGATGAAGGATTGTTTCTGGGCCACGATCTGGCCTTTACGCAAAACTGTAACGCGCCAAGAGTTCACTTTGCCCAGTTTTTCGTAAGCTTCGCCCCGAACGGAGAACATTCCCCTCAGGTTTCCTTGAGCGGATGGAGTTGGAATTTCCAGCGTGTTAATTTTTTCGCGGGACCTTTCCTGTCGATAATCAAAACGAAGAACCAAATCTTCGGATGGGCCGGCATTTTTCCAGTTAATCACAAAGTAATGGCCCCGACGATTCTTTAGATCCTGTTTTGTAATGGCTCCGTAATTGAAATATTTGAATTCATAAGCCATGGGACGGTTGTCCGCTACCGCAGTAACTTCTGGATCGTTGATCACATCATAAATTTTGCCAAAACGAACGTTGGGATCCGCTTCCTTCATCGGCTTGGGTTCCTCGTATAAAGTTTCTGCTAGAGCCTCAGAAAAGGCCTGCTGCTGGGACGCGACGGGCTTTTTCATTTCCTCTATGACCGGGGGCTCCTTTTTTTTCGGTTTTCCCTTGTTCTCGGCATAGAGCATCCCGCAAAGAGCGGCCCATATCAGTCCTGTGGCAATCAACCTCATGATTTCTCTTACTCTGCTTGGTAACAAGCTGTCAACCTTGCTCCGTCAGGCCTTCGATCATGAAAGTGATCTCACCCCTCACTCCTTTGGCCAGAAAGTAACTTAAAACTGCTTCCGCTGAACCGGTCTTTACTTCCTCAAATTTCTTGGTCAGTTCCCGCGCCACGGACACTCTTCTCTCCGGCCAAAGCGCAACGCAACCTTCCAGAGTCCGAAGTAAACGATAAGGCGACTCAAAGTAAATGCTCGTTGATTCTCGCTCCCCTGCTCGTGCCAGTTCCTTTTGTCTTTGCCCACCTTTCACCGGCAGAAATCCTCCAAAATAAAAAGGTGTCACCTTAAGCCCCGAGGCCACGGCGGCGTGCAGGACAGCCGACGGACCGGGAATCACTTCCACCGCCAATTCCCTGGCTAGACAATCTTTAATCAAGCGCTCACCAGGGTCCGATACGCCCGGCATCCCCGCATCGCTGACCAGAGCGATATTCTCCCCGGATTCAAGCCGTCGAAAAAAATCCTCTTTGCGCTCGGCTTCGTTAAATTTGTGGTAGCTCATCTGCGGACATGAAATTCCAAAATGCTTGAGCAAAATTCCCGTGTGCCGCGTATCTTCCGCAGCAATAACTTGCACTTCTTTCAAAACCCGCAGGGCGCGCAAAGTGATATCTTCCAAATTTCCGATGGGTGTACCCACCACATATAATTTTCCCGCCATAACCCTGGTATCATGCTGCTAGAAACGCTTAGCCGCAATGCACATCTCTCAAACATCGCTAATGCCATATTCAGCCACTGGGAAATATCTTTACAGGCGATAGCTTCCCGATTGCCTTTGCTCTCTTTCTCT
>Ga0136635_10000278_pt1 | contig 13424 bp, 9 predicted proteins | sample AntDrymeUQ852106_2_FD_105495 | JGI IMG/M metagenome (GOLD analysis project Ga0136635, IMG submission 105495) | Polar desert sand microbial communities from Dry Valleys, Antarctica - metaG UQ85 (21.06) | ecosystem: Environmental > Terrestrial > Soil > Desert | place: Antarctica: Dry Valley... | reverse complement strand
GACCCCGACACGATCGAGCGCGGCATCGCAGCGGTGGTCGACGCCGAGGAGCCCGACGCCGTGCTCGTCTACGGCGACACCAACTCCACGCTCGCGGCGGCCCTCGCGGCCGCGAAGCTGCAGGTGCCCATCGCACACGTCGAGGCCGGCCTGCGCTCGTTCGATCGCCGGATGCCCGAGGAGGTGAACCGCGTCCTGGTGGACGCGGTCTCCTCGCTGCTCCTGTGCCCGTCGCAGCCGGCCGTCTCGAACCTCGCCGCCGAGGGCATCACGCGGGGCGTGCACGTCGTCGGCGACGTGATGGTCGACGTCGCCCGGCTGATCGGGCCGGTCGCGGCGAGGCGCTCACCCCTGCCCGGCTCGCTGGGGCTCGAGCCGGGTGCCTATCTCGTCGCGACCTGGCACCGCGCCTCGAATACCGAGGCGCCCTCGCTCGAGCGCATCGCGGGTGCGCTCTGCTCGCTCGACGAGGTGGTCGTGCTGCCGCTGCACCCGCGCACGCGGGCCGCCCTCGACCGCCACGGGCTGCTCGCGGGCGTCGAGGCGCGGCTTCGCGTGCTGCCGCCGCTCGGCTACCTCGACTTCACGGCCCTGCTGCGGGGCGCGCGGCTGTGTCTGACCGACTCGGGCGGCGTGCAGAAGGAGGCCTACCTGCAGGGCGTGCCCTGCCTGACCATGCGCGATACGAGCGAGTGGGTCGAGACCGTCGAGACCGGCTGGAACATGCTGGTGCACGACGACCCCGAGCGAATCCGCGCGGCGGTGGCCACATTCGCGCCGGGTGGCCGCCGACCGGCGCTGTATGGCGACGGCGATGCCGCGGCGCGCATCGCACAGCTGGTGAGGGAGCGGGCTTGGGTAAGCGGCTAGCATCGCGGGACGTGCAGCAGCAGGTCGCCATCGTGGGTGCCGGGTACGTCGGCCTGCCGCTCGCCGTCGCCTTCGCCGAGGCGGGCGCACGGGCGGTCTGCATCGAGCCCGACGCCGAGCGCGTTGCGCAACTACAGGCCGGACGGTCGTACATCTCGGATGTGAGCAACGAGACGCTCGGCGCGCTGGTGCGCTCCGGCCACCTCGTCGCGACGACGGATCCGGCCGTGATCGCAGACTGCGACGACGTCCTGATCTGCGTGCCCACGCCGCTCTCCGAGAATCGCGAGCCCGACCTCACACACGTGGTCGCGGCGACCGGCGACATCGCGAACCACCTGCGCGAGGGCCACCTCGTCGTGCTCGAGTCGACGACCTATCCGGGTACGACCCGTGAACGACTCCAACCGATCCTCGAGCGCGTCTCGGGATTGCGGGCCGGAATCGACTTCCATCTCGCGATGTCCCCCGAGCGCATCGATCCGGGCCGCACCGACCAGTCGGTGCGAAGCATGCCGAAGGTGATCGGCGGTCTGACACCGGCCTGCACCGAGCGCGCGGAGCGGCTCTACGGCATCGTCGTCGACCGCACCGTGCCCGTCTCGACGCCCGAGGCGGCCGAGCTGACAAAACTGCTCGAGAACATCTTCCGCTCGGTGAACATCGCGCTCGTCAACGAGCTTGCGATGCTGTGCGACCGGATGGGCATCGACGTGTGGGAGGTGATCGAGGCGGCCGCCACGAAGCCGTTCGGATTCATGAGCTTCAAACCCGGCCCCGGGCTCGGTGGCCATTGCATCCCGCTCGACCCGTTCTACCTTTCCTGGAAGGCGCGCGAGGTCGACTTCTACACCGAGTTCATCGAGCTCGCCGGCAAGGTCAACGAGAACATGCCGCGCTTCTGTGCGCTGAAGGTGCAACGGGCGCTGAACGACCACTCGCGCAGCGTGCGCGGCAGCCGCATCCTGATCCTCGGCGTGGCGTACAAGGCCGACATCGACGACACGCGCGAGTCGCCCGCGCTGAAGCTGATCGAGCTCCTGCAAGGCGACGGCGCACTGGTCTCCTACCACGACCCGCACGTGCCGCACCTGCCGGAGCTGCAGCTCTCGTCGGTGGCGCTGGAGGCGGCGCTCGAGCATGCCGACTGCACCGTGGTGGCCACGGCCCACTCCACGCTCGACTACACCGACGTCGTCGAGCGCTCGCGCCTGGTCGTCGACCTGCGCAACGCCACCCGCGGTCAGACCCCGGCCGAGGGCAAGGTCGTCAAGCTGTGACCGCGCCACTTCGCGTCGGTGTGGTCGGGCTCGGCTACTGGGGTCCGAACCTCGCCCGCAACCTCGCCCGCGTCGGCGAACTGCGCTGGCTCTGCGACCTGTCCGAGGACAACCTCGCCCGCTTCGCGCCGGCCTACCCGCAGGCGACCGCGACGCAGCGCTACGACGACCTGCTCGAAGATCCCGAGCTCGATGCGATCGCTATTGCGACGGCCGTGCCGACGCACCACCCGCTCGGAATGCGCGCGCTCGAGGCCGGAAAGCACCTGTTCGTCGAAAAGCCCCTGGCGACGTCGGTCGCCCACGCGAGCGAGCTCGTCGAGGCGGCCGAAGCGCGCGGTCTCACGCTCATGACCGGGCACTTGCTGCTGTTCCATCCGGCGGTGGCGAAGGTGCGCGAGCTGATGCGCTCCGGGGAGCTTGGGGACCTCTACTACCTGTACTGCAACCGTCAGAACCTCGGCAAGGTGCGCGAGGACGAAAACGCACTCTGGAGCCTCGGCGCCCACGACATCGCGGTCCTGCTCGACCTCGTCGGCGAGGCGCCCGTCGAGTGCCAGGCGCGGGGCGAGAGCTTCGTGCGCCCGGGGGTCGAGGACGTGGTGTTCGGCTACGTGCGCTTCGCAGGCGGCGTGGTCGCGCACCTACACCTCTCGTGGCTCGACCCGCACAAGATGCGCAAGCTCACCGTGGTCGGCTCGCAGAAGATGGTCGTGTTCGACGATATGGAGAGCGAGCGCAAGGTGACCGTGTACGACAAGGGCGTCACGACCATCCCGCGCTCCGACACCTACGGCGAGTACGTGCAGGTGCGAGCCGGCGACATCTGGGCGCCGCGGATCGCGGCGCAGGAGCCGCTGCGGCTCGAGTGCGAGGAGTTCGCGGCGGCGGTGCGGGAGCGACGCCCGCCGCGGGCCGATGGCCGCGAGGGTCTCGAGGTCGTGACCGTGCTCGCCGCGCTGCAGCGCTCGCTCGACGAGGGCGGCGCCGTCGTGACGATCGGCGCGTAGCGCCTCGTTACGGGCGGCCGACCAGCGCCCGCTCGGGCACATCGTCGGACGTCACGCTCAGGGTGTAGGCGCCACCGCCCTTGTGCGCGAGCACCTGCACCAGGTGCACCCCCGTCGCAACCGCGGTGTAGGGCAGCTCCTCATTCGAGCCCTCGCCCTGCGAGATCGCGGCCGGGTCGCGCCTTGCGGGCTTGCGCTTGGCCGTCGCGGCCGGCCACACGACCAGCTCGAGGTCGTCGGCCGTCGCCGAGTCGAGCTGCAGCGTGATCCGGGCCCCGGCCTCGAGCCGGATGCGGAAGAAGTCCGAAGGGTCTTCGTAGCGGTCGACGGTTGCCGTGAGCTGCGAGGCGGGCAGGCTCAGCCCCGCGCCGGCCTGCTCGGGCACGTCGTTCGGCTCGGAGCGGTGATCTGCGGTCGGCGGCGGCTCGGCCGAGAGGGCGCGCGCGACGGCTGCGCCGACGTCCAGCAATCCATGGCCGGTCAGCGCATCGCGGCCGACCCGGGTGCCGGGGCTTCCCTCGGGCGGAGCGATGTCGCGCGCCGTCTCCTTCAGGATCGCGATCACCTGGTCGTTGCGCAGGCTCGGGCGCACCGCGAACAAGAGCGCTGCGGCCGCCGAGACGTGCGGGGCGGCGAACGAGGTTCCCTGCACGGTGCCATTCGTCTCCACCAGGCCGCCCGGCATGGCCTCGGTGCTCAGACCGCTCGATACCAGCGACCGCGGCACTGTCGTCACGATGCCCACACCGGGAGCAGCGAGGTCGTTGTAGTGCGGGTCGCGGATCGAGAAGCCCGGGGTCTGCAGCGCCTGGTCCACGGCCGAGACGCCGATCACGTGGGGCAGGGCCGCGGGCCAGCTCGCAAACGGATACGGCTTCGCGGAATTGCCGACCGACGCCACGATCACGGCACCCTGGCGGTAGGCGTACATGATCGCGGCCTTCTCCGTGGCGGAGAACTGGTCGCGCGACGGATTGCGCTCGTCGCGTACGCCACCCAGCGACAGGTTGATGACGCGCGCGCCGTTGTCGACCGCCCAGCGGATCGCGCGGGCCTCGTCGGAGGGGTCGATGTTGCCGCCCGGCCCCACCACCCGCAGGTCGAACAGCTCCACGAAGGGGTTCACGCCCGCGAACCCGAAGCCGTTGTTGAGCTGCGCGGCGATGATGCCGGCCACCGCGGTCCCGTGGTCGAGCGACGGCGCCGAGCTGTCGGTGAAGCGCTTCGTGACCGCCACCACCGGGGACGCATCGAGGCGCTTGAGCTCGACGACCCCGGCGTCGATGCCGCCGTCGATGACGGCCACCTTGACGCGTGTCGCGAGCAACTCGATTGGCAACAGCGTCCAGGCTTTGAAGGCGCGGATGGCATCGACGTTCCACTGGCGGCCAGCGGTGTAGAGCGGGTCCTTCGGCTCGTACTTGGCCGCGTTCAGTCGGCGTAGGCCGAGGGCGCGGAGGCGGCCGTCGCGACCGATCCTCGCTTCGGGCGAGGTTGCAGGCTCGAACGCGGCGCTGCCGGCATAGCGCACACGCCAGCGACCCGGCGTGGTCCGGCGTGCGAACAGGTACGAGCCATCGGATGCGGTGCGCGCCGTCTCGGACCAGCGCCAGCTACCCGACTGCACGCGTTGCAGCAGCACGCGGGCGCCGGTCTGCGCTGGGTAGATGCGTCCACGGAAGGAGCCGCCGCGAGGCGCGCGCAGCAAGAGTCCGGTGCGCTGTGTCGCAAGGACGGCGTTCGAGAGGCTCGCGCCGACGCTGAGCCGATAGGCGCGGGCTTCACCGCGCTGGCGCTCGAAGACGACGCTGCCGTTCTCCGCGACGAGCTGGGTCGCGACATTCAGCCACTGGAGCAGATCGCGGCTCGACTGCAGCGTCACGGCGCCGGGCAGTGCCTTGCCGGTGAGGAGCACTCGGCCCGATACGAGCCGCGGGCGGTCGAGGCGCATGCCCTTTGCGGCCGGCTCGGTCACGACGACGGGTGGAGTGGTGCCGCCGATCCCGGGGCGCGCGACGAACCAGGTCGAGCGCAGGCCGAGCGCGCGCCGGACGCTCGTCGCGCTGTAGGTCGCGACCCCGCTGGTGCCCGACACCTCCAGGGAGCGAACGTACCCCGACGGGTAGGCGTCCGCGCGCAGCCCGGTGATCGACCCGCCGTACCCGAGCGCGGCTGCGATCTTCTCCGACGTCAGCGTGACCTTCCAGCGGTGGTACGGCGAGATGTCGTCGCCAAGATCCTCGACCGCGACGAGGTAGGGCGTCGGCTTTGCATTCGTGAAGACCTCCTCGACCGCGGCGCTGCGCCCGCCCGTCGAAGACGAGAAGTAGGCGGTGATGACCTTGCCGGCGTACAGCAGCACCTGGCCGGCGGTCGCCGTGACGGCGTCGTTCGTGGTGGTCTGCTCGGCGTCGAGCCCGCCGTAGACCTGGCTGCGCTCGTCGACGTACATGTCGAACGGGCCGGACGGCTTACGCGTCGCGATCGCGTACGAGCGCGCCGCGACCGCCTGCGCCTTGAGCGCCTCGGGCATCCAGCGCGACGGCACCTCGCGTGGCACCACGCCACGCAGGTAGTCCTCCAGCGAGGCCACGTTGATCGCCATCAGGCTGCCGTTCGCGGCGGCCTGCACGCGCAGCCTGCCCCGGTAGCGGCCGTCCACGACGCCGTTCTGCGACCGCCCGAGCAGCACGATGGGCGCGCTCGACGGCGCGAGCACGACAGGCCCGACCCAGCCGGTCGCGAGCGCGACGCCGCCGACGGTGAGCGTGTAGGCACCGCCCGGCCGCGACACCGTGACGCCGGCGTTGGCGGGGACCTGCGCCGTGGCGCCCGTGGTCTCATCGGTCGCCGTCAGCCCGTTCGCCGAGCGGACTGCCACGCTGCCGAGTCCCTCCTGCAGCAGCAGGCGGACGGTCGTGATCGGCGCCTGGCCGATGGACGTGGCCGTGTAGTAGTGGCCCAGGATCCGGTCGTACGTCCAGCCGGTGCGCGCATAGCCCTCGGCCCCGTACTGGCCGAGACCTACGCCATGCCCGTAGCCGCGACCCTCGAACGTGTAATCGGCAGCCCGGGCGACGCTCGCGGGCACGACGACCAGCGCCACGGCGACGAACGCACGCAGCAGGCGACGGGGTGTTGGACGACGAGCAGTCACGGCGGTGGGGCACGGCGGGGCCTTGCCGTCCAACCTCAGGATACCGTAGAGAGCTCGTCCTAGCGCGTGCCGTATTGCAGCGCGCGGTACTCCGCGAACCCGCCGCCGTGCTTGATCGGCTCCCACCAGGCGCGGTTGTCCCGGTACCAGTCGACCGTGCGCGCGAGCCCCTCGCCGAACTCGACCTGTGGCGACCAGCCGAGCGCCGTGAGCTTCGAGCAGTCGAGTGCGTACCGGCGGTCGTGGCCGGCGCGGTCGGTGACGTGCCGCACGTACGACTCGTCGCGACCCGTCAACTCGAGCAGGCGCCGCGTCGTCTCGAGGTTCTCGACCTCCTGCCCGCTGCCCACGTTGTAGATCTCTCCGGCAGCGCCCCGCTCGAGCGCGGTCAGGATGCCGCGGCAGTGATCCTCGACCCAGGTGAAGTCGCGCGCCTGCTGGCCGTCGCCGTACACCGGCACGGGCTCGCCGTCGAGAAGGTTCGTGACGAAGAGCGGAATCAGCTTCTCGGGGTACTGGTTCGGGCCGTAGTTGTTCGCGCCGCGCGTGACGACCGCGTCGAGCCCGTAGGTGCGCACGTACGCCATGACCTGCAGGTCGCCGCCGGCCTTCGAGGCCGAGTACGGCGACGACGGCCGCAACGCGTCGCCCTCGCGCGAGCGCGCGCCGGGTTCGATGTCCCCGTAGACCTCGTCGGTCGAGACGTGCAGCAGGCGGCCCCCGCGCTCCTTGACGTGCTCGAGCAGCACGTGGGTGCCGTACACGTCCGTCTGGATGAAGTCACCGGCCTGCCGGATCGAGCGGTCGACATGGGTCTCGGCGGCGAAGTTGACCACCGTGTCGCAGTCGCGTCCGGCCTCGGTGACGGCGGCCGGGTCTGTGATCGACCCGTGCACGAACCGATAGCGGGCGTCATCGGCCACGTCCGCGACGTTGGCCGGGTTTCCCGCGTAGGTCAGCGCATCGAGGTTCACGACCGCGACGTCGCGCTCGCGGATGAGCATGCGCACGAAGTGCGAGCCGATGAACCCGCAGCCCCCGGTGACGAGCACGCGCTCCATGGTCAGCCTCCTCCGTCGCGGTCGCGGTGCAGCTCGGCCAGGCACTCGGCCAGCCCCTCGCGCCAGTGGGGCAACCGCGGCGCGTCGGGATGCAGCGTGCGCAGGATAGAGCACGCCGGGCGGCGGGCGGCGCGCGCGAGCCGTGCGCTCGAGATCGGCTCGATGCGCGCGCGCAGGCCGGCGCCTTCCATGACCGCCAGAGAAAAGTCGTACCAGGTGCATTCACCGCCCCCGGCGAGGTGATACGTCCCGGGCGCGAAGCGCTCGACGAGCAGCGCGGAGGCGCGCGCGAGGTGCAGCGAATACGTGGGGCAGCCGCGCTGATCGTCAACGACCTGCAGCTCGTCGCGCTCGCCTCCCAGGCGCAGCATCGTGCGCACGAAGTTCTGCCCCCGTGGGCTGAAGACCCAGGCTGTGCGCACCAGGTGCGCGCCGGGGTGCTCGTCACGCACCGCCTCTTCACCCGCGAGCTTCGTCGCGCCATAGGCGCTCTGCGGGTCGGGAGCTGCGGACTCGTCGTAGCCATGCGGGTCATCGCCGCAGAACACGTAGTCGGTCGAGAATGCGAGCAGCCCGGCCCCGGCCTCCCGCGCTGCCCGTGCCACCAGGCGGCTCCCGAGCTCGTTCACGCGCCGGGCCGCCTCGGGGTCGGCCTCGGCGCCGTCGACGTCGGTCCAGGCGGCGCAGTGCACGACGAGCCTCGGCCCGATATGCGCGAATGCGGCGCGCACCGACCCCTCGTCGGTGACGTCCAGCTCGGCCCGCCCGAGCAGGTGCACCGGCCCGGGGAGCACGCGCGAGAACTCGGCGGCGAGCTGGCCGCCCCCGCCCGTCACCAGGGTGGTGCTCATGCGTCGCGCGCAGAGAGGATCGGGCTGCGGGTCGACCACAGGTGCACGACCCGCTCGTCGTCCCAGGGCACGTTCTGCTCGTCCGGGTCGCCCGGGTCGTACTCGCTCGTGACGTGGTAGCAGAAGATCAGGTCGGTGAGCGCCTCGAAGCCGTGGGCGACCTGCCCGGGGACGTAGATCGCGCGGCAATCGTCCTCGTCGATGTCGATCGACCAGGTCGCGCCCTCGCTCGCCGAGCCTGACCGGATGTCGAGCAGCACGACCCGTGCCCGCCCGACCGGGCAGAAGAACAGGTCGTCCTGGCCCCGGCGGTGCCAGTGCAGTCCGCGGATCACGCCCGCGCGCGAGAACGACAGGTTCGTCTGCAGCGACGGCCTTCCACCCGAGAGGTCGGCGTACCAGCTCTCGCGCCGCAGCTCGCAGAACCAGCCGCGCTCGTCGCTGAACTTGCGCAGCGTCACGATCTTCACGCCGTCGATCGGCGCGGACTCGGCGGGTGGGCTCACGGCACGCCCACCTGCGAGCGGTCGCCGACGAGGAAGCGCCAGGCGCGGGGGAAGCCGTGCGACCGCCCGATCATGACGTCGCGGCCGAGCAGTGAATCCTGCATGCGCCCGTCGAGGTGCTCGACGCGGCTGCGTTCGAGCAGGATCGAGTGCTCGACCTCCGCATGGTCGACCACGCAGTCGGCAGCGATCGCGGTGTAGGGGCCGATGAAGGCGTCGCGCACGATGGCGCGCGCGCCGATCACGGCCGGCCCGCGCACCACGCAGCGCTCCAGCATCGCGCCGGCTTCGACGATCACCCGGCCCTCGACGCGTGCGTCGGCCCCCAGCGTGCCCGCTGCGATGCTCGTCTCGATCAGGTCGAGCACGAGGCGGTTGGCCTCGAGCATGTCCTCGAGCCGTCCGGTGTCCTTCCACCAGCCCGTCACGATGTGGGGGTCGACGCGTAGGCCGCGGTCGACCAGATGCTGGATGGCATCGGTGATCTCGAGCTCGCCGCGCGCCGACGGGCGGATCGCCTCGACCGACTCCCAGATCGCGCTGGTGAACATGTAGACGCCGACCAGGGCGAGGTCCGAGCGGGGCTCTGGCGGCTTTTCGGCCAGCCGCAAGACGCGGCCGTCGGCGCCGAGCTCCGCAACGCCGTACTGGCGCGGATCGGCCACGTGTTGCAGCAGGATCATCGCGTCGGGGCGGGAGCGCTCGAACTCGGCGACGAGCTCGCTGATGCCGTCGGCGAGCAGGTTGTCGCCGAGGTACATAACGAATGGCTCCTCGCGCAGGAACTCCCGGCTGATCAGCACCGCGTGCGCGAGCCCAAGCGGCGCCTCCTGCGGGATGTAGGTCACGCGGACGCCGAAGCGCGCGCCATCGCCGACGGCCGTGCGGATCTCGGCGGCGGTGTCGCCGACCACGATCCCGACCTCGGCGATGCCTGCATCGCGCATCGCCTCGAGCCCGTAGAACAGCACCGGCTTGTTGGCGACCGGCACGAGCTGTTTGGCGCTGGTGAACGTGATGGGCCGAAGGCGCGTACCGGCGCCGCCGCTCAGGATGAGGCCCCTCATGGGAGCGGGAGCGTACTCATTCGGCCGCGGCTGCGGCATCGCTCGGCGCGGGCCCGCCGGGGTCGGCCTTCACCAGGTGCAGGTGCGGCTCGGGGCTTTCGCCGGTCACAGGGTCGGCCAGCGCGGCCGCTCGGCGACGCCGCCGACGGCGGCGACGCTTGGCGCGCGAGAGTGGCTCGGAAGTCTCGGGCGGCGGCGCGTCCGCGTCGCCGTTCGCGCGCTCGGTACCTTCCTCCCCTTCCGCCACCTCCGCCTCGGCATCGCCGCCCGTATCGGCGTCGACGGGCTCGGGCGCCTCGCCGCCCGGCATGCGTTGGCGCGCCCCGGGCTTGGGCTTGCGGCGGCGCTTCTTCTGCGGCTTCTCGCGCTCGCGCGGCGCTGGGATGTTCAGGCCGAGCGCCTCGGCGAGCTCCTCCGGCTCCCCCGTCAGCTCGTCCCGCCCCTTGTCGAGCGCGCGAGATGCAATCGGATCCTGGCTCGTGGCGACGGCGAGCACGGCGGCGGCGGCGCCACGCGGCGCGGTATGCGCATCGCGCACGATCTCGAGCGCCGCGCGATGGCGCGCATTCGAACCCTCGCCGCGCGGTCCGCCGAGCCCGCGCAGGCGGTCGCGGATGCCGGGGATGCCGTCGGCGGCGGCGCGCAGCTGTGCGTCCCGCGAGGCGCGTCCGAGCCGCCAGGCCCACGAGCGCTTCTGCGATGCGGACCCGGGCAAGGTGCCGCTGGCCAGCGCGAGCAGCAGCACGCGGGCGCCTGCCTGGCGGTCGGCCGCCCACGTCGGGGCGGCCTCGACGAGGCGAACGACCCGGTCGAACGTGTTCGCGTCCGGGCGCCGCGAGGCGAGGTCGCCGAGGGCGGTGAGCCGCAGCGAGCGGTGCTTGCTCTCTGCCGCTGCCGTGGCGAGAAAGTGGATGCGCGCCGGCTCGGACATCTTCAGGAGGGTCTCGAACAGCTTCTGCGAGTCCGTCGGCGCGAGTCGCCGCGCGGCGACCTCCGCCCATACCAGCTGCTCGTCCTGCGGCAACCGATCGGCCGCGACCGTCTTCCACTCCGTCGTGATGACCGCTCGCCGGCGCAGCGGGTCGTCGGCGACCGGCAGGAGCCAGTCGGCCTCGCGCACCACCGGGCGGGCCTGCCGCCGCCAGCGCTGACGGCGGCGCGGGGGCTTGGGAGTGACGAGTGCGCCCGGCCGGTAGATGTCGGCGTCCAGCAGGCTGTGCAGCGTGACGGTGCGATCGGAGTGGGGCGCACCCGGATCGGCGAAGTCGACGACGACGCCCGCCTCCTTGCGCCGGTGCAGGCGCATGATCCGTCCCACTCGCTGCTGGTAGACGCGCTTGCTGGCGGTCGGGGCGAGCTGCATGCAGATCGTCGCGCGCGGCGCGTTCCAGCCCTCCGCCAGGAGCTGCGCGTTGACGAGCACGTTCGTCTCGCCGCGCTCGTACCCCGCGAGCGTCTCGGCGAGCTGTCGGGGCGGTGTGCGTCCGCTGACCGCGCGCGCCTTGACGCCAACGGCGCGCAGCGCACTCGCGACGCGCTCTGCGTGGTCGACTCCGGCTGCATAGATGATGCCGGGACGGTCGCCGAAGCGGTCGGCGTAGTACATGGCGGCCGCCATGTTGAGCGCGTCGTGGTCGAGCGCCTGGGCCAGCACCTTCTGGTCGTAGTCGCCGCCGACCACCGGAACGTTGCGCAGCGAAGCTCCCGGCTGCACGCGCAGCGCGCGCAGGGGAGCGACGACGCCGCGCCGCACGGCGTCACCGAGCGGGAAGTCCGCGATCTCGGCCGGGAACACGTCGCCCACGTGCTTCTGCAGCAACTGGTCGGTCGCCGTCATGCCGATGTACACCGGCAGGTTGAACTTGCGAATCGTTGCCGCCGTGCGCTCGCCGAGCGCGGTGTGGGCCTCGTCGCAGATCACGACCCCATAGGCCGTCGGCTCGATCGTGGCTGCGTGCCTGATGAACCAGGCGTAGGTCTCGATCGTCACCGGCGGCAGGGTCGGGACGCGCCTGCCCTTGTCGATCGCGGGCACGATGCGCGGGCCGTAGCCATGCTCGGTCAGATCGCGGGTGAACTGATCCACGAGCAGCCGGCGGTGGGTCAGGATCAGCACACCGACGCTGCGGCAGGAGTCGACGAATCCCGCGGCCGCGACCGTCTTGCCGGAGGCGGTCGGATGCTTGAAGCGGTAGCGGCGCCGGGCGCCCGGATCGTCGGGAACCACGTCGACGGCCACCTCGGACTCGTCATCGTCCTCGTCGTCCTCGGTCTCAGGCTCGACTTCCTCGGCCTCGGCGCCCTCATCGTCGGGTGCCGCGTCGTCCTCGTCGTCATCCCCGCGCTCTGCGTCGGCCATCAGCGCGGCCAGCATGCCGGCGAGCGCATCGACCTGGTGCGGGCGCAGGGCGAGCCCCGACAGGAGGTGGGGCTGGGGATCGGCGAGCATGCGCTCGAGCCCGAGCACGAGCCCGAATCGGCGCCGCCAATCCGCGCGCGGACGTTGCTCACCCGTCGCCATCTCGACCAGGGCGGCATCGAGCGCGGCGCGCCGCGCCGTGCCGACGGCGAGCGCCGTGGCGGCGTCTTCGCCGTCGTGCAGCAGCGGTTCGCCGCACCACTGGCCGACGGCGATCGCCGCAGCCTCGATGGATGGGTAGTCGTTCAGGGGCTTCGGTCGTGCGAAACCGGGCTTCCGCGCATGCGCGCGCTCCTCGAAGAGAGACGGTCGCAGGATCGCGCCTCGTGCGGCCTGCGCCTCACCGCGGGCCGACGCGCTCGCCGGGCAAGGGTTCGCCCGGGCGTCCGTCGTGCGACACAGTAGCAGGACGCTACAGTGGCGGCGTGGGCGTTGATGAGAGCCGCATCGTGCTCGACGACGAGATCATCGTCTGGGACGACGAGGAGATCGCCGAGTTCGAGGGCGCCGAGACCGACGACGGCGACTGGTACGCGATCCGCACCGACCCCTGGCCGTGCCCGACCTGTGCGGTGGAGTTCGAGTACGTGACGGGCGCGCATTTCGTGATCGTCGCGCCGACCCGCGACGACCTGCTCGCGATCGCGGCCCGCTGCAAGGAGGTCGGGCGCAATCCGCGCATCGTGCTCTACGACGACGTGCTGCCGACCATGACGCTGTTCCAGTGGCACGCGCAGGGCCGTCCCGTGCACGGCATGAAGAAGCTCTAGAGCGAGGGCAGGATCCCCTGCAGCAAGCGCTCGGTGCCCTCGACGTGGTCGCGCATCGCGGCGCGGGCAGCGGCGCCGTCGCGGCCCGCGACCGCCGCGAGCACGCGGCGATGCTGCGCGGTCGAGTTCAGCAGCGCCTCGCGTGAGTGGGGCAGGTGAGCGAGCAGCTCCCCGAGCACCGCATGCAGCTCGGTGACCGTTCGTACGAGGCGCTGGGATCCCGTGGTGCGGGCGAGGCCCACGTGAAAGCAGCAGTCGGCAGCGCGGTAGGCGACGTAGCGCTCGGGTGACTCCAGCACGTCGTCGATCGCGCCCGCGAGTCCATCAAGCTGCGCCGCCGTCGCTCGCTGGGCTGCCAGCTCCGCGACCCCGAGCTCGCACACCAGCCTGAACGCGACGAGGTCGCGCAGCGCGCCTGCGTCGGCGACGACCG
>Ga0136635_10000276_pt1 | contig 13434 bp, 13 predicted proteins | sample AntDrymeUQ852106_2_FD_105495 | JGI IMG/M metagenome (GOLD analysis project Ga0136635, IMG submission 105495) | Polar desert sand microbial communities from Dry Valleys, Antarctica - metaG UQ85 (21.06) | ecosystem: Environmental > Terrestrial > Soil > Desert | place: Antarctica: Dry Valley... | reverse complement strand
TGAGATTCTGACAAAACGTTTTGATGAGCAGTCGGTGATTCATCGGTTGCTGTCGTCAAATCCACAGTATACTAAATGCAGCAACACTCCTTTGAGGAATCTGCGATCTGACAGCATCGGTAGAACGTATCCCGCCGAAAGAGCGTGGCGATCGCCTCTCTCGCGACGAATTTGAGCGCCGATATACCGCGATGCCGCATATTAAAAAAGCAGAACTGATAGAAGGAATAGTGTATATGGCGTCACCTTTGCCTTTTAACAGTCATGGAAAACCTCACGGGCAGTTAATAACTTGGTTGGGAGTTTATCAAGTTTCTACTCCAGGCGTTGAGTTAGGTGATAATGTCACAGTACGTCTGGATTTAGATAATGAACCACAGCCCGATGTTGTACTGTTAATTGATGAGCGCTTAGGGGGACAAGCCCGTATTAGTGATGATGACTATGTAGAAGGGGCACCGGAGTTAGTTGTAGAAGTCGCAGCGATCGCAGTGCTGCAAATGATTTACATGATAAGAAAAAAGCATATCGTCGTAACGGTGTTCAAGAATATATCGTTTGGCAGATTTTAGAAAATCAACTTAACTGGTTCAGCTTGCAAAATAGCGAATATGTGTTATTAGAACCGGATGCAGATGGTATTATCAATCATTCGCGTATTTCCAGGTTTGTGGTTGGATCTGCGTGCATTACGTGCAGCAGAAATGACAAAAGTTTTAGCAGTGGTGCAACAAGGATTAAATAGTGAAGAACACGCAGATTTTGTGCAGCGTTTGTCACGGTAGTTAAAGTATCAAATTTCAGTGAATTTAACTATAGTAAGTCCTTGAATGTTGTGGAGTTGTTGATCTGCTGTAACTAAACTAGCATTTGAATGAATTGCCGTGCCCGCAATAATTGCATCTGGCAATGGCAAGCGATATTGCTGCCGCAATTGAATGATTAACAAAAATCAAGGTTGTCTGACTTGGTTGCAACCCCAAAATTTCAACACGCTGAATAAATTGATTGAATGTCAGTATATCCGCTTCGTTTAATCTTGAAAAAGCCAAAAATTCAAGTTGACTAATGATAGAAATACCAATCCATTCAGCATTCTCTAAAAGTTGAATGAGTTGTTGATTTCCTTGAAGCAGGGCAATAATGGCGTTCGTATCCAGTAGATAGCCATTACCATTCATCGCGTAACCTTCTTTGCATAGAAACTGGATTGCCCTGCGAATTCAACCTACCAGCCAAATCGGAAAAATCGTACTTTTTCTGTGTGAGTTTTTCTTGAGTCGGAAGGTTGATAACTAGAACCAATTCTACTTCACCTGGAGGTAGTTGCGTGGATACATCTAGCCGTAGGTGTCCATCAGGATCAATTATTCCAGTGAGGGTTAAAGCTTCCATAAGTTGCTATATCTTTACAATGCGATGATTCTAGCATTCATAAATTTTGGGGCGATCGCACTCTCAACTCAAATGGCGATCGCACTCACAAATCCACATCAGAACTTGCTTTTTTCCCCAATTCATGCATTGCCTTGCGTCGTGCTTCTGCCCATTGACGCGATCGCCACATAATTACACCAGTAACAAACAAACCTAACGGACTCAACCCAATCAAGCTGTATAAAATTTTCGTGACAATTCCACCGTAATGACCGACGTGGAGAACATATTGTGCATTCATAATACGATTAGCAAGTGGGGCTTGTTTGGAATTATCTATCCGTAAAAGTTTGCCTGTGTACTGGTCAAAATAGAGAAAAGGGGTTTTGTTAAACTCATTTTCTTGGGGAAATTGCATCCACACGCTGAAAGTATCCTCCGGTTTCTTAGCTGGAAAAATTTTGAAGATTTTCGTATCCGGTAGAGTTGCTTGAGCTTTCTGCAAGAGTGTGTCAATTTGCATTGGAGTCACATTAGCTACAACTGTAGATTTAAGTTCTGGGAGTAGTGGTGTGTTTGTGATTTTATACAAAGCAGCTTCTACATAAGTCGAAAAAATCATCACTGTGCCCGTGAAGGCTATCAAACTTAAAAGCACTACAGATACCATACCCCCTACTTTGTGGAGGTCGTAGTTAAGCAGTTGTTTGGGAGATTTCCAGCGAATTTTGAAGCCATGTTTCAGGTTATACCAGCCATTCCAGAGAATCAAACCTGTCATACCTAAAAGCAAAAGTATCCCACCGCATACCCCAACCACTTGCATTCCAAAATCCCCAGCAAACAGGTGAACGTGGGCTTCAATCAGAAACGCACCTACAGTCTGTTTGAAGGGTCGAGAACCAGTCACCTGCGCGTTGTATGGATTGATGTAAACATCGGTAAATTCATCTTTTGAAGACACCATCAACACCTTATACACGCGATCTGGTTTGTCAGGAACAATGATGCGGTGAGGTTTCAAGTCTGGAAAAGGTTTCTGAGCAACATCAACGATTTGCTGTACAGAAATTTGCTGTCCTTGCGGTACGACTTGTAACAGTTGAGGATGCAAAAAATGGTCAAGTTCTTCTGAAAAAACCAACAAGCTACCCGTCAAGCCGATAACGATTAGTAAGACACCAGCGAAAATGCCTGCATAGCGATGTAAAATCAAGGCAGGTACACGTAGTTTCATATTAAAACTCCACCGCTAAGGTTCCCAGAATTGTAAAAGGCGCACCAGGCTGAACTCTAGTTCTACTACCATCTGAACCCGCGAAATACTCTACATCAAAGAGATTTTTGATATTGAGTTGTGCTTTCCAATTGTCGCGACGATAGAAAAGTGCGGCATCGGTTCGGAAGTAATTGGGTAGTATATAGCTGTTATCTAAATCGCCAAATCTATCACCGACATAGTACAGTCCTAAACCAAAACCCAGCCCCTTCGCATCTCCTCTTTGAAGTTCATAAGTTGTCCATAAGCTAGCGCTAGTCTCTGCGACATTCGCCAAACGATTACCAACTTGAAAGGTGTTATCTTCAGTAATGCTGGCATCAATGTAAGCCGCAGAAGCAATTATTTTCCAGCCAGGACGGATTTCTCCTGTAATATCTAACTCAATACCTTTGCTAGTTTGCTCACCTGTTTGAATTGAGAAATTAGAATTAACTGGATCGGTAGTTGTAACATTTTGTTTTGTAAGAATATATCCAGCTAAAATCGCATTCAGCCTACCATTTAAGAAATCAGTTTTGACACCAATTTCATACTGAGTTCCTTTTTCAGGTTTGAAAACAGAGTTATCAAAATTACGAAAAGCTCCAAAGCTAGGATTAAACGAGCGAGTATAAGCAGCGTAGAGTGAAACTGTGTCATTTGGTTGATAAACAATGCCTAAACGGGGACTAAATTCACTATCAGATTGTTCAAATTCTTGCTTTGGATCGCCTAAGTCTCGCGTGCTACGATTCTGATCAAACGAATCGAATCGACCGCCAAATACTAACTTTAAATTTGGTGATACCTCTACCTGGTCTTGAAGATAAAATCCCAAACTTGTTGTTGTATCATCACGGAAAAATATCGGTGATTTGGGATATTTTTGTCTGGCGTAAACTGGATTAAAGATGTTGATAGAAGGATAATCACCAAAACCAAATTCTGGAGATTCAACAGTTTTGGCATACTCAAAGCCCAACAGTAGTTGATGCTTAATTGCACCTGTCGTAAACTTGCCGATCAAATCAGTTTGGGAAGAATAATTTTCGTAATAACCACCTGAATAATAAGATTCCCGGCTTAACTCACCTGTTGTTTCATTTAATGCCGAGGTATAAGGATAATAACGTTCGTCATCAATCCATTGCGCTCGAAAGCTATTCCGCACTGACAAATTGTTGTTAAATTGATGATTAAAAACGTAGCCAATGCTGTATTCTTTTTTGTCGTAATTGCTAAAGGGTTCGTTTAAAAATCGACTGCGGGGAATGTCGGCTGGACGATTATCTATTGCGGGAATGCCATCATCTATCGTTTGGGAGATATCAGAAAATTCCCCATCAATTGTTAAGGAGGTATTTGGACTAATTGTCCAGGAAATAACCGGAGCAATTAATAATTTTTCTCCTTCAACAAAATCACGAAAACTTCCCGTATTACTGTAAAGCGCATTCAGACGATACTGTACTGTTTTCTTTTCATTCAGCGGACCAGAGAAATCAAACGCACCTTCGTAAGTATCAAAGTTACCAATAGTTCCAAACACCGAGTAGAAAGGTTCACTGCGCGGCAATTTCGATACTAAATTAATTATTCCTCCTACCTCTGCTTGACCGTACAACACCGAAGCAGGTCCCTTTAACACCTCCAAACGTTCTAAATTAAACGTTTGTGGAAAACCGCGAACGAACAAACGACTTCCATCTCTGAAATATTGCCCTTGGAACGCACCAACGTTAAATCCACGCAGTGTTAAAGCTGGGTCAAAACCGCTATAACTTCCTTGGTTGACCACTCCACTGACATTTTCTAGCGCTTCACCAATACTTGTTACTTGTCGGTCATCTAGAACCTGACGGGGAACGACTTGAATTGACTGGGGAATATCGCGCAGTGGTGTATCTGTTCTGGTTCCGGTTGTCGTATTGGAAACGCTATATCCCTCTTGGTCTCCCGTGACTACCAATTCAATTGGTTCCTCTCTCTGCGCTGCTGGTTTCTCTGGCTGGGTTTCACTCTGCGGTTGTTGCGTTTGTGGTGTAGACGATGCAACTGGTATCACCTCAAAGATCAAACCCTCATTTGGACTGTCAGATAACTCGACTGTTGGTAAACCTGCTTCCCCTGTCACTGTCACCCGGATAGTATTCGCATCTAAGTTTGTGACTGTCACCGCCGTAATTCCCGCAAAAGGTTTCTCCTGGCGGAATACATTATCACCGGATAAACGCAATTGAGCGTTGGGAATATCAGCAATGAAGTTATTACCTTCGCTTTTGTTTACTGGTTGTAATTGCTCTGTTTGAGTTGTTTCTAAAATTAACTCAAGTCCCTTGTCTGTGGAGTTAACCCGGACATTTGTTATCTGTATTGCAGCTTGGGAAAGCCATTGTTCAACAGTGGTTGCGGGGTGGTCAATGTCACTAAGTTGGGGTATTTTGACTGGCTGATTCTCTGTGTCAGAATTGACTTTCGCCCAAGCGGGTGAGGTACACAGTGTGGATACTGCACTGGCAATTAAAAGTAATCGTCGCATTCTATTTGACATCGTTCCTCACACCACAATCAGTAAATTGACAAAAATTCCCAAGGAAAAATTAGTTTCCTAATGCCTCATTTCCCTGGAAATTGATTTATGGGCAGTCGCGTTTGAGCTACAAACGAGCGACAATAAATAATTATTATCAAGTAGCTTACAGGAAAGCCCTTGGGTGTGGGAGCTTTTGATGAACGCTAGCCGGAATTTTTTGAACGCTAGAGGGAATTTTTCCGGTTGGTAAGATATTCTTTGGGGTTGATACCAAATTTTTTTCTAAAAGCTGTGGCAAAGTAGCTGCGACTGGCAAAACCCACACTACGAGCAACTTCTGTAACACTCATTTCGCCTGCTGCCAAAAGTTGCTGTGCTTTTTCTAATCTATACTGGTGTAAGTAGCCAAAGGCTGTTGTGCCAAACACTTCACGAAAACCACGTTTAAGGGTACACTCATTTAAGCCTACCTGTCGTGACAACTGAGTTAGAGAAGGCGGATTATCTAAATTTCTGAATAAAATTTCTTTGGCATGGTAAATACGATCAACATCTATTGATTTTAAAAGGTAGTTGTCATTTGTACTGTTTTGTGCTGTTAAATCTTCTATTAATAGTGCCGTCAGTTCTAATATCTTGCTTTCCAGATATATCCGCTTAGTTATTCCTTGGTAGGGACAATGTAATATTTGCTGCAATGCAAATTGCATTGCTAGTGTTATGCAACCAGAGCAGGAATAATATTCTTGGTCGGGTTTTTTGATTAAATGTGCGAGTTCTTTGGGAAGTTCTCGTGATATATCTCCGATCAGTGATTGAAATACTTTTGGTTCTATGTGAACATTAATCTCAAGGATTTGCTGTTTGTTTGATACTTTACAATTTTCTTGGGGTGCGGTACCACTACCACAAAATGCGTATTCTCCACTACCAACAGCCAGATATTTATCTTTGTGGCTTCCGCTTAGATAAAAGGTATACTCTAAAGGATGCTCGCGGTCTGGTGATTTGATAATTAAATCGTTGTGGAGTTGGTAGTTAGCGATCGCCAACCATAATCCTGAACGCAACTCAATTTCCCGGAAATACCCTTCACCTAGCTGCTGTGGATATTTCCAGATTTTGTCAAAATCATCTAATAAATCAAACTTCCGTACAGTTTCTGGTATTTGTGCAAATAGTTCCCAGTAATCCTTTTGGCAAATTTTTGTGGTCATCTGTGGTCTACTATTGCAACTAATTGATAATTATATGCATTAAGCATACCTAATATTCTGCTAGAAATGAAAATAGTATCTATCGCGTAGATAATCAAGAGAAAATTGCTCAACAAGGATGAAGCAGGAATAGTCATAAAAAACTAACATTATCTTTATAAGTACTAACTATTCACAGACAGACTCATGGGTTACTACATCGCTCCTCGCTTTCTGGATAAACTTGCCGTCCACATCACGAAAAACTTTCTGAATATTCCCGGTGTGCGAGTACCGGTGATTTTGGGAATTCATGGACGCAAAGGTGAGGGAAAGACTTTTCAATGTGAGTTAGTCTTTGAGAAAATGGGCATCGAGGTGACTCTCATCTCTGGGGGTGAACTCGAAAGTCCGGATGCGGGAGATCCAGCACGTCTGATTCGTCTGCGCTATCGAGAAACCGCAGAACTAATTAAAGTGCGCGGCAAAATGTGCGTGCTGATGATTAACGATTTAGATGCGGGTGCGGGACGCTTTGATGAAGGTACGCAGTACACTGTAAATACTCAGTTGGTGAATGCCACGCTGATGAATATTGCTGATAATCCTACCGATGTGCAGTTACCTGGTAGTTACGATTCTAATCCTTTACGTCGCGTGCCGATTATTGTCACAGGTAATGATTTTTCGACTTTGTACGCACCGTTAATTCGCGATGGTCGGATGGAGAAATTTTACTGGGAACCAGACCGCGATGACAAGGTGGGAATTGTTGGCGGGATTTTTGAAGCGGATGAACTTTCGCAACGAGATGTGGAAAAATTGGTTGATACTTTTATCAAGCAGTCAATTGACTTTTTTAGCGCTTTGCGATCGCGCATTTATGACGAACAAATCCGCAGCTTCATCCATCAAGTCGGTTTTGAGCAGATCTCTCGACGTATAGTTAACAGCACCGAGAAAGCACCAGAATTTAAAAAGCCTAATTTTAACTTGTCTCACTTAATTGAGATAGGCAATTTTATGGTAGGTGAACAAAAACGGGTGGAAAATTCTCAGCTGGTTGATGAATACAATCGTCTTAATCGAGGCAGAAATAATCAAGCTGCACCTACAAGCGTTGTTAAGTCACCTAGTCAACCGTCAAGCGATCGCTCAAACCAGCCGGCAACAGCGAATACATTCAACCAACAGCAAACAAGAAGTACGCATTTGACTTTAGAAACACAACAGGAAGTGCGTAATATTCTATCTCAAGGTTATAAAATTGGCATTGAACACGTAGACGAAAAACGCTTTCGCAACGGTTCTTGGCAAACTTTTGGGGTTCCGCAAATTGATGCTGAATCTGACGCAATTTCAACTTTAGAATTTTTTCTGATCGAACATCCTAACGAATATGTACGCTTGGTGGGAATCGATCCTCAGTCAAAACGCCGAATTGTAGAAACGATTATCCAACGTCCGAATGGTACAGGCAGCACAAATTATCAAGCTACGCCTAGCCTAGATATCACGCCTATTAATCAGCCCTTGAGCAATCGTACAATTCAACCTGCACCTTTTTCAAATACATTCAACCAAAAGCAAACATCAAGCACCCATTTGACCTTAGAAACACAAGGGCAAGTACGTCAGATGTTATCTCAAGGTTATAAAATTGGTCTTGAACACGTAGATGAAAAAGGCTTCCGCACTGATTCTTGGCAAACTTTTACGGTTCCACAAATTGATGGTCAATCTGATCCAATCTCAACTTTGGAATTTTTTCTTGTCGAACATCCTAACGAATATGTGCGCTTGGTGGGAATTGAACCCAAGGCAAAACGCCGAGTTGTAGAAACGATGATCCAACGTCCCAATGGTACAAGTGGCAGCACAGATTATCAACCTGCGGTTAGCCTAGATATCACGCCTATTAATCAGCCTTTTAACAATCGTATAACCCAACCTGCACTTTCAGTAAATACATTCAACAAACAACAGGCAGCGAGTACGCATTTGACCTTAGAAACACAACAGGAAGTGCGTAATATTCTATCTCAAGGTTATAAAATCGGCATTGAACACGTAGATGAAAGACGCTTCCGTATCGGTTCTTGGCAAACTTTTGCGGTTCCGCAAATTGATGCTGAATCTGATGCAATATCAACTTTGGAATTTTTTCTCGCCGAACATAGTAACGAATATGTGCGCTTGGTAGGAATCGAACCCAAGGGAAAACGCCGGGTTGTAGAAACGATTATCCAACGTCCGAATGGTAAATCCAGCTAATCATTTCTGCTGCATTCATTAACCGTTGTAGAGACGTTCCACTGGAACGTCTCTACAATATCTGTGATTTGCCAGACATTATATCATGAATTTTCAATTCACGTTCGGCAATTACGCCTTCTTCCAAAGTTCAGTAAATCTCTTGTATACATCTGGAGAAATCTGACTTTGTAAGTAATTGAGCGCTCTATCTTGATGCGTTTTGGCTACATAAGAGTTGCACACATCCGTCAGCTTGACTATCGAAGGATTGACATCATTGGTTTGTCGCCACTGGTTGGTAAACTCAATTAAAATGTCTGAACTTAGCTGACCTTGTAAATAATTTAGTGCCTCAATATAATTAGGCTTTTTCGGATTCTGTTTGAATTGGATGCACACATCTATCAGCCTGATGTTATTCGTTGCTAAACTTGGTTGACTTAGAAGTGTACGCGCTTGTTTGTCAGCAATACCATTCACTGTCAAACCCTGCTTTTGCTCAAATCTCTTCACCGCATCATAAGTGTTTGGTCCATAAAACGGCTTATCTGAGGGTATCTGAGCATCGGTGGCGAAACCGTGGCGCTTCAAGTTATTCTGAAGCTGGACGATTGTATCATGCAACACCTTCTTGGTTTGATCGCCAGCAAGACCATCAGCTTTTAGGGGTGGGTTATCTTGCTGAAACTTTTTGATTGCTGTGAGGGTGCGTTCATCTGTCAAAGGGTTATTATTCGTCTTCCAGGGAGGATTGCTACCAGGATTGCTATCAGGAGCTAAATATCCGAATCCGATTAAGATGTTACGGATGGCTTCATTGCTGTAGTTAGTTGCCATGTTTTTTGGTTCCTTGATTACTAAAGTACTGATGCTGAAAACTGGGAAAGCTGTTTTAAAGTTTACACCTTCGTCGGCTTTGCCGATCGCACTCATTTCAAGTTAGATACATAGATAAAGCTAAATATCACTTTTATTTATGTAGCGATCGCAAACAGAAAAATTGTTGTAAATCCTCTGAGCAAAAAGATTATTAAGAGGATTTACAACAATTCTAGGAATGAGCGCTTTCATCCCTCTCGCTCCTCTCATTCCTCTGTGTTCTCTGTGTTCTCTGTGGTTCGTTTTCCGTTATTAAGCGTGTAAGTCCTAAATTCTTTTAACCTAAGAGATTCTCACAACTAACGCATAAGACTGTGGCTGAAGAATTCGGTTAGCACGCACTACAATTTCCAGCTTTCCTGGAGCTACATTAGTCCAAACAATCTGTTCAACATTATTTCGTCGGTCGAAATCTGTTGAAGATGGCGGCATATTTCCGTGTCGCTCCTCATTATTTGCCCGCACAATTAAATCTAAGTCATTTTGAAGAGCTTCACCGGGGAAATCAGTCCATACCAATGTCACCTTCAAAACAGAATTTGATTTACTGATTTCTACTTCTGTTTTTTCCTCTTCTCCAGTATCAAGTTTTGTGCTTTCGTCCTTGAAAGTAACCTGCTCACAACCGTTGAAGGGTCCTACCGTTGCGGCTAAATCAACTCGACCAAATCCTTCAGAGAGGTTGGGAATTTCTCCCGCTTCCGAGGGAACATATTGACCGGCGATGTCTTTAGCTCCATTAATTAACATTGCCTTAACCAAAGCCGCACTTGGTTGGTGATTCTGTTGCAAAAAATACTCTCTTACCACAGCAGCGCAGCCTGCAACTAGCGGTGTAGCCATGCTAGTACCAGCTAGAAAAGCATAAAGGGGATCTGTGGATTTGCCAAAAAATGAATCAATTCTTGCGTCTCGCGAAAGAGTCGAGAGAATCGCAGTTCCGGGAGCAACAACATCTGGCTTGATTCGCTCATTTTGAGTTGGTCCTCGACTGCTAAAAGCTGCCATCCCATCGGGGTTGTTAGACCAGCCATCTGAGGCAATCGGCTCGGCGCTATAGCGACCCAAAACATTATATGGTTTTGATTGGTCTGGTCTGTTATTTTCGGAGGCTCCAACTGTGATACAATTCTTTGCTGTTCCGGGTGCGGCGATCGTTTTATTATCAATCACTCCGTTGCGATCTACATCAGAGCCTTCGTTACCCGCAGCAAAGCAGATAACCATGTCTCGATGTTCCCAAACAAATTGGTCTACTTGTTGAGAATCCACCGTATATTGTCCGCGTGTTGGTGCTCCCCAGGAGTTTGTATGAACGCGGGCTGCATCGTTATCGTAAGGTTGTTTGAATAAGTTGTTCAGATCGTCCGGAAGTCCTCCCAAACCTCCTCTAGAATCGAGAACCGATTGAAGCACCAGCTTGGCTTTAGGAGCTGTTCCCCGAATCGGACCTCCCATTGTGTCAGATTTGCCATCGCCCAAAACTGAGCCAGCTACGTGCGTACCGTGTCCTTGAGGGTCATTAGCGGTTGAACGTCCTAAGGGGTAAAGCTTAACTACTCTGTCTGTGAAGGCAGGATGAACGTCTGTGGTTGAACCTTTGTCAAAGCCAGTGTCAGCTATAGCAACAATTTGACCTTCTCCTTGCAAATTGACTGTGCTGTGTGTCTGGTCTGCTTTCAGCACTTTGAGAGCTACATTATTGAAAAGCTGCCGTGGCACGTTTTCTTCAATGTGTCGCACCTCGTCTATTTTTGCCAAATCATCAAGATATTGAGGTTGAACCGAGAGTTTTATTGAGTTGCTACTAAATTCTAAATCGCTCTTGTTTAATCTCGCAGCCGTAGCGATGCGATCGCGCAACTTATCATCGATGGCAATATTATTATGAAACACGACTGTGACTTGTTTTGGCTGCCGCAACAGTGATATATCAGCAGCTTTGATGGTTAACAGATTCGCTGTATCATTTTTGCCTCCTATCACCAATTGAGGGGCGATTTTGAAGCCTTCTAAATAGACGTTTGCCCACTCAACAAAAGGCAAATCCCGAATTGCATCCAAATTAGAAGGATTGTAACGACAAATGTAAGTATTTTCTGGTACAAATTCCAGAATTTCTGCACCTAACTCTGATAGCTGACTTTTCTGCTCGCGGTTCAACGGTTGAGTCGATTGGATGAGAATATAATTTGATTCGGAACTGTCAGCACTCATCAGATTAGCAGAGATTATTGCATTTCTCTGAGCATCTGGATCGATTGATATACCGTTGATAGTTATCTTAGCCATAGTTTTGTTTGCCTCTTTTTCTGGGATAGTTTATCCAAGCATTCTTATCTCTGCTTGGATTGTCAGAATTAAATACTTGTTCAAGCCTCTCGATTCCTGAAACAGATTTGTGCAAATATGCAATCATTTAACCTAAAACACTCTTTTTCGTAGTGAGCGGTTCACCGCTCATCTCTTCAAATTTAAGAGCTAGAGCAGCTTACTACAATTGCTCTCAAGTTGATTAGCGAGAAGACAGATAATCTTGTAAATCTTTTGTACGTTGTTTTGTCAGCCTCTCCAAACAGCCGTTACGGAAGATTTCATAACCTGTCCCACCACGAGAGCTATATACTTCAAAATTGCAGTTGTTATCGCGAAACTTAATCCATGACTGTTGTCCAGTAGTTAATAACTGCTTTGCCTCACTGCTTAAGCTGGAAACGACTTGCTGATAAACTTGATTTAGTTTTTTATCTGCTGCTTGGTAAGATTGCTGAGAACAAAATTTCAATTCTGCTGTAGCATTCGCCTTAGAGCAGTTAATTGTTTGTGTTTGAGCAATGCTGGGCGGAGAAATTACTAAAATTGATAACAGTGCGATCGCCACCAACATAAATCTGTTAATTAATTGTTTGTACATGGCTAACCCTGATACAAAAAATGCTTAATACGGTACAAAGCAATTATTCTTGAATTATTGCCAACTTAGTATAAAGCTTTACATTTTTCTTATGCCAAATTTCCAAAAGTCTTAAGATTTGCAGTGAGCTAAGTACAATTAAGCCTCAAAGCGTAGCGTTTTTAAATGCAGGGGGACACAATCGCATTGTATCGGCACACAATGGCATTGTATCGAGACGCAATGGCATTGTATCGGCACACAATGGCATTGTATCGGCACACAATGGCATTGTATCGGCACACAATGGCATTGTATCGCCACGCAATGGCATTGTATCGGCACACAATGGCATTGTATCGGCACGCAATGGCATTGTATCGCCACGCAATGGCATTGCACTCTTATTGCAAAATTTAATTTGCGCTCGTATTAATGAAATGCTCTACTAAGACACAAAAGAAAACTCAGTTTTGACATTCCACCGCTTGCCGTCGTGAAGCAGCAGCGTCAAGCGATCGCACTTAAACTCAAAATGTAACTGTCGAGCAACAAATTCTCTCCAAGCGATTTTAAAGTTTTGTTTTGTTAAGTCGCGAAAAGCCACCGTCATATGCGGAGTAAATGAGCGCGTCTGGGCAACTTTATCAACAATACCCAAGTCGCTTTCCACATATACCATTAAATCAGCTTGCAAATCCATCAATTCTGGAGTTTGGACAACATCAATATAAATGACGCGGGGAGTAAATGCCGCAAAGTTATGAAGTGTAACAGGTACTGACTCTCGTCCACTAGCAAATTTATTGAGAGAATCTTCTAAAAGTGATACGTTGCTATCTGCCCATTCAAAAGGCGATTGTAAGGTGATATGCGGTGGAGATTTTTGTGCCCCACTACTAGCATAGCGATCGGCGAAGTGCTGTTTAATTTCGTTGGCGTAGTCTTGAATGTGCTGCGGTGGTAACAAAGCGACAAAAAAACGACTCATACGATTTTAGGCGTTGCTGAATTGAAATATGAAATTCCAAAACAAGGT
>Ga0136635_10000274_pt1 | contig 13468 bp, 13 predicted proteins | sample AntDrymeUQ852106_2_FD_105495 | JGI IMG/M metagenome (GOLD analysis project Ga0136635, IMG submission 105495) | Polar desert sand microbial communities from Dry Valleys, Antarctica - metaG UQ85 (21.06) | ecosystem: Environmental > Terrestrial > Soil > Desert | place: Antarctica: Dry Valley... | reverse complement strand
TTCCTTCGACGTTGCGGAGGCAGGTCAACGTCCTCGCCTGTTTGTCGCGGATGTCGGCCAGGCGATGATGGAGGAGGTCAGCCTGGTTGAGCCCGGCGGGAATTATGGCTGGCCAATCCGCGAGGGTACAGCCTGTTTCAACGTACAGAATTGGAGCCAGCCATTCGAAAGCTGCCCAACTGGAGGCTTATCTGAACCGATCATTGCATATACGCATGCGGAGGACCTGTCCGCGATCATCGGTGGTATGGTTTATCGCGGCACAGCCCTCCCCAAGCTGGCTGGCAGCTATGTTTTCGGTGATTGGGGGCGGGGAAATGGGCGCTTATTCGTTGCCCACCCTCCAGCTTTGGGAATGGGCTTATGGAAGCCTGTGGAAATCCAGGTCAAAATTCCCGGAAACAAGTCCGGAATAGGCCAGCTGCTTGGCATTGGACAAGATGAGGAGAGAGAACTATATCTGCTTACAAAAGCTCCAGGAACTGGTCCAACTGGGAATAGCGGCGTGGTGTACAAGATCATTCCTTCCAGTAAATAATCTTGGGAACCTGCTCATTTCGATTGGTGTATACCTTCTGTAAAGGTCAAACGCTGCCAATCCCGGCGGCGACCCACTTTTAGAAAAAGGAGTGTTTAGAAATGAACAGGACCAAACGACATATTTTGTCTCTCATCATGCTAATTGCTTTACTGGCAATCCCCACACTGGTGGTTTTTGCCAAGGAACTCGGATTGCTGACCATTAGCGGTCCCGGCATCAAAGGGGAAGTAACTTTAAATGATCCGGAGGAAATGATGAAATTGGAACAATCCGGTTTCTTTGACCAAGCTGTTCTTGCCAAAGCACCAACAGGCTTGGGAGAGGGGTACGCGATTACCGCCCACCTGAACCTGGACGGCAAAGTCGTCCCCTTTGTTGAGATGGTGTACTATCCCACCGAGGCAGGCCAGCCCGGTTATGTGCACTATACCGGCAGAATTAACGGAGAAACACTTCAGAAGGTTGACGAATGGAATATATTAACTCGCGCTTCTGATACTGCTTTTCGCGGCTTGATGACCGCTAACAATATCACACTTCAATCTGCATTAATCAAAGCTCCAGCCGAGGTCGCTCCTGCGGAACCAGCAGTGGTTGAACCGGTAGTCGCCCCTGCCGTTGCACGTATGCCTGCTCAGCCTTCTTACGTGATCCTGGCATTGGTTGCCACAATCCTGGTATTAGCAGGAGCTGGCCTGGCCGTGAGGCGTCGAACTGTCAGCCACCCAAGCGCATAACGTAGTCAAAATCTGCAGCAAAATAAAATAAGATGCCTCCTAAAACAGGAGGCATCTTATATTTCTTTACAACGAGACGGCTATCCAGCAATTTTATTGTTGAGACAATACGTCCTCCAGCGGGATATCATTAATAGATACTTCAACATTGCTGACTGTAGAGAACTGCAGTGCCGTCTGTTCGATTTGCGCTTCGAAGCGTGGACTGTCGCATACACCGCTCAACATCACTATTCCTGTGAGATGGATAATTGCCTTGCCCTGATCGATCGTAACGCTTTCTAATTCAAGGTCTGACTGATACAGTGCGTTGTAAAATCCCGATTCACCATAGAATTGCTGTTTTGCTGAGAGCAATTTTTCCAGGGCCGCTCTTAATACGCCCTGCGTGGGTGGGATAGTCACGTTAACGGGGACAGCGCTATCACCACAGCCAACCAATACTCCCGATTGGCCATTATCTTCGAGTGCAATGAGAAATATCTTGACTGTTTGCTCAGCCGCGGTAGGGTTTGGAGGAACTGTTGTTGCAGAAAGGCGTACAGACGTCGGCGGAACCCTGTTCGTCGCCGAAGGAATCGCTAGGGTCACCGTCGGATTCACTTGCCCGGTTGGGGAGCTCACAACCGTCGCAGTATCCGTGGGAACTGGAGAGGTTCCTGTCGCCAGTAGAGTCGGCGTCTGATCGACACTGACCTCCAATGTGCCGCAGGCAGTGAGGAGCAGAACAAGAAACAGAAGAAGTTTATTTGCTTTCATACGGACTCCGATTCGAAACATAGAACACGTTACATTGTAAGTAAAACATGTCACAGGTATGTTTCAGAGAGGTCACAAAATTGTAACACTGCCGGATAAACAAATATACGCTAACAAGAAAAAATCCCTTTCCCAAGCGGAAAGGGCAATATTGTGAGTGACAACAGCAAACAAGCGCACGGCTGGAACCAGGCAAAGAGCCGCAATACTTACATAAAGAATTCAGGGCTAAAACATAAATAATTCTCGAACTTTCCGAACGGCACATTGCTCATGAAGATCGTTGAGAAGGAATCAATCTGATATTTGCGCTCGACAAAATACTGGATTGCCTTTGTATTAATGAGCGGCGTTTCCACACCAAAATTAGCTGCTTTCTCCGCCATCAGGTTTTCGGCATGAGCTAACACTGCCGGAAAATCGTTTTCATTCAATACGGCGAATGGCCCACTGCTTGAGCCGACGTAGCCGTAACCAACGATTTTTCCTTTGCGCTTATAAATAAATCCATTGCGGCCCGTTATGATCCACCGATGCAGGTTCTCACGCTGATGGTTGATGAGTTCCCTGTCGATTCGATTGATATCCTGCGTGTGAAGTTTAAGCTGCATCGGCTCGATCTTGAGATCTGTTTTCACCTCCACCATTTCGGCTTTACGGTAGAAATATTTCAACGGGAAACGCCCATACATACCCATTTTCATATAGCGATATAAAGCACGCTCATCCAATGTAGCAATGACGGTGCGATAACGCGCCTCTGTTTTTGGAAAGGCTCTCGACAACAACTCGCCTCCAACTCCACCTGATTGCTGCCCCGGCAGAACAAAGAACTCGGTCAATTCCTGCATGCCGTTGTGCTCAATGGAACGAGCGTAAGCGATAACCGCTCCGCCCAACTCTGCGACCCAGAACTGCGCCGCTGCCGTAGCAAGGTATTCGAACATAGGCTTGCGTTTCTTCCAAAGTGATTCAAGCACTACGGGGTCATTTCCGCCTGTGATCGCCATGACATTCATGCGCGCTCCATAATCCATAATCGTTCGTATGAATACTTGAAATACTGAATGGGAATCTTCAATCGTCCCTGCGCGGTAAGTAATGGTCATGTTTCCATTTCTTTTCACCAGTTACTTTTGAGGTTTAGGATAACATGCAAGTACAGGTAAGAACTCGAAGAATTCCCAAAATGCTGAAGATGCCCTCTTCCTGAGCTGTATATTTGAGAAGACAATTATTTGCCGGGGCAAACCAGTAAACGACAATAGTCTATGGTTTATCTGCCCAAAGGAACGCCAGCAAAAGAACCTCAGCGGCTTTGGCATAGTAACCAATTGCGCTTGATGTACCCGGGACAAACTGCTTATCGCCCAGGATTACCCATAAGATGATGGTGAGTAAGGTATAGCCAACCAGAGCCCACCAGACGAGTTTATGCCTTTGTTGAAAGAATGGGATCGGCAGGAAATAAGCACCGAGCAAAGCGAGGTAACCGAAACCGTTCAAGGCAATTGGATCAGGACCCATTTCGGGCAGCAAGGAGAGATGCAGAAGGGCAGTGGCCAGACAGAAGACGATAATTCCGTAGTGCTTAGCAGTTAGTTTCATGGGTTCTCTCCTTTGACGAATCAACCAAACCATCATTAAAATTTAGACTTAAGACAACGAGAGCAACTGTCCTCTTACACGAGAAACACTATGTTGGTTTTCATGTTCGATGGTTAACAAATCGTGAAAGTGCGGGTAAAATATAGTTTATCTTATTTTCCCCGCCGATCTGCGGCGGGTACCTCGACCCTAAGGAGATTTCCATGTATCACACTATTATCATCGTTGGCAATGTCGGCAAAGACCCGGAAATGCGTTACACACCGTCTGGGCAAGCGGTAACATCCTTCTCTGTTGCCACCAATCGCCAGTACACCACGGGGAATGGCGAACAAGTCAAAGAGACGATCTGGTTCCGAGTGACTACCTGGGGGAAACAGGCAGAGATTTGTAACCAGTATCTCAAGAAAGGCTCAAAAGTTTTGATTGAAGGACGCTTGACGCCCGATAAAGGCACAGGTGGGCCGCGTATCTGGACCAAACAGGATGGTTCCTCCGGCGCCTCGTTCGAAGTGACGGCTGGCACCGTTCGCTTCTTATCTACGCGCGGCGAAATGGGGAGTGAAGGCCCCATGATGGGCGGCATGGAAAGCGCCGAGATTCCCAGTGAGGATGATATTCCGTTCTAGTTTCCCCTTCCTCTCCCAATTGGGAGAGGGGATTAAGGAATTATGACTACTCCTCCTCAACCTGCCGGACCACAAATAAATATACCTGAAGGAATGGAACCTGCCTACGTCAACCTGGCGCGGATTTGGCACTCTCTCACAGATATTGTCATTGACTTTGCTTACATCCTGCCAAGCCAGGGCACAGCAAACATGCGCTCACGTGTGGTCATGACCCCGCTCAGTGCCAAGCTTCTTCTGCGCGCCCTCAGTGAAAACCTTGCCCGCTACGAAGCCACCTTCGGCGAAATTAAACTGCCCAGCAATAATTCGCTTGCAGAGAATCTCTTCCGCCGGTTCCCACCACCAGAATCCCCAGAACCGCCAAAAGAATGACCTTCTTTTTTCACAAAAAGAGTCAAAGCAACATTTGATCTTTGGCGATCCCTACTCCTATTGAACGACCAGCCAATTGAAAGTATAGGCATCATGCACAAACTCGAAAAAATCGCAGACCAGATCCGCCAGAAATTCGACGTCCGCACGACAATGCGGGACCAGGCGCTCGCACTCGCACGCAAACTCACCCGCGCCAGCTCGCTGTCCATCCGCGCGGTCCACAGAGACGACAAGGAGGCAATGGAAGCACAATTGGCCGAGGCGCGCGGGCTGGCAGATAAATTGCGCAGTAACCTTGTGAATTACCCCGACCTTTATTATGCGGGATACACACAGGATGCCCTCAAGGAATTCGTGGAAGCAAATGTCACCTGCGCGCTGATCCAGAACCACGCGCTTCAGACTCCCGAAGAACTGGTTGTGGAAGATGCAACCTATCTCAACGGATTAGCAGAAGTAGTGGGAGAACTGCGCAGGAGGACTCTGGACATTCTCCGACACGGGTATTCGCAGGAAGCCGAACGCTTGCTCAGTTACATGGATGAGATCTATTCGGTGCTGGTGACGATGGATTATCCTGATGCGATCACAAACGGGCTGCGCCGCCAAACCGACCTTGCACGCGGCATCATCGAAAAGACACGCGGCGATGTTACCTTCAGCTTGCGCGGGGAAAATCTGGCGGAGGCGATCAGGAGTTTGAGCAGTCAATTGAACGGCGGGCAGGCCGAGGTTGAGGAAAGAGGCGGATTACCCATCCAGATGAATAATGAGGCTGATTAATCCATGGCGCGTGCCGGGCACAAGTATCCACTGATCGTTTATCGACACATGCTTAACCGCTGGTGGCCGGCGATGTTCGCCCTGGGACTTGGGATGTTCGCGCTGGCCTACAGTGAGTATATTGACCCTGTGGCACAATTCCTGTCCTGGCGCTGGCAGTTGCTGGCTGGCGTTGGGGTACTGGCGATCCTGGTCGGTGTTTTCTTTTTGGTCATCAAGCAAATCGCATACGTGCAACCATTGCCCGGTCATTTGAAACTTGTCACGCCTTTCATGCGAATCAACATTTCATACAAACGCTTCAAGAAAACGACGACAACCGAGATGCGTTATCTTTTCCCATATAAAAGCCTTTCCGGCTGGATGCAGGATATTTTTTCACCACTGGCTACCAGGACAGCCATGCTGATCGACCTGAATGGTTATCCGATTTCACCTTTTGTGCTGCGGTTATTCCTTTCGAGGTTTTTTTTTAAAGACAAGACGCCGCATCTTGTCATCCTGGTAGAGGACTGGCTACGTTTCAGCTCTGAACTGGAAAGTATGCGAACGGCGACCGATTCGCAGCCCGTACCCCAGAAACGACAAAAGAATTCCATCCTTTCAAAATTGCCGCACAAATGAATATTTACTTTGCCTGCACGATTACCGGAGCGTGACTTTGAAACCGTTTATCAGTCTATTGTCCAGGCGTTGACGGGAGACGGTCATGAAGTGCCGACCGCTCATTTGGCAAATGCCTCCGCCGAGTACATAAGCGTCTCGGGGAGGCATTTTTTAAGTGGATTTTGAACAAAGTTCTATTTCTTTACCAAAGGAACAGGTTCTGAAACCACAGGTAAAACAATGAAAAAAGAACTGCCTTTTCCCAGCGCAGATTCCACCCAAATACGCCCTTGATGATTTTCCACAATGGTTTTCACAATCGCAAGTCCCAACCCTGACCCCTCAACCTCAGGAGGAATATTGCTTCCACGATAGAATTTATCGAAAATATGCTGCTGATCAGTGGGTGGAATGCCTGGACCCTGATCTGTGACTTGCAAGATCATTTGATCACCCTCACAACTAATGCTGATTTTTATTTCGCCATTGGTATTGGAATATTTGATTGCGTTCCCAACGACATTGTCGAGAACCTGTCGAATCCGAATTGGGTTTGCGCGCAACGCCGGCAGGGGCTGGATAATCTCCGTGTGCACTTTGAGGCGCTTGGACTTGACCTGTCCCTGCAGCATATCGAGTGTGTAATGCAAAATACCTTCCAACTGCAAAAATTCACGTTGCGTATCAAAACCTGCTTCAACACTACCCAGGTCAAGCAGACCATTGACCAAGCTGGTAATGTGTTGAATACCGACTCGAAGACGGTTCATGAAATCACGTTGCTCCTTATTGAGTGGACCAGCGCGCTCCACTAATTCTGAATAACCCATCACCGAAGTCAGGGGTGAACGCAAATCATGCGACACAGTATTAACAAACTCACTTCTGATCCGATCTGTCTCTTTCAGATAGGTTATATCCTGCATTGTGATGGCATATCCCACTTCATGGATAGCGGTAAGCTGTGCGTTCCCCACCCTGCCATCAGGAAAGCTCACTTCATGGTATTGCAGGGGATCATTATTATCCGTACGTGAGATTAGAGCGATTAAGTCAGGGTGCTTCAGAATATCGAGAACCGGTTTGCCGATCGCTGTCTTTGCATTGAAGCCAAAGGCCCGGCACATGGCGGGGTTCAAAAGAAGAATATTTTTTTCCTCATCCAGAATCATTACACAGTCATGGATATCATTGAAGACCAGTTCCAAACGCGAACGCTCGGCCTCAGAAATTTCCGCACGCTTTTTCAATGATGCAGTCGTACGTTTGACTTCCCTGCGGAGCCAGTCGTCGACGCGATGCGCCTTCCTGAGACTATTTTCCACTGCATCCACGATATCTTCAGTTCTGAGCGGAAGGGAAATATACCCACTCAACCCGAGCCCTAAAAGGCTTTTAATCAACCCAGGTTTTGCCTTCTCGGTATAGATCAATATAGGCAGGGTAGGAAAACGATCAATTAAATCCTTTGCAGCCTTTAGCCCCTCGTATCCATCAAACCTTTCTCCCAGGAGCAAAAGCGCGGGATTGGACTCCTGCAATAAGCGTTCAAGGGCCTGCGTATCCTTGGCAATTGCGGTTTCATATTTGACACGCAAGACGCGTTCCATCACCATCAAAATGGAAGATTCCTCCAGCGCGATCAGAATGAGCTCAGGTTTTGCCATGGAACGCGGGAATTTTACTTCTTTTTGAGTTTAATAGAAATCGGAGGTGTGGTCTTTTCAGCGGCGCGCGCCAAACGCTGCAGCGCGGCACGGGACGTTTGCAAAGCTTGTCGCTGTGACGCAGAAAGCTGACCCGGTTTCTCGGTTAGCAGAAGATCAATCGGGTAGATCGCAGCATGCAGTTCCTCATTGATGGAACTACGGATCGCTTCAAGCAGCGCATTCTGGCGCTTCACCCCCTGTTTGGATGAATCCACAGAGTCCTTTAGAGCACGGAACAGCCTGGCATTTACAAGCGAAATGGAAGCGTAATCTGATATGGCTTCAAGCAAAGTCTGCTCAATCTTTTCAAACGGACGCGCCTCTTTGCGTACAACGATCAGCATTCCAATCACTTCTTTTTGAACTTTGATCGGCACTGCACAGACAGACTTTCCTAAATTGGCAACCCTGAATTTAAGTAACGGCTCACCCGACATGGATAGCGTCTCGCCAGAAAGAGCCACCAGCCCGCTGACGCCATCATCCAGAGGCATATTCATTTTCCCAGCCCATGTATCGGGAAGGCCGCGCTGTGCTATAAGCAGAAAAGTCTTGCTTTCTTCATCACGGACAAGAAGCCATACAATGTTCGCGTTGGCTACCTGCCCAGCGCCATCCACAATTTTTTGGAATAAAAAGCGCTGGTCTGTGATCGAGATGACTGCCTTGCCAATGTTTATGATGGCAGTCAACTCGCGCACCTTGCGCTGCAGTTCCTCATTTGTTTCACTCAATTGCAGGCCAAGGCGTTGACGGTCACGTGCACCATGCACACCCTGGAGGACGCGCTCCACCACTGATACCACTTCGGCATCACGTGCCGGCCACAGGAGATAATCTGCTGCGCCGAGACGGAAAGCTTGAATAATATCCTGCTCCTGCCCTTTGCTGGCGATAACCATCAATGGTGTGTTCACCCCCTGTGAACTAAGGGCAACGAGAAGATCCTTTGCACTCAAGCCAGGGAGATTCAAATCAGCGATGATCAGATCTGGGGGAGCCGCAAGCGCTTGTTTGATGGCCGTAGAAGAGTCAACGACAACATCCACCTGAAACCCCACAGATTTTAGGGCCTGGCGGGCAATTAAGTCGCTAATCTCCGGATCATTCTCAACGAGAAGGATACGATCTGCATTAAAAGCCATAACTCACTCTCATTAGGAAGGTAATTTCATGCTGCCCGCGTGCATTGTATCATCCTTTATCCCGAATGTGGCTGTCGTGGAGGCTGTCATGCTATACTACAAAAATAAATCCCTGACAACATAGAAATTGGGAGTTGGACATGGGTATCAAGAAGATCTCCCAGCATTTTGACTACCGCCGCCTCCTTCCGATCCTTAGCCTGGGGATCGTTATCGGAGCTATTAATCTGCCGACTGTCATTTCGTTCGCAATTCTGATCTATTCAGGTGAGCTTGCGACATTGGCCGGAGCGGGCATTGGCATGGTCCTGTTTGGCGGGCTTATTATTCAGTTGATTATCGCACTTACAAGCTCGATACCCGGCATAATGGGCGGACCGCAGGATAGTCCTGCTGCAATCCTGGGACTTATGGCAGCAACAATTGCAGCACGGATCCCTGATACAAATGCTGAATCAAAATTTGTCACAGTAGTGGCTGCAGTCATGCTAACGTCCATTTTATCTGGCCTATTCTTTTTGTTGATTGGCGGATTTAAGCTTGGCCGTTTCGTTCGGTTTATTCCTTACCCGGTTGTTGGAGGATTTATTGCCGGAACAGGCTTGCTGCTGGTACAAGGCGCTCTGGGGGTGATGATTGGCGGTACACCGGGCATCACAAACCTTGGCATCCTTTTTACGCCTGAGAACCTTATACGATGGATTCCCAGCGTGATTTTGGGGATCCTCCTGGTTATAGGGTCGCGTCGTTTTCAACATTTCCTCATTTTTCCCAGCCTGCTCACCGGAGCAGCGATCCTCTTCTACGCGATCGTATGGATCAGCGGGCAAACCATACCTGAAATTCGTGAAATGGGCTGGCTATTGGGCCCTTTCCCTGAAGGTGGTTTATGGCACCCATTAGACCTTTCGCTTTTAGCACAGGTCGATTGGGGACTGATTACCGGTCAGGCGAGCAACATCGCCGCAGTTGCATTGATCAGCATTGTTGCCCTGTTGCTCAACTCGAATGCGCTGGAATTGATCGCAAAAAGGGATATTGACCTAAACCGCGAATTGATCGCTACAGGTCTCGGCAATATAGCAGGTGGTTTCGCAGGCAGCTCTGTGGGATATCATTATTTGGGGTTTTCAGCGATCGCACTTCGTATGAACATCCATAGCAGGTTACTCGCTGTCATTGCAGCGTCTGTAACTGGTTTCGTATTATTGTTTGGAGCATCCCTGCTTTCATTCATGCCGACCCTGATGGCAGGAGGGGTACTGTTCTTTTTGGGAATATCATTCCTGGTTGAGTGGTTGTATGACGCCTGGTTCCAGCTGCCGCGCATTGACTACGCGCTTGTCCTTGTGATCCTGGGTGTGGTTGGGGCCTTCGGTTTCCTCGAAGGCGTGGGGACGGGTATTGTTATTGCAATTGTCCTTTTTGTAGTGAATTACAGTCGTATTGATATCATCAAAGACTCACTCACGGGCAGTTCCTACCAAAGCAACATCGAACGCCCCTTTGAGCATCGTCAATTGATCAGGCAGCTGGGGGAGCAGATTCAAATTCTGCGCCTTCATGGCTTCATTTTCTTTGGAACATCGCAAAGTCTGGTCAAGCGGGTAAGCGAACGCCTTAAGGAGACGGACCGCGAGAAACTCAAATACCTCATCCTTGATTTTCAGCATGTTACCGCTTTGGACTCGTCTGCTGTATTTAGTTTTCTCCGGCTGAAACAACTGGCTGAGGGGAACAAATTTCATCTCATATTGACCGATCTCAACCCGGAAACACAAACAAAACTCATACGTGCCGGTCTTAGCGAACAGGAAGCATGGATTCGGTTTTCACCAAATATGGATTATGGAATGGAATGGTGTGAATCCAAATTATTGGTCGAGGAGGGTAACTCTACGATTATTCACGCTGGAACACTGCGTGAACAACTTAAGAAGATGTTCCAAACAAGTGATCACGTGGATAAATTCATGACATATCTGAAAAAACAGGAAGTGCAGGAGTATCACATTGTGATCAATAAAGGTGACCCGCCCGACTCCATGTATTTTATTGATTCGGGAGAGCTGACAACTCGTCTGGAAATATCAAATGGGAAATTTATTCGGCTCCGCACCCAGGGCGGCGGGACAATGGTTGGTGAAATGGGCCTTTTTCTCAAACAATCCCGAACTGCAACTGTTGTGGCTACGCAGCCCAGCATTCTGTATCGGCTGTCCATCGATGAATACAACAAAATGATGCAGGATGATCCCGAACTTATGTTCCACCTCCATCAATGGATAGGGCGTGTGCTCTCAGTGCGCCTTGCTGAAAACAACCATACGCTGGAAGCCTTATTAAGTTAATATAAGCCTAATCACCGTCAAGCGCATATTTATTTAGAGTTCGAATACGGGACGCGATCGACCCGTGACAATGCCTTGGTGATTTTTTACGGGCCTCTCAGGTCCGAACGAAGTCAGAGCCTGCTCCTGCTTCGAAGAGAGCGCTCCAAGCTGACGCAGGATCTCCAGCGTCAGCGCGGGACGGACGCGATTATTATGAGCAAGGTCGAGAGACATCCGTGAAGCATCCCCATCAGATACTTTTAGGGCGATACCAACTCCGGGAGAATCAGGACCCAACGCGCCCGGCAGTAAACCAAAAATTTGGTAACCCTCTGCTCCGCGCTTGCAGACGATCCTGCCTTCCCCCGTTCTCATTAGTTGTTCATCAAATTCCCCATAACCACTAACCATTTCAGGATGACTCGTCATCGCGGATGTGATCTTCCGGCAGGCCGAGGCGCGCGCTTCTGAGAGTTCATGCGGATCGCAAAGACACGCGAATGCCAACGCCGCGTTGTAAAGCGGAACAGCAAAGTTGGGCGCGGAGCAGCCGTCAGTGCCAAGACCAATCTCTTTAACGGGAAGCAGGCACATCTCGGCGAATGCAGCGAGGATATCCTGCTGGATGGGATGTTCCGGGTCGAGATAATTTTCCAATGGAAGTCCGCGCATCCTTGCATATGCCAGCATACCGGAATGTTTACCGGAACAGTTGTTGCGATTCGGGGTCGGCCTTTTATCATCCAAGATCACAGATTTGAACGCCTGCACATCAGAGGGCATATGAATTCCGCACTGTAGATTGCTTTCGTCAATCCCAACCTTCTCTTGGATTCCTTCAACCGTTTGCACATGCAGGTCACTGCCCTCATGGGAAGCACACAAAATGGAAAGTTCACGGGGAGTCAATCCGAAGCTTTCCACACCGCCGTGTTCGACAAAAGGAAGTGCCTGAAACGGTTTTGCGCTGGAGCGCAAAAAGGCGACCATTTTCGGGTCGCCGTGGGATGAGATTAGTTTTCCCTTTGAATCCACCACCGCAATGGAGCCATAGTGAACGGATTCAATAATATTCCCACGTGTAACTTCAAATAGCGGCCGGGCAGTCACTATTCCTCGAGTGTAAGGCGTGAGGGGGGTTGATAGTGACGCACGTAATAATAGTGTAATCCATAACGCAGCCGGTGTGCATATTGCTTTTGACGCGCAGCGGGAGCTCTGAAACCTTTGAGAAGCTGATCGGCAATTTTATCGGTAACATTGGCAGTGGTTTTTTTCTTCCCGATTTTTTCCACCCGGTCGTAGATACGCTTGAGCACCTCTATTTGATGCCGCACAACTTGGGTAGTTACCACACCTGCGCGTCCGCTTACGATTGTGAAGCCTTTGTATTCAGGTTCCAGTAATACTTTGAGCATTTCGATCCATATCGGAAGATCAGCATGTGCAAGGAACGGCGGCTGGTTCTTCAGCACTGCATCACCCACAAAGACAACTTTTTCTTTCGGCAAAACAACCCAGATCGCACCAGGGGTGGGACCTGGGCGACTCTCAAGGAGGATGGGTGTATCGCTCCAGTGCAGGGTCAATTGATCGAGAAAGGAGATTTCCGGAGGCGCCCATCGAACACTTCCCAGCCCGGGGATCGCTTCCCAATTCGCGCCGGTCTCATCACCCTGTGCCTTGAAGGTGTTCGGGCGATTACGGAAAGCCTGCGCAGTTTTCTCATGTGCAATTACGGTACAGTCCATGGCGCGCACGCCCAGGGTTCGGTCTGGGTGCGCGTCCAGATTGATCAGTACACGTTCCGGACCGTTGCCCATACCCATCATTGCAGCGCGCCACGAACGACCATCCTCTGGCGAGGGCGGCGCGTCGATCTGAATCAATCCGCGCGGCTGGCTAATCACGCCCAATATTACGCCAGGGAACCGGTCCTCGATATACACGTTATTCGTAATTGCTTCCATTAATCAATGCTCCTGGGTTTTATTTATCATCACTGCCAGCCAATTGCTGCTCTGTCGCCACAGGGAAGGTGAAGTGGAAGGCCGTACCTTTGCCCGGCTCACTTTCAATCCAAATGCGCCCGCCGTGACCCAGGACAGCCAGACGACAGAAAGCCAGACCAATCCCAAGCCCTCCGGGCTTATTCTTGCCGCGCAGGCGTGTAAACTTATCAAAGATCCTGTCCTGATCCGCAGTAGGAATACCCGGGCCATTATCCTTCACCCACATGT
>Ga0136635_10000273_pt1 | contig 13517 bp, 8 predicted proteins | sample AntDrymeUQ852106_2_FD_105495 | JGI IMG/M metagenome (GOLD analysis project Ga0136635, IMG submission 105495) | Polar desert sand microbial communities from Dry Valleys, Antarctica - metaG UQ85 (21.06) | ecosystem: Environmental > Terrestrial > Soil > Desert | place: Antarctica: Dry Valley... | reverse complement strand
TAACATTAGCTAACAATAAATTGGAGTAATGGCATCTAACTACTACGAAACTCTTAAAGTAAGTCCGAATGCGAGCCAAGCGGAAATTAAGCAAGCTTATCGCCGCTTGGTGAAATTATTTCATCCGGATACTAATCAACAAACAGCAGACCGCGAGCAGATTATACAAATTAATGCAGCATACGAGGTTTTAGGCGACGCACAAAGTCGCCTAAATTATGACCAAAAACGGAGCGACAAGTCCCAAAAATCTCAAGGCGTACGCCAACAGCGGACAGCAGCTGCTCAACAGCGTTACAAAGCCGCAAGGCGAACCGGACGCGATGTTGATGACCAAATTGAGGCATGGCTGCACTTAGTTTATCAACCAGTCAATCGCTTAGTTGATGGCATTCTCAATTCTCTAGAAGACCAAATTGATCAACTAGCCGCCGATCCCTTTGATGATGAACTGTTAGAAGTATTTCAGGATTACTTAAACACCTGTCGAAATGACCTCAAGCAAGCGCAAATTAGTTTTCGTTCTCTACCGAATCCCCCAAGTTTAGCAAGAGCTGCGGCTCACCTCTACTACAGCCTGAATCGGATCGCCGATGGGCTTGACGAGTTAGAATATTTCCCCCTGAACTACGACGAGCATTATCTGCACACCGGGCACGAAATGTTCCGCATCGCTACAGGATTGCACCGTGAGGCGCAAGAATCTATAGATATATATGTATAGGGTTAGTTATTAGTCATTGCTCAAAGACAAACGATAAAGAAATTAGTTTATCCTGGAAAGAGTGAAAGTTAAGAAATTTTAAATTCTGCTGACAGGATACTCATGCAATGCATTGTTAATCGTCGCGCTCAGTTTTCGGCAAGTCATCGGTATTGGTTGCCAGAAGTAAGTGAAGCAGAGAATATTGATAAATTTGGCGCTTGTTCGCGATTTCCCGGACATGGACATAACTATGTTTTATTTGTCTCTTTAGCTGGAGAATTAGATAAATATGGCATGGTGCTGAATTTGTCTGATGTAAAACAGGTAATTAAGCAAGAAGTTACAAGCCAACTAGACTTTTCTTATCTCAACGATGTGTGGACAGAATTTCAACAAACTCTGCCCACTACAGAGAATATCGCACGAGTTATTTGGCAGCGGTTAGCACCGCACTTGCCTTTAGTCCGCGTGCAGTTGTTTGAACATCCTGAACTTTGGGCAGATTATATGGGAAACTCAATGGAAGCTTACCTGACTATCAGTACACACTTTAGCGCAGCCCACAGATTAGCTCACCCTAACCTCAGCGATCAAGAGAACGCGGAGATTTACGGTAAATGCGCTCGGACTCACGGTCACGGACACAACTACCATTTAGAAGTCACGGTGAAAGGAGAAATTGACCCGCGCACCGGGATGATTGTAGATTTAGGTGCTTTGAATCAAGCGATAGAAGATTACGTTGTCGAGCCATTTGACCACACCTTTTTAAATAAAGATATTGCTTATTTTGCTGAAGTAGTCCCCACTGCTGAGAATATCGCACTTTACATCAGTAATTTGTTGCGATCGCCTATTCAACAATTGGGAGCAAAGCTTTACAAAGTTAAACTCATCGAGAGTCCCAATAACTCCTGCGAAATCTACTGCACTGAGTCAGAATCAAACTCAGCCAGTGCTGTACAAAATCAGCCAGTTTTAATGCGTGTATAGCTCCGATTACATATAAATATAAAAAGGGTAGATAAGATGTCTGCCCTTTTTATATTTGAGGATAAATTCATATCATTTATATACCTACCATACAATCATTAGGTTAGCAATATCAAACTATTAACATCATCTAAATAAATATCAAAGCTGTCAAAGGATTTTTCATTGCATACAATCGCTTTTTATCAAATTCTAGACTCGGAGATAGCGATGCGCGAAATGAATGTATCATAAGTGGTCATCAAACCTTTACAGCAAAATATGCTCTAAAAAATGAAACCTGCTCTGAAATATTTTCGAGCTTTAGCAACAAACTATATTTAAACCAATCTTAACCATCTTTTTCTCAATCTATTTCTCCTGAGAGATTTTTTTAAAATCATTACATTTATAATATTAAGGAGTTGATTAAATCGTTACTTACGATTTTTCCATGTTTTTTGGTTAAATAGAATAGTTTTGTATTTTTTAAATTAAAATTCATCAATACAGCAAAAGATTCATCCTGGCAAGTAACTTGAACGAGCTAATAATATGTCATCCAAAATTGATTCCCAAAATTCTCTAGTTAGCGTTATTATACCTACTTACAATCGTCCGAAATATCTCAAGCAAGCGATTGAGAGTGCTGTCAAGCAAACTTATAACAACATTGAGATTATTGTCTCTGATGATTGTAGTCCCGAAAGTCCCCAAAAAATCGTTGATTCTTTTAACGACCCAAGAATTAGATTACAGCGTAATTCCAAGAATTTAGGAATATCCCGGAATGTTATTGCTGCATATAAAGAAGCACGCGGTAAATATGTTGCCAGTCTTAACGACGATGATATGTGGAACGAGGACTTTTTAGAAAAGCTTGTGCCACAGCTTGAAGCTAATCCAAATTTGGTTTTAGCTTTTAGCGACCATTACATCATAAATCCCGAAAGCAAGATTGATGATGCTGCGACACAGGAAAGTACCCAGTATTGGAAGCGAGACGAGTTAAAAGAGGGAGTTTACCAACCTTTTTATGAAATAGGTTTAGTCCAGCAAGCTATACCATGTGCAGTAGCTACAGTTATCCGCAAAGATGCTATTGAATGGAACGATTTTGTGCCGGAAATGGGACCTTTTTGGGATCTGTATTTAACATACCTTGCTTGTCGCACTGGTGGCGGAGCATATTATTCTCCTGAAAGACTAACTAGATACCGCGTGCATACGGGATCGGTAACGGCATCTAGTGGCAGCAAAAACGCCTATGATAAGATTCGGGCGAGTAAAGCTGGTATTTTTTGCAACCGTCAGTTTATGGAAGATGAGCGGTTACAAGATTTGAAGAGTTATTTTCGGGAGAAATGGTTATACGCGCATACAACTCTGGCTATTGGCTTGTTGCGATCTGAACAAGTAGCAGAAGCAAGACCACTACTTTTACAAGCTTTGAGACAGCAAAAATTTAACCTGCGAACCATAGTAGCATTGGCGCTCTCGTTTACTCCTCAACCCTTAGCACGTAGATTGCTAACTAATTAAAAATATTGCCGTCGCGCTGAACGTCTTAAATAGCGATAAATTAGCCACGCTATCAGTCCGAAAATCAAACTTACTAGGAAGCGGGGAAATATAAACCAGAAAACATCTGGGTAAAAAAGCTGTGACGGACTTAAGGGACTGATAATTCTTCCCATCAAAAAAAGCCCAAAAATTGCATTTCCACCTATCATCAGGGCAAACAGCACTAAACCCCGTTGCCAGTTACGAAGCTTGGGTGTATAGCCAGAAATCAAAGTAATCGGCGGTTTGCTTTGCACTTTTCGCAATAATTGCTTTAATCGCCAAAACATCCATAATAAAAATGGAAACAAAGCATAGCTGAGGAAGTTTAACGGTGCTGGGTAACGCCAAGCACTAGATAAAATATTTACTAAGGCATGACAAATTACTGAATTTAGCCAAGCGCTGGGAATAACTTTTTTGTATCGAGATAAACGAATGTATGAGCCAAGAAATATTCCTAGAGCATAACCCCAAGGAGCCGAGAACATGGCGTGGACTGGGGTTGCGATCGCACGCTCAAAAATTGATGCCGTGCCATTGTAAAGGTAAATCCAGTTTTCTTGAGCGGTGAATCCAAGGGCAACAGCTATGGTGAAGAGAAAAACGCTACCGGGTCGTAATTGATACCTGCGTTGAAAATAGCAAGTTGGGGCAACAACCGCTGCTAACTTACAGCCTTCTTCTATCGGACCTATCTCCACAAGCTGCCGCAGGGCGATACCAGGAAGGGATTTATTCATCTGCTGCCAGTCTACAATTGAGTTGGCTACAGTTTCAAAAACCCATTCTAAGCCCAGAGCGACGAAACCAGATATTGCCCCGAAGATAAAGAACAATAGTAACCGTAGCAAAGATGGAGCAGTGGAGACACGGCAATAGTAGTAAGTAAGAAGCAGCAGCGGTGGTATAACGGCACATAGCAGTACAGATAAATCAGACACTCATCTGAGCAATTACAGTACGGTGACGGGGAGTGTTGCGAGTGATAGTAGGTGGATTAAAAGCTGCCTTTATCAGGGTTTGTTCAATGTCTAATGCAAAATATTCGTCTAAATACGGTTCAGTACTTTTGAGCAGTGTCAAGATGTAAGGTGGCATCTGAGCGTAGATTTCCGATTTGGGATTCATATCCATGATTGCTAAATGTCCACCTGGACGCAGTAGACGCCGCGCTTCTGCAAAAATCTCTTTGGTTGCTGATTGGGGCAATTCGTGGCACATCAGAAAAATTGAGATTAAATCAAATGATGCGTCTGATAGCCCAGTTGATTCGGCAGCTGCATGAACCCAATTTATTTTACAATTGTGTTGCTCTTCTCGGTAGTGGGCAACAGCTAAAAAATAAGGAGATAAGTCTAAGCCTGTGATTTTGGCTTGGGGGTAAATCTTTTGCAGGGCAAAGGTACTCAAACCCACACTGCACCCCATATCTAAAATATCTTGCGGTTCATGGGTAATTTCTGCTTTCAGGATATCGTGGTAACTTTGGCGTAGTTTTGGATCGCCTTGGGCTTGAGCATCCTGCCATATTTTAGAGTGGACAGCGATCGCAGCAGGTTCTACTTCAAAAGCCGCTTGCCAACTGAGATTTCCGGTTTCGTAAGCGTGGAATGAGGTGAGGTAGTATTCTGGGTAAGAAAGCTGGGGATTTTGCACTTGAGCTAAATCGCTTTCCCAATTACGTGCTTTTAGTGTCTCTACTTCTTTTATCCAAGATACGCCCATTTTTTCCGAGCGTTTGATCATCATTTGTCTAGCTTGGTGTTTGGCTAGGCTGTATAGCGGTTTAATTGCTAAGATGCGATTTACCAAACGAGAAGTTAAGTCAGGATTAGTTTTTACAGCAGCTGTCATTAGTAAATTTGGTTTAACTATTTTTCTACTTTTGGGATCATAGAAGTCTATTGAGTAAAATGACAATCCGTAATGGGACAGGGGGACAGGGGGACAGGGGGACAGGGGGAGTAGGGGACAAGGGGGAGAAATATTTCTTTTTTCTTACCCTTTTCCCTTTACCCTTTACCCTTTTCCCCTCCTCAAATTGCCCAATTCGCTATTTAGCGGTTTTTGGTTTGAGTGCTAACAATATTTCTACTTGAGAGATAGATTTGTCTTGGCTGGTAGCGGTTACACCGAGTCCGCGAATGGAACTTAGGATGGCAGCGGCTTCTGGGGGGATGGCTTGACCTTGGACGGCATAACGATTTACTAAGGATACGGTTTTGTCCATATCTAGGTAGAGGAAGCCACCGTTAGGTTTTTGTAAAGAATTAGTAACAGCTTTAAAGTTGTCGCTGTTGTCGAGAGATTGATTTTTTGGTTGGGCGATCGCCTCAGCTATCGGACCACCCAACGCCAAAAATACGGTATCTTGATCTAACCAACCATGTGCTAACAATGCACCTTGTTGGGGAATTTGCCATTCTGTTACATCTTTACCACCGATATTTCTTTGGGCAACGTTGATTTTTTGGGTTTTGGCAAGGTTATCTAGTTTTGCGAAGGTGGATTCAGCGGTTTTGCGATCGCTTGTGTCAAATACAAATGCTCCGCCTACACCAAGTTGTGCTAATATACCTTGATTAGAAGGAATCGCCGCAAAACCAAATTCCCCGTTCATCCAGCCAAAAATATCTTTATCTAAGTCCAAATTTACCGCTTTGAGCTGTCCGCGTGCTTGTTCGACTACTTGCTTAAATTCCGGATAATCTTTTGACTCTTCGACTACTGCTGACCACCAACTATTGATACCCTGTCCGTTAACTAGCGCTAAAGTATCACCGGGAAAGTTTGCTACTATTTTCGCGCTGGTGTTTTGATACTGAAATTTGCTCAGTTGCGGATCTAAGTTGGCGTAAGCTTTCATCCGCACTCCCGCATCATCAATACCAATACCCGCTACCATCGATTTCACCTGCTTTAACTGCTTCAGAGTTTGTGGAGATAACGTTGTGGCTTGGGAATTTGTCGCTAATAATTGCTGTACCATCCCGCCATAATCTGGTACGTAAATTTGTGCGACTGTATTTTTTACATCCACATTCTTCGCGAAAAGGCGGTTTGCGCCTTCTTTATTAGCAAATGAGGGTTGTCCTTTATACGTATCGATTGAGTTTTCTACAGTTTGCCTTTCGGGAGCAAGTACCACGTAAGTATTATTCAACACCGCACTATATGAAGGTTTACCCTTACCTGTGGTTTCGGTAATTTTTTCGCCTTTGTAGTCAATTTCCTTTGTAGTTACGCCTTTTTCTTGCTTTAATTTTTTCGCAAAATTTAATGCAGCGAGTTTGTCCTTAATTCCCACCACCATCAAAATATTCGGTTTTCGTGTCGCTGTTCCCCTATTCGGATCTGGATTAGCTGGAGTTGATGGTAGCACAGCAATCATCACACCGCCTACCCAAGGCTTTAAATCTTTTTCATAAGAAATATTACTTTCTGTCAGCAAATCTTTATTTAAGCTATCCAGACCTTTTGCGACTATTTTCTGTGCTTCTGGTGTGCCAAATTGCTGTAACTTCGCCCAAGCTTGAGTATCGGTAGATATATAAGTTGCGATAAATGCTCCCGAAGGGATTATTTTAGCACTTGCCAAAGCGCCTGAACTATCGTCAAACGGTCCTTTTAGATACATATAAGCCGCTATACTTCCTGTCACAATTACAGCAGCGCCAATCGCAGGAATTAAAAATTTTGATTTACTTTCGGGCATTGATGTTATCCTCTTTTCCTCAAATTGTTACCGAGCCTTGTATAAGCGTCATGGTGGAGTTTGCGGATCTATTGTTTTTCGGCAAAATGTAGCAATATTTACCAATATTTTAAGTAATACAAAAAACTCAGAATTATAGATTGCTCCCAAAATTACTTCAATGGGGTGAGGAATGAATCCGTAAATGGTATGTTGTTAATTCCCAAGAAATTAAACCGATCGCTACAAGTTCGCTATTCTAAGCGATAAAAATGCTTGTATTGTATTGACACTCAGGGGTAAGCGCTCTTGATACGATGTCAATAAGAGTGCGATCGCACATCCAGGTGCATTCATTGAAGACAGATTAGAGAGGGAAACCAGCCACCCAAAAGGTGTCTACGGAACTGTCCTCCTTAATTAAGAACCCAGACTGCTGTGTTGACTTGGGCAAAAACACTCATATCGCTATTTGTCTTATCTAGATCTAGCAAGAGTTTTCCTTCCTTACAAGGTTAGTAAGTATCAATGTCACAGTTTTATTTTGACGCCGAGAATAGTCACCACAGATCCTTTGAGTTACCAGGGGCAAAACCACACTATAACCCCGATCGCCCAGGACAGGTAGAGCATATCTATCTAGACCTCAGCTTGGATATTCCCAACCAAAGTTATGAGGGTAGTTGTACCATTCGCTTATTACCGATTTGCAATGGTGTGGATCGCTTGACTTTGGATGCGGTCAATTTGAACATTAAATCTGTCGAAGTCAACGAGGTGTCATCCCAGTTTGACTGCGATGGAGAACAACTTTTCATTCAGCTTTCTCAACCGACGGTTATTGGGGTAAGATTGTTGATTGCGATCGCCTACTCTGTCGAAAAACCCCAACGCGGTATTTATTTTATTCAACCTGACAAGCATTACCCCAATAAACCTACCCAAGTCTGGACTCAAGGAGAAGACGAAGACTCACGCTTCTGGTTTCCCTGCTTCGACTATCCGGGACAACTATCTTCGAGTGAAATCAAAGTCCGAGTACCCAAACCGTTTGTAGCTGTTTCTAACGGCGAACTAATTAACACCACAGAAGACGGCGATGATAAAATATATCACTGGTTACAGCAACAAGTTCATCCTACCTATTTGATGACTTTGGCTGTAGGCAACTTTGTTGCTATTCGCGATGAGTGGCAAGGCAAACCCGTTACCTACTATGTAGAAAAGGGACGGGAAGAAGATGCTAAACGCAGTATGGGCAAAACTCCGCGCATGATGGAGTTTTTAAGCGAAAAATATGGTTATACCTATGCTTTCCCCAACTACGATCAAGTATGCGTTGATGACTTCATCTTTGGTGGGATGGAAAACACATCCACCACGCTGTTAACTGACAGATGTTTGCTGGATGAACGCGCTGCATTAGATAACCGTAACACCGAAAGTTTAGTTGTCCACGAACTCGCGCATCAATGGTTTGGCGATTTGGTGGTAATTAAACATTGGTCTCACGCTTGGGTGAAGGAGGGAATGGCTTCTTACTCTGAGGTGATGTGGACAGAACATGAATATGGGGATCAAGAAGCTGCATATTATCGATTACTGGAAGCGCGTAGTTATTTGGCTGAAGATGCATCCCGTTACCGGCGTCCGATGGTGACACACGTTTACCGAGAAGCGATCGAACTTTACGATCGCCACATTTATGAAAAAGGTTCTTGTGTGTATCACATGATTCGCGCAGAATTGGGTGAAGAATTATTTTGGCAGGCAATTCAGACATTTGTCCGGGATAATGCCCACAAAACTGTTGAAACAATCGATTTACTACGGGCGATTGAAAAAGCTACTGGGCGCAATCTGACGTTTTTGTTCGACCAGTATGTTTATCGCGGTGGTCATCCTGATTTTAAGGTCGCTTACTCTTGGGATGCAGATGCAAAGCTGGCAAAAGTTACAGTTACCCAAAGTCAATTTACCACAGATAATGGTAATAATTTATTTGATCTAAAAATTCCCATCGGTTTTGGTTATACCTCACAGGAACAAGTAAGGAGTGAGGAGTTAGGTACAGACGTTCCGTCGGAACGTAATTACGAAAGTAAAGAAAATACTCCTAACTTAAAAATCTTTACGGTGCGTGTGAACGAAGGCGAACAAAGCTTTTTCTTTCCACTTAGGTCGAAACCGAACTTTATTAGTTTCGATGTCGGGAACAATTATCTGAAAACTGTGTCTTTAGAGTATCCGGTAGCGGAGTTAAAAGCACAGATGGAATTTGACCCGAATCCTATCTCCCGTATATATGCAGCCGAAGCTTTGGCGAAAAAAGGAGGTTTAGAAGCGGTAAATGCATTGTCTGCTGCGTTACAAAATGACTCCTTCTGGGGTGTACGTGTGGAAGTAGCAAAACAACTAGCTGAGATTAAGCTAGATCAAGCTTTTGATAAGTTAGTTGTGGGATTAAAAGATACAAGTTCTTTTGTGCGGCGATCTGTGGCGGAAGCACTTGGTACAATCAAGACGACTGAAAGCTATAAGGCTTTAAAACCGCTTTTGCAAGATGGCGATCCTAGTTATTATGTAGAGGCAATGGCAGCTAGGGCAATTGGAGCGATCGCTTCTGCGAATTTGGATGACAAACCCAAGGAAGAAAAGGTACTAAAGCTGCTAAAATCAGTTTTATCACAAAAAGCAGGTTGGAATGAAGTTGTTCGCAGTGGTGCGATCGCTGGTTTAGCAGAACTCAAAACTTCTGAAGCCGCTTTAAATTTAATTCTGGAATATACCAAAATCGGTATACCGCAACCCTTGCGGTTATCGGCAATTCGTGCATTGGGAAAAATTTCTATTGGTCAAACTCCCGTCAACTTAGAAGCGATTTTAAACAGATTGGCAACACTTGCTAGCGATCGCTTCTTTTTAACGCAAGTTGCAGTAGTTGTCGCACTCGGACAAATGGAAACTCCCAAAGCAATCTCGATTTTGCGATCGCTTGCCGATCAAACAGCTGATGGACGCGTGCGTCGTTATGCTGAGGAAGAAATTACCAAAGTGCGTCTTCATGTCGGTACAGAAGGAACTCTGCGTCAACTACGCGAAGAACTCGACCAAGTAAAACAACAAAATCAGGAACTCAAAAGCCGCTTGGAAAATTTAGAAGCCAAATCCAAGCTGTAATAGATGGTGAATCTACTGTGATTTGTGGTGAAGAAGGTGTTATTACCTAATGCACCAAGACATTCACCCTCATCGCGCTCACCCGGACACTCATTGACAGCCTTCTCAATCGTGGAGACGCTTCTCTTCTCCTGTCTCAGACGCTGCGGAGCGTTCTTTGAGGCACAAAGGCGCTCCTTTGAACATCCGCTCATTGTTGTGGGGTGTTGAGGTTCACTCTTAAGCACTGTCAATGAGTGTCTAAAGTCCAGTAAAACCCAACACGCGGACAAGTTTTGACTTATAGCCGTTTGCACTCTTAGGGGGAACCATAAAAATAAATCTCAATTCAACCGGAGAATCAGTACGAATAGATGAAGCCTTTATAAAGAGCCGACACCATCACATTGAGTATTGCGCGATACAAAATGAAGAAGGGTAAGTGCCTTAATGTAATATGTTTAGCAATATCTATCCTCATGAGAACAGAAGAACATTCTGTTTCGATGTGACGGCATCGAAATTCAAAAATTATTGCTCATTCATTCGTTAATATAGGCGCTTGTGTCATATAAACGAATGAATAAAAGCGATTTGAGTTAGTTACACATGATTGCGAAAGTTAAGCTTTTGTTAATTAATTTACAGACGCACACAAGATTTATACAGACATAACATGGGTGTGCATATTTGGAAAGTACAATATCCTTCAGATATGAGAACTTTCCTTTGATAGTGTTTGCGTGTCTTTTAATATCTTCAATTCTGGTTTGGGCGCTTGATGCTGTTAGTTGCCAGTTACTTCTATCAGCGCCAAATTATCAGCTAGTATGCATGAGACTGTTGCAAATTTTCCAGTGTAGATTTACATTCACACCTTTGCTCAATCGGTTAAATTAAAAGCCTTGCGGCTTGTTGATACATTCTGGGTAAGGATCTTTTGACCACAAAACAGAAGCACTATGTTCAAGTGTCAGTTAAAGAATTCACTCTCCGCAGACAGGAATTAATTGCAACGTTAGAAAGCTAATTTTTCTAGGCTTTAGAGTTGATTAACTCATGACTATGTTCATGTCAAGTTTTTTGCTATTAATGTATAAAAGTTGGCAAAATGTTGTGTTCTTGCATACCATTTTCGCAAGTTAAATAAATTAGGCAACTAGATCGAAAAATACTCTACTGGCATTTTATTCACTTAGGTGAAAAAATATTACCTAAGAGATACTACGAAGTGAAGATGAAACGAAATAGTTCTATGGATATAGTAAAATTTACACTTGCTTTAATATTTTGTGTTAAAACTTATATTAGTGTTTACACAGGTTCTCCAGGGTTGTAGTAATGCGTAAACCAGTTCTCACAATTTTTTACCAGTTTAATCCTTGGAACACTACTATCGGGGGCATTCAGACCTTAATAAACATATTTATCAAATACGCACCTCAAGAATTTGCGGTGCGGCTTGTAGGAACAGGAAACGATAAAAGCCAACCTGTAAACAAATGGCAAGAAGCTGAATTTGCCGGCAGAGAAATTAGTTTCCTCCCTTTATTTTGTCTGGAGAACGATAATATTAGAAAGTTGATACCGACAACAGTAAAGTATACAGCAGCGCTTGTAGGGCGTTGCTTTGAGTCAGATTTCATGCATTTTCATCGGCTAGAGCCAACCTTAGCAGCCCTTAATTGGCAAGGAGAAAAAACTTTATTCATACATAATGATATTCACGCGCAAATGCAAACTGTGCGTGATAAGAAGGCGATTCTTTGGCGAAGATTTCCCGCAGCATATTTCGCTGTGGAAAGTTTATTAGTGCCTCAGTTTAGCCAAATACTTTCATGCAATACCGATGCGGTCAAACATTATAAAGAGCGTTACAAGAGTGTTAGCGATCGCGTTGCATATATTAAGAACTCGTTTGATAATGAGCTTTTTTATCCTCTGAGCCTGCCAGAGAAAAAAGTAAAAATTTGCGAACTAGCCCAAAAGCTAGGTTTATCAGATGATACACGTTTTGTGTTGTTTGCTGGTCGCCTGCATCCGCAGAAAGATCCAACTCTGTTAGTACGTGCAATTGCGGCATTAAACGATCCTTGCGTTCACCTACTTATAGCGGGTGATGGAGAGTTAGCCGCTCAAGTTCGCGCCGAAATTGATACCTTGGGTCTAACAGGTCGAGTAACAATGCTTGGCGCTGTTCCAATTGCAGAACTGGCACAGTTACATCGTATCTGCAATGCTTTTGTGCTGAGTAGCGCTTATGAAGGTCTACCTTTGGTTGTCCTAGAAGCGCTGGCTAGCGGAACCCCAGTAGTCACAACTGAATGTGGGGAAACCCCAAAATTGCTAACTTCTAACAGCGGAGTTGTTTGTAAGCAACGCACAAGCGAGTGCATTGCCGATGGCTTACGCAAGGTGTTACAGCATCCAGAAGATTATCCGATTGAATCCTGTATCCGGACTGCACAACCCTATGCAGCCCAAAGGGTTGTTCGAGATATCTACACTCAAATGTTAAATCGCTTTCTAACAGCGAGTTTACTCGACTGTTAGAGCCTAAACACGAAAAATGCGGTTACTGAAATAGAACCACAAGTACAAGAATTCGTTTTAGCAACTCCAAATTGAGGCAGCGATGCAAACATTGGAGAACACCAAAAATAGCGCTAATCGCGCGTTCCTGTTGCAGTCTCTAAGACTAAATAGTGTCTGTGTATCAGGTTGTACACTACCTCCAGAAAATAACTGATGAATATGAAAATAGCTGTAATTGGTGCAAAAGGTTTACCGCCGAAACAAGGTGGTATAGAGCATTACTGTGCAGAAGTTTATCCACGCATGGTTGCACAGGGACACAGTGTCGATTTATTCGCCCGCTCCTCTTACACTGAGAGTTCCTGGCTTGAGAATTATGACTACAATGGCGTGCGAGTTATTTCTCTACCAGGTGGACACTTAAGAGGAGTAGATGCATTTATTACTTCCGGACTGGGAGCGATCGCCGCAACTGGCAAAAAATATGATATCGTTCATTTCCATGCCTTAGGTCCATCTTTATTTACTTGTTTGCCCAGCATCGCCACATCTGCAAAAGTAGTTGTCACCTGTCAGGGGTTAGATTGGCAACGCGCCAAATGGGGTAATTTTTCAACTCGGCTGATTCAACTGGGTGAAAAAGCCGCAGTCCGTTTCGCCGACGGCTTTATAGTTGTATCAGACGCACTGAAAAACTACTTTTGGGAAACTTACAATCGCAAAACAATCTACATCCCCAACGCTCCCGCTAGCTACGCTGATTCTGACCCAAATTTTACCTACGGCACTGATTTGGGTCTGGAACGGAAACGCTATATTGTATTTTTGGGCAGACTTGTACCAGAAAAATGTCCCGATTTGTTGGTTGAAGCCTTTTCTACCCTG
>Ga0136635_10000272_pt1 | contig 13522 bp, 12 predicted proteins | sample AntDrymeUQ852106_2_FD_105495 | JGI IMG/M metagenome (GOLD analysis project Ga0136635, IMG submission 105495) | Polar desert sand microbial communities from Dry Valleys, Antarctica - metaG UQ85 (21.06) | ecosystem: Environmental > Terrestrial > Soil > Desert | place: Antarctica: Dry Valley... | reverse complement strand
GAGCAGATCCGATTGCGTCTTCGGATCCCCATACTCGCCGACCGACACAGCGCCCATCCAAGGCGTAGAGTGCGAGAAGAAGGTCTTGAAGTTGACGATGCCGAAAAGGTTGGCGCCGGCGGCAAACAGCGTCGGATAGTCGGTGAGGCCGACCATCGTCGCGTAACCGCCGTACGACCCGCCCATGATGCCCAATCGACCCTTTGCACCGATGCCACTGGCGAGCATCGAGGTCGCCGACGCCTCGATGTCGCGATTGGCGTCGAAGCGCTTCTCGTGGTTGTCAAGCACGAGAAAAGCCTTGCCGAAGCCGGATGATCCCCGGATATTCGGCGCGAACACGGCGATGCCCTGCGCCAGCAGCGCCTGATAATCGGCGCGGAACACGGGTCGCTCCTGACCTTCCGGGCCGCCGTGAAAGCTCAGTACCACGGGACCCGGCTGCTTGAACTCGCGCGGCAGATACAGCCACCCGGAGAGCTCGAGACCGTCGTGGCCGCGAAACCGATGCAGCTCCGGTTTCACCAGCAAATCCAGATCCACACCGGGGTGCGGCGTCTCGGTAACGCGCGTGTAGGCCTTGCTGTCGAAGTCGTAAAGCCAGATGTCTGAAGGTCGATTCGATCCATTCACCGCCATCACCAGTCGACGCCCGTCCCTGGAAAACTCCACACCACCGACGATCTCTGCCGGTGCTGCGGGCAAGGCGCGTTTTACCCCCTGCGCCAGATCGAGCAGTTCGAGTTCGCTGCGACCGCCGGCATTCCACACCAGCACCGCGCGATTGCCTTTGGGCGCGAGTGCGAACGCCGCGAGTTCCGCATCGTCGCGCGCGGCAAGCTCGTGCCGCGGTCCGGGCTGTCCTTCGGCGTCGATTGCAATCTTCGCGAGTGCGACGCGATCGCGGCCGAGGTTGTGTTCGACATAGACGGCGCTGCCGTCGGGCGCGAGCGTGCCGCCGACCAGCGCCGGGCCTTCATGCAGCGTCAATAGCGTTTCCTTGCCGCGGTCCATGTCGACCAGCCACAAATTGTCGTTGCCACGGGTGACGGTGCGATTCACCAGCGCGCGTTGCGGCGGTTTGGCGATGTCGGCGATCCCGCCGAGACCGGGATTCTTCACCGCCAGCGTCGTCTCGCCGGTGGCAGGATCGAATATCCAGGCATCCGTGCCCTGTGGGTCGCGCGCATTGCTGCGGAAGTAGTAGCGTCCGTCCGGTGCGAAGTCCCCGGGGAAGTTGTTCTCCTCGCCGCCGGCGGTGATGCGTTTTGCTCCGCTGCCATCGGCTGCGCCGATGAAAATCTGCACCGCATAGCCCCCGCCCTTGGCCACGCTCCACGCCAGCGACTTGCCGTCCTCCGACCATGCCACCGCTCCGACCGGATCGTCGCCCTTGGTGATCTGGGTCGTCTTGCCGCTGGCACGATCGGTCATCCACACCTGCGGCAGTCCGCTGCGATTGCTGAGGTATGCGATGCGTCGGCCATCGGGCGCGAAAGTCGGCGCGTACGAGCCGCCGATCGACGCCATCGCGGTGACGCGCGCGGTGAGTGCCTCGTCGGCGCGCGTCGAGTCGTCGGCTTGCGCCAACAGCGATACCGACGACAGCACAAGGACTACCGCGAGCATGCCGCCGGTCTTGAGAGTAGATGGGTCTGCAAGCATCGAGATGCTCCCGGAGAAGTGGTAAATCTGGAAATTAGCGCGCGACAGCGAGGATACGGCAACTTTGGCACATCGACGGAAGCGAGCTCGATTGAAGATGAGAATTCCGGATCTGGCGCATCGGTGAGACGCGGGCGGTCGTGCCACCGACAACGTTACCGAACAAATGTGTGCACGGCGACTCATACACCCGGCCCCGACGACCGCATTGGGTCGATTGCAGACTTTGGAAAGAGCCTCTCGGGTGGCGGTAAATGTCAACGGTCGGACCATGATCTGCCGATTGACGGATAACGATAGGGTCGGACACCTCCCTGTCGATCCTCGACTTCGTGTTTCGGCGTCTACCTCTCCGCCCTCTGGCGCACAAACTTCAATAGTGAATGCGCGCATGTTTTGGTTGGATGCGCAACCGGGATCGCCGGGCGGTGACGTTTCGAGATGATGCGATGATCCTAGGCGCTATTGACCGTCGCCTTGATCCACTCCAGCGCATTGAATGCAGACGTCTTTTGATGTCCATCGAGATCGTCCAACGATGACTTGTCGTCCATTATCGCGAGTACGTCGGTCCGGCGGCGCACCCGTGCGCTGATCGTGCTTTGCGGCATGTCGGCGAATCGGCCATGTCCCGCGATCGCGTCATTGGCTGCTTGATCTGCTGCCTACGAATCTCGGCGAGACCCGGCGGACGGGTCGTCTCCTCGGGGGCCGGCGCGATCTTCGATGCAGCGACGAGAAAAAAGGGCGGTGTGGTTGGATCAGGCAAGTTTCAATGGATCGTCGTTGCATGTAGATATGGGGAAGGCAGCGGGCGCGACCGGCTCGCTCGGATAAACAGGATCTCAGTTACCGCGGCAGCTTTCCTGCGCGCCGCACAGCGGACGATTGCGGATCACCTGTTCCGCCGCTTCCTGCATGACGCGACGTTGCGCGACCGTGGCGCACACCCGCTGCACGCGGTGGCTGCCGACCGGGCGGCTGCGCTCACAGACGACACGCTGGTCTTCGGAATCGGTCACCTTGGCCTTGATCCACTCGAGCGAATTGAACGCGGCGACCTTGTCCACTTCATTGAGTTCATCGAGCGACTGCTTGCCGGCGATCAGCGCGAGCAAATCGTTCTGCAGGCGCAGGATCTGATCTCGCTCCGCCGCCGACATGTCCTTGTATGCGCCTTCCGCCGCGGCCACGCGTTCGCGGATTTCGAGCTGCTGGATACGGATGTCTGCGAGCGGCGGTGTCTTCTCGCTCGCATGTACAAAACCCGAAGTGGCGACGAGCGCGGCGCAAAGCAGTAATTTGACCATGGGATCCTCGACTGGCTGGTTGCACGTAGAGGATAGTATGTACGAGCGCTTTCGTCGAACCCTGCCAGCATGCGCGACGCGGCATTCAGGCTGCGCTCTTGGCATCGCCGTGGAACTGCTCTTCCTCGGTCGAGCCCTTCAGTGCCGTGGTCGAGGATTGGCCCTGCTGAATGGCTTGGGTGACCTGATCGAAGTAGCCGGTGCCGACTTCACGCTGGTGCCTGACCGCAGTGAAGCCGCGCTCGGCCGCCGCAAACTCGGCTTCCTGCAACTCGACGAACGCGCTCATCTGGTTGCGCGCGTAGCCGTAGGCGAGGTTGAACATCGAGTAGTTCAGCGCATGGAAGCCGGCCAGCGTGATGAACTGGAACTTGTAGCCGTAGGTGGCGATTTCCTTCTGGAATTTCGCGATCGTGGCGTCGTCGAGGTTCTTTTTCCAGTTGAATGACGGCGAGCAGTTGTAGGCGAGCAGCTTGCCCGGGAACTTCGCGTGGATCGCCTCAGCGAACTTGCGTGCGAACTCCAGATCGGGCTTGCCAGTTTCGCACCAGACCAGGTCCGCATAGGGCGCATAGGCGAGCCCACGGCTGATTGCCTGTTCGAGGCCGTTGCGCGTTTTGTAGAAGCCCTCGACGGTGCGTTCGCCGGTGGTGAACGGCAGGTCATTCGCATCGACATCGCTGGTCAGCAGATCGGCTGCTTCGGCATCGGTGCGGGCGACGATCAGGGTCGGCACACCGAGCAGATCGGCAGCGAGTCGCGCGGCGTTGAGCTTTTCGACCGCTTCGCGCGTCGGCACGAGTACCTTGCCGCCCATGTGGCCGCACTTCTTGACCGAGGCGAGCTGGTCCTCGAAATGCACACCGGCAGCGCCCGCCTCGATCATTGACTTCATCAACTCGAACGCATTGAGCACGCCGCCAAATCCGGCTTCGGCATCGGCGACGATCGGCTGCAGATAGTCGATGGAGTCGTTACCCTCGGCATGGTTGAGCTGGTCGGCACGCAGCAGCGCATTGTTGATGCGCTTGACCACGGCCGGTACCGAGTCGGCCGGATACAGCGACTGGTCCGGATACATCTGGCCAGCGAGATTCGCGTCAGCCGCCACTTGCCAGCCGGAAAGATAGATCGCCTTGAGCCCGGCTTTGACCTGTTGCATGGCCTGGTTGCCGGTCAGCGCGCCGAGCGCGTTGACGAACGGTTCCATGTGCAGCGAGCTCCACAACTTGTCGGCGCCGATGCGTGCGATCGAATGCTCCACATGCACGGTGCCGCGCAGGCGTACGACGTCCTCGGCCGAGTAGTTGCGCTTGATGCCGGCCCAGCGCGGATTGTTGGACCAGTCGAGCTTGAGTTGTTCTGCGTTCGGCATCGAGGTCTTGCTCATGGCGTGCTCCGGGTCGATCGATGGTGGAAAGAATCGACGTGCGCAGGTGTCGATCACGCTGGCTGGCACATTCGACGCGAGCGGTTCCCCGTCGAGGGCCGCCAGCCTACGCTCGGGGATTTGGATTTGACAAAACAAATGTTTCAATGAGTAGCATTGACTCTGTCAATACCATCGCAAACAATTGAAAGGCAAAGCAATGACCGACGAAATCAAGCCAGTGGCGGTGTTGCGTCGCCGCATGCAGGCGCGCCCGGAGCTTGGCAAGCGCACCCTGAAGCCTGCCGCGTCGCCACGCTTCTACTACAAGGGCAACCGCCTCAAGCAGCTGCGTGCGTTCTGTTACACGGTCAAGTTCGGCACCTTGTCGCGCGCGGCCGAGGCGCTGTTCCTGTCGCAGCCCTCGGTCAGCCTGCAGCTCGGTGCGCTCGAACAGGAACTCGGCGTGCCATTGATCGAGCGCCGCCGCCGCCGCGTTACCCTGACCAGTCACGGCGAACTGTTGTACGACCTCGCGCGACCGCTCGTTGAAGGACTTGAAGGACTCGACGAACAGTTTCGCGCACGCACGATGAGCCTTGCGCCAAGTGGTGTCGACATCGCCTGCGGCAATTCGACGATCCAGTACCTGCTGCCCGGCATGGTCGCCGCATTCCGTGCGCAGAAACCCGATGTCCACCTCAATCTGCACAATGTCAACGGCACCGATGGGCTCGCCCTGTTGCGTTCCGATCAGGTCGACTTCGCGGTCGGCTCGATGCTCGACGTGCCCAACGATCTTTCCTACGAGCCCCTGCATCATTTCGATCCGCTGCTGATCACGCCGCTCGACCACCCCCTTGTGCAGAAAGCCGAGATCACACTGGAGGATCTGTCGCCGTACGGCCTGATCCTGCCGCCAAAACGGCTGACCACCTATCGCCTCGTCGACCTCGTCTTTCAGAAGCGCAACGTGCCGTACCACGTGGCCATCGAAGTCGGTGGCTGGGAAGTCATCAAGCAATACGTCGCCATGGGTCTCGGCATCTCGATCGTCACCGGCATCTGCATCGGCGACGCCGACCGCGCTCGCCTTGGCGTGCGCAACATGCGCCAGTATTTTCCGCAGCGCAGCTACGGCGTCGTCATGCGCAAGGGCAAGTACCTGAGCGCCGACGCGCGCGCATTCGTCGACCTGATCCGCCCAGGATTGTTCGCGCGACATGACGGGTTCGGAGCCGGACATTCGGAGAGGTAATCGATCGGTCGTGCAAAGCCACCTGCCGAGGATGTCGTCGCCGAGCAAACTTCCGCTGGGGATCGCGTTTTTTCTGTTCGCGATCGTCTGGCGGGATGTCGTCCGGAAATTTCATGCGCGGCGATTGCCCCGCGGTGGACAACGCGCCACGCGCGCTTACTCACGACAATCCGAGCCTCGGCCACGCGCATTTCACTGCCGGCGTCATCGCGCGGATGCGCGGCGGCTATGCAATCGACCACGGCGAAGCGGCACTGGCCGCATACGACCATCTGCCGACCTCCGAGGCGGGTCGTCGCGAGCGCGCCGAGGCGCTGATTGCCGATGCGCACGCGAAGGCTGCCCTCGCCCGGCATTGAGCAGCGTCTGCAGAGTGCATTGTGGGAGGGACTTCAGTCCCGATGCTCCTCGACACAACGCACACGTGCATTCGCGACGGAGTCCCTCCCAGTGACGGCGCGGGCGTTGTGTTTTTCAGCACTCCGCGCGACCGCGAGCCCGCAACGATGTTTTTTTCCGCACACTCGCGATAGAGCATCATGGCTGAAGCCATTTCCTACGAAGCGAGCAACGATGTCGCGGCTTTTTTGCGCGCGTGCCCTCGTAGGAAACTCCTTGATGGTGCGGCGTTTCTCGATCCTGCGCACGGCGCCGCACTACGGCTATCACCGGCTCGCCGATATACGTGTTGAGAGTTCGATCCGGCGGCGTCGGTGTATTCGAACTGCAGCCACGACCGGATGCTATCGTCGCCGACAGTTTCGAGGATTGAGTCGACCTGCCGAATGTCCGCCAGCGCGCCCCCGGCGACAACCGAAAATGCATCCGGCGGCGCCAGTCAGCCGCTCGCCAGCGCGCACACGGCGAACTTCCCCGCGCTGTTGCGGCAGCTCGCGGGCAGCTTGCTGGTCAGCACGTACCAGGCCGGCAAGCTGGTCGTGCTGCGCGCCGACGGAGCGACGATCAACACGCATTTCCATGCGTTCAACCGGCCGATGGGCATGGCCGCCGATCATGGTCGCCTCGCCATCGGCGCGTACGCCGAGATCGCCGAGTTCCGCAACATGCCGGCGGTCGCCCCGCGCCTGCACGAGCCGGCCCGCCACGACGCGGTCTATCTTTCGCGACGCACGCATGTCACCGGTGCGATCGATATCCACGAGATGGCGTTTGCCGGCGACGGCTCGCTGTGGTTCGTCAACACATTGTTCTCGTGCCTGTGCACGCTCGACGATCGTTCGAGCTTCGTGCCACGCTGGCGCCCGCCGTGGGTCAGCCACTACGCGCCGGAGGACCGCTGTCATCTCAATGGCCTCGGCGTGCGCGACGGCGAGCCGCGCTACGTGACCGCGCTCGGCCGCACGAATACCCCGGCTGGGTGGCGCGCCAACAAGCGCGATGGCGGCGTGCTTGCCGACATCGCCGACTCGCGCGTGATCTGCGACGGCCTGTCGATGCCGCACTCGCCGCGCTGGCACGACGGCAGGTTGTGGGTCCTCGAATCAGGTCGCGGCGCACTCGTCACGGTCGATCCCGACACGGGCGTGCGCGTCGATATCGCGCGCGTGCCGGGCTTTGCGCGCGGCCTCGATTTCCTCGGCCCGATCGCCTTCGTTGGGCTCTCGCAACTGCGCGAGACGAATGCGTTCACCGATATCCCGATCACCGAAGACAACAGTGAACGAGCCTCCGGCGTGTGGGCTGTGCACACCGGCACGGGCAACACGGTTGCGCTGCTCAAGTTTACCGGTGGCGTGCAGGAGATCTTCACGGTGCAGGCGTTGCGTGGCGTGTTGTTTCCGGAGATCGTGCGTGAAGGCGAACTGCTGGCGACGTCCTACGCATTGCCCGACGACGCATTGCGTGAGGTCGCGCGCAGCGCGGCGGCGGCGGTGTCATAGTCGGGGCTATTTCGTCGAAGGTGCGCGCATGCACACATCGTCCCGGCAAGTCTCGCGACCGCAACTGATCGAGCGCTTGCGCCGACGTCTGGATCGCGACGGCTACCCGCGCGCGCAGATGCTGCTGATCGTCATGCTGACGGGCGGCGCCGGTTTCCTCGCCTCGTGGAGCCTGCTGCATCTCGGCGTACACGCGATGGCCCTGCGTTACGCGCTGGCCTGCATCGCCGCCTACTTGGTTTTCCTGGGGCTGCTATGGCTGTGGATGCGCACCCGCGCCGACGGCTGGATCGATGTGCCGGACTTCAATGGTGGCGGCAGGGTTGACACACGCGTGCACGGACACGGCGGCGAATCGGCAGGTGGCGGTTCGAGCGGATCGTGGGACGCCGCCGTTGACGACCAGGCGATCCACGCGGATTCGTCGGATACCGGCCTCGCCGAACCTGTTGGCGTTTCATTCGGTTCGGCCGCAGATGCCGACGAGCTCGCGATCCCGCTATTTCTCGTCATCGCCCTCGCGGCCATGGTGATGTCATCGCTGTTCGTGGTCTGGTCCGCACCGATTCTGTTCGCCGAACTGCTGGTCGACGGCGTCCTCGCTGCCAGCCTGTATCGCCGCCTGCGCGGTCTCGAAGCACGCCACTGGCTCGACAGCGCGGTGCGGCGCACGTTCTGGCCGTTTTTGGCGACGACCTTGATCGCGGCGGCCGTCGGATGGGCCTTGCAATGGCATGCACCGGGTGCGGTCACGATCGGTGACGCACTTGGACGGATGCCGAGCTAGCGCGCAGCATTCCGGACTCTCACGATCTGCACCTGACAATAACCTTCAGCAAGAATCTGTGTTCAATGACCGGGATCGTTCGCGATTGACGCGTCGCGTCTGATTATCCGCCTCGCAGGCGCGCGACTCGACCACGGGTCGTGTTGCAATGCCGCAGCGACACCGCTCAGTCGAGCGTGGCCGTATGCGTGATTGCGCTGTCCGGCTCACGTCCGCGCAAGCGACGCAGGATGCGTGCAAACAAACGGAACAATTTCGGCAGCAGCCAGATCACGACGCCGAGGAACAGTACCAACAGGACCAGGAAAACCCACGGATGCTGGATTGCCAGCCACAGCCCTACCAGCAGCAGGCCGTCCTCGCCGAAGCTGGCGGTCCAGTTGGAAACCGGTTCGGGTGAACCGTTGATCAGGGCGCGGCCGCCGCTCTTGAACAAATGGGTGCCGCTGGTGATGAAACCGCCGACCAGTGCCGCGCTGAACTGCGCGGCCGGCGTCGCATCGCCCATCGCACCCCAGGCGAGGAAGGCGCCGGCCGGAATGCGGATGAAGGTATGTAGCGCATCCCATAACGAATCGAACGCGGGAATCTTGTCGGCGAGGAATTCGCCCACCAGCATGACGCCGGCGGCCACTAGGACCCATGGATGCTCGACGACGGCCAGCGCGGTCGGCAGTTCGATGACCTCGAAGCGACCGAGCAGGCCAATCAGGAACACCGCGGCATACAAGCGGAATCCGCTGGCCCAGGCGAGCCCGGCGGCAAGCGCCCATTGAGAGATCATGTCCATGTGATGAGTCTGCTCGATCGCCGCGCCAGCGTCGAGAGTCCGGCGAGTGCCACCTCACGGCTCGTCGGCAACGAAGCGCCGATCGGCGGCCGCGCGGATACACCCGGGTTTCTGGTAGCGTTGGCGCCGGAAAATCGTGCGTGCCTTGATCGGGCGCGTGGACCCACCTGAGAGGGCAACGACATGACCCGCTGGATCATGATCGCAATGACCGTCATCGGCGTTTTGATGGCTTTCGTGACCAAGAGCCCGGCTGTGCTCGGGATTGGCTTGCTGCTGGCTTTCATCGGCTTGTTCGGCACCGTGATGTCGATCGCGGCCGATCGCATCTCGTCCGGCACGCGTCCGGAAACCGCGATGCTGCAACCCGAAGTGATCGCCGCGATCCGTGAGCGCGCCAGGGTTCAGGCGTCAGCAACCCCCGCACGCGGCAACACGCCAACGGCGGCACGGCGCGACACGGCGAGCTGATCTTCGCGGCGCTCGCTTGATGAACGAAAGCAATCCGACCGGCGCAGCGCGGCATGCGCAGACGGCCTTGCCGGCGCACAATCCCCGCCGTCGCGTCCTGCGACCAAAAAAGAGGGGAGCAAGATGAGTGCAGAGTCGTTGATCATCTGGTTGATCGTGGGTGGCGTCGCCGGTTGGCTGGCCGGGCTGATCGTGCGTGGTTTCGGTTTCGGCGTGGTCGGCAATATCGTGGTCGGTATCATCGGTGCGTTTCTGGCCGGTTGGCTGTTGCCGCAGCTCGGCGTGAATATTGGTTCCGGTATTGCCGGCGCGATCATTCATGCGCTGATCGGGGCAATCGTCCTGCTGGCGATCATCGGTCTCGTCAAACGAGCCTGACGCAACAAAAAAGGGGCCGGACGACTTGCGTCCGGCCCCTTCTGTTTCGCGCAACGGGAGGTGTTGCGCGGCACCCGGTCAACTACTTCGAAATATCGACATCCTTGGTTTCCGGCAGGAACAGCGTGCCGATGACCAGCGACATCACCGCGATGACGATCGGATACCAGAGACCTTGATAAATATTGCCGGTCGCCGCGACCATGGCAAATGCGATGGTCGGCAAGAATCCACCGAACCAGCCATTACCGATGTGGTAGGGCAGCGACATTGATGTGTAGCGGATCCGCGTCGGGAACAATTCGACGAGCCACGCCGCGATCGGCCCGTACACCATCGTCACGTAGATCACGAGTATCGTCAGCAACACCAGCAGCATCGGAATATTGATGCGCGCAGGGTCGGCTTTTTCCGGATAACCCGCGGTTGTCACCGCTGCCTTGAGCTCGCCGGCAAAGCGGGCAGCTTGGGTTTTTCCGAGCTCGGCCTCGATTCCCGCCGCCTCGTAGGATTGGATCACGGTGGACCCCACCTTGACGCTGGCGACCGTGCCGGCTGGTGCGCTTTCGTTTGAGTACGGGATGCCGCTACGGGCAAGAGCGCCCTTGGCGATATCGCAGGAGTTGGTGAACTTGCTGGTGCCAACCGGATTGAACTGGAAGCTGCACTTGTCAGGATCGGCGACGACGACCACAGGGCTCGTCGCAGCGGCGGCTTCCGCGGCCGGATTGCCGTAGTGGGCAAGTCCCTTGAAGATCGGGAAGTAAGTCACTGCCGCAAGCAGACAGCCGACCATGATGATCGGTTTCCTTCCGATCTTGTCCGACAGCCAGCCGAACAGGATGAAGAACGGCGTGCCGATGATCAGCGCACCCGCGATCAGCAGATTGGCTGTGATCGGGTCGACCTTGAGGGTCTGGGTTATGAAGAACAGCGCATAGAACTGGCCTGCATACCAGACCACGGCCTGGCCGGCGGTCGCGCCAAACAAGGCGAGGATGACTATCCTGCTGTTCTTGGTCAGAAAGCTCTCGGTCAACGGCGCCTTTGAGGTCTTGCCTTGCGCCTTCATCTCCTGGAACAACGGCGATTCGGCTAGCTGCAAGCGGATCCATACCGAGATGATCAGGAGCAGGAATGACAAAAGGAACGGAATGCGCCAACCCCACGCTTCAAACGCTTCAGTACCGAGGTAGTAGCGGCAGCCGAGAATCACCAGCAGCGACAGGAACAGGCCGAGCGTGGCCGTGGTCTGGATGAAGCTCGTATACAGACCGCGCTTGCCCATCGGCGCGTGTTCGGCGACGTAGGTCGCCGCGCCCCCATATTCGCCGCCGAGCGCGAGCCCCTGCAGCAATCGCAAGGTGATCAGGATGATCGGTGCGGCGACGCCGATGGTTGCGTAGGTAGGCAATATGCCGACCAGGAAGGTCGACAGGCCCATGATCACGATCGTCACGAGAAACGTGTACTTGCGACCGATCATGTCGCCGAGGCGACCAAACAGCAATGCGCCGAACGGCCGCACGGCGAAGCCGGCGGCAAACGCGAGCAGAGCGAAGATGAAGCCACTGGTCGGGTTCAGCGCCGTGAAGAACTGCTTGGCGATGATGGCCGCGAGCGAACCATACAGATAGAAGTCGTACCATTCGAACACGGTGCCAAGGCTCGACGCGAAGATGACTTTCGTGTGGCCCTTGGTGAGCGGTACTCCTGGTGCGGGAACAGATGCCATGATGATTTCCCCTGCCTAGAATGAGTATTTCGTGGTGAACTGCACGCGCGTCAACCTGCCATCGGCGCCACTCTCGACTTCCCGGTCGCCAATCATGATTTCAGCGCCGACGTCGACTTTCGGCAGCGGCGAATAGAACACGTTGGCGCGGATGCTCTGCACCGATTCCGTGGCACCGCCACCGGTCGATGCGATCGAGTTGTCGTAACGGCTGTGGGCATAGATGAGGTTCGTGCGAACCTTCGGCGACCACACGTGACGCCAGCCGAGGTAACCGGCGACGCCGCCGAGCGCATCGAGATCGCCATCCGCACCGATCTCGGTGTCGGCGGTGATGCCCAGACCGATGTAACGGCTGAAGCCGTTGCCAACCGTGACCTGATAGCGCAGGTCATCACTCTTGCCGAGCACCCATTTGCCGCCGGCCGTCAGCGCACCCGCGAGTTCGCTGTCGTCGATCGCCGAAACCGTGACGGTGCCAGCACGTTGCACCTTGAGACTGCGCATCAGGCCGCCAATGCCGAACGTGCCCCAGTCGCCCTTCCAGCCATAGCGCGCCGTGAGATCGGGCAGGCCGCCGCGATCGGACTGCGTGACCGCGCCGCCGCCGTTCTGGATGAAGGTCGTTTCCGGATTCTCGAGAGCGACCGAGAATGCGCCGGTCGTGTAGCGGACCTGGGCCTGTCGCACGAAGATCACGCCATCGGTTGGACCGATGAAATCGACCGAGTCGGGCAGTGCGCCGACATCCATGAAGTTCGACCAGGTCTGGCCGCCCAACCAGTTGTTCCAGTAGGCGTAGGCGTGACGCAAGGTAACGCCGTAGGTATTGGTCGACACCTGAGAACCCAGTGCATTGCCGAAGAAATCCATTTCGACGTACGCACCGCCCTTGTCGCCGCTTTCAAGGATGGTGTCGACGCCGATGCCGAAGCGAGAGAACTTGGCGTGGGAGTCATAGTCGACGTCCGACGCATTGCCGCCGACCGGGGTCTGGCTCGGTACGTACAGGATGCGACCGGCGGCGCCGTCGGCGAGCTGGCCGTCGTGCGCCTTGGTGGCCATGAAATCGGCCTTGATGAAACCGCCGTAGCGCACGGTGGTGCCGGCGGGTGATCCCGGAGTGAGCGAGACGACCTGGATCGGCTGCTTGCCAGCGGGGACGGCCGGTGCCGAAGCGACCGCGGGTGCGGCACGCTGGGTCTTGATGTCGGCGATCAGATCCTTCAATTGGCGTTCGAGCTCGCTGACGCGCTGCTCGAGCTGCGCCTCACGCGCGGGATCGGCGGCGGCGACGCCAGGCATCGCAACGATGCAGGCGACTGCGAGCGCAGTCAGACGCGAACGGAATTTCTTGCTGGTGACCATGATTATCCCTCCCGGATTTAGGCCTGGAGAGCATGCACGCGCGTTTTCGTAACAACAACTAACTTTTGGTCGTGACTCGACCAAAGTCGTAGATGGTCATGCGCGCGCGGACCCGCGTGGCATCATCCGGGAATTGGAATCACCCAAGATCGTTGGAGGCCCAGATGGCTCAGCTCTATCCGGTACCCGCCGCCATCGCGGCCAGTGCGCGCATCGACAAGGCGCGCTACGAGGCGATGTATGCCGAGTCGGTGGCCGACCCGGAAGCGTTCTGGGGTCGCATTGGCCAGCGCCTCGAATGGATCAAGCCCTACAGCCGGGTCAAGGATGTCTCGTTCGACGCCAGCGACCTTCATATAAAATGGTACGACGACGGCGAGTTGAACCTGTCGGCGAACTGCCTTGACCGTCACCTCGCCACGCGCGCCGACAAGACCGCGATCATCTGGGAAGGCGACGATCCTTCCGAATCACGTCGCATCAGCTATCG
>Ga0136635_10000271_pt1 | contig 13568 bp, 10 predicted proteins | sample AntDrymeUQ852106_2_FD_105495 | JGI IMG/M metagenome (GOLD analysis project Ga0136635, IMG submission 105495) | Polar desert sand microbial communities from Dry Valleys, Antarctica - metaG UQ85 (21.06) | ecosystem: Environmental > Terrestrial > Soil > Desert | place: Antarctica: Dry Valley... | reverse complement strand
GCCGGCCGGCCAGCTGCCGTACGCGCGGTGGGCAACGCCTGCGCGCGCAACCCGCTGCCGCTCGTGGTGCCCTGCCACCGGGTGGTGCGCAGCGACGGGTCGTTGGGTGGGTACGCCGGCGGACCGGACGCGAAGCGGGCGCTGCTGAGCCTCGAGGCCGCGGGCTGACACTCCCACTTGTGCCACCTCTCCTGGGGAGGTTGGCTGAGCACAGTTGACCCGACGAGAGGTGGCAGCCCCATGACCAGCATCACCGTCAATGTTGACGGGTCCTCCAATACCGACGAGGTCGAGCCCCGCATGCTCCTCGTGCAGTACCTGCGAGAGCAGATCGGGAAGACCGGCACCGTCGTCGGGTGCGACACCACCAACTGCGGTGCGTGCACAGTCCACCTCGACGGCCGCAGCGTGAAGTCCTGCAGCGTGCTCGCGGTTCAGGCCGACGGCCACGAGGTCACCACCATCGAGGGCCTGGCGACCAATGGCGAGCTGCATCCGATGCAGCAGGCCTTCCACGAGTCGCATGCCTTGCAGTGCGGGTACTGCACGCCGGGGATGATCATGCAGGCCATCGACCTGCTCGTGGACAACCCGGACCCGAGCGAGCAGGAGGTCCGCGACGGGCTGGAGGGCAACCTCTGCCGCTGCACCGGCTACCAGAACATCGTCAAGGCCGTACGAGCGGCCGCGAAGGCGGGTGCGTGATGACCGCGACTACCGACGCACCGGCGATGGAGGTCGGGCGGGACCGCCGCCGCAAGGAGGACCACCGGCTGATCACCGGCCGCACCAGGTGGACCGACAACCTCAGCGCGCCGGGGATGCTGCACATCGCGATGGTCCGCAGCCCCGTCGCGCACGCCACGATCGGCTCGGTCAACGTCAAGGCGGCGCAGGAGGCCTCCGGCGTGATCGCGGTGGTCACCGGCGAGGACCTGGCCGACGAGCAGGGCACGCTGCCGAACGTCTGGTCGATCACGCCCGAGCAGAAGGTCCCGCCGCACCCGTCAGTCGCCGTCGACACCGTCCGCTTCGCGGGCGAGATCGTCGCCGTCGTGGTCGCCCGCTCGGCGGCTCAGGCCCGCGACGCGATCGAGCTGGTCGACGTCGACTACGACGACCTGCCGGTTGTGCTCGACACCCGCGACGCGCTCGCCGACGGCGCCACGATCCTGCACCCGGACCTCGGGACGAATGAGAGCGCGCACTTGGTGCTCGACTTCCAGACCGAGGGCGCCGCCGGCAACGTCGACGCAGTGATCGAGGCAGCCAGCAAGGACGGCATCGTCTTCGAGCGCGAGTACGAGCAGCAGCGGCTGATCCCCGCGTTCATGGAGCCGCGGTCGATGCTGTGCGACCCGACCGGTGAGCAGATCGTGCTGTGGAGCGCGACCCAGATCCCGCACGTCCTGCGGGTACTGCTCGCGCTGTCCCTCGGAATCTCCGAGAGCAAGCTGCGCGTGGTCGCCCCTGACGTCGGCGGCGGCTTCGGCGGCAAGCTTCAGGTCACCCCCGAGGAGTTCATCACCGTGCTGGTGGCGCGCCGGCTGGGCAAGCCGTGCAAGTACACCGAGACCCGCAGCGAGTCGCTGATGGCCGCGCATCACGGCCGGGCGCAGCACCAGAAGCTCACGCTCGCCGCGAAGAAGGACGGCACGGTCACCGGGCTCAAGGTCGAGCTCGAGGCAGACATGGGCGCGTACCTGTCGCTGCTGGGTGGCGGCACGCCGACCCTCGGCGCGTTCATGTTCAACGCGATCTACAAGTTCGACGCCTACCGGTTCGACCTCCGGACGGCCTTCACCAACAAGGCATGGACCGACGCGTACCGCGGGGCGGGCCGGCCGGAAGCCACCTTCGGCATCGAGCGGCTCATGGACGACTTCGCACACGAGCTCGGCATGGACCCGCTTGAGCTGCGGGAGAAGAACTGGATCCGGCACGAGGAGTTCCCGTTCACCACGGTGGCCGGGCTCGAGTACGACTCCGGCAACTACGAGGCGGCGACCGCAAGGGCCAAGGAGCTGTTCGGCTACGACGAGCTGCGCGCAGAGCAGGCCGAGCGCCGCGACCGCAAGGACCCGGTGCAGCTCGGCATCGGCGTCTCCACCTACACCGAGATGTGCGGGCTTGCACCGAGCCGGATCCTCGGCGCGCTGTCGTACGCCGCCGGCGGGTGGGAGCACGCGTCGGTGCGGATGCTCCCGACCGGGAAGGTCGAGGTCGTCACCGGCTCCTCGGCGCACGGTCAGGGACACGAAACGGCGTGGAGTCAGATCGCGGCGGACGCGCTCGGGGTCGACTTCGACGACATCGAGGTGCTGCACGGGGACACGGCAGTGGCGCCGAGAGGAATGGACACGTACGGATCGCGCTCGCTCGTGGTCGGCGGCATGGCGGTTGTCGCTGCCGCCGAGAAGGTGGTCGAGAAGGCGAAGGTCATCGCCGCCCACATGCTGGAGGCGAGCCCCGACGACGTCGAGTTCGCGGCGGGCGCGTTCTCGGTCCGTGGTACTGACCAAGCCAAGACGATGGCAGAGGTGGCGTTCGCGGCGTTTGCCGCGCACGACCTCCCTGACGGCGTCGAGCCGACGCTCGAGGGTGACGCCACCATCGACCCGAACACATTCTCCTACCCGCACGGGACCCATCTCTGCGCGACCGAGGTGGACACCGAGACCGGGCAGGTGACGATCCGCAAGTACGTCTGCGTCGACGACATCGGCAAGGTCGTCAACCCGCTGATCGTCGAGGGCCAGGTGCACGGGGGGGTCGTGCAGGGCATCGCGCAGGCGTTGTTCGAGGAGGCGGTATACGACGAGTCGGGGACGCTGATCACTGGCTCGTTCACGGACTACCTGGTGCCGAGCGCCGCCGACCTGCCGACGATGGTCACCGACCGAACGGAGACCCCGGCCACCACGAACCCCTTGGGCGTCAAGGGGGTGGGCGAGGCGGGCACCATCGCCTCCACTCCCGCCGTCGTCAACGCGGCGGTCGACGCGCTGCGTCCGTACGGGGTGGACGACATCACCATGCCGCTGTCGCCGCACCGGGTGTGGCGCGCCATCCAGGACGGAGCAGACCGATGATCCCCGCGCGCTTCGACTACCACGCGCCGACGACGCTCGACGAGGCGGTCCGGCTGCTCGCCGGCGCCGGCGACGAGGCCAAGGTGCTCGCCGGCGGGCAGAGCCTGCTGCCGGTGCTGCGGCTGCGGCTGGCCGCGCCGGAGGTCGTCGTCGACCTGGGTCGGGTCGACGAGCTCCGCGGGGTCCGCGAGGACGGCGACACCCTGGTGATCGGCGCGATGACGCCGCACGCCGAGGTCGCCGCGAGCGACGTCGTCCGCCGACACGCGCGGGTACTCTCCGAGGCGGCCGCCACGGTGGCCGACCCCCAGGTGCGGCACCGCGGCACGATCGGGGGCGCGATCGCGCACGCCGACCCGGCCGGTGACATGCCAGCGCCGGTGCTCGCGCTCGGCGGCGAGCTGGTCGTCGTCGGTCCAGGCGGCCGTCGTACGGTGCCGGCCGACGACTTCTTCGAGGACCTGTTCACCACCGCGCTCGGCGACGACGAGATCCTCGCCGAGGTGCGCATCCCGTCGCACCAGGGCTGGGGCGGGCACTACGCGAAGTTCACCCGGGTGGCGCAGCAGTGGTCGATCGTCGCGGTGGCCGCCGCTGTGCGCACCGAGGGCGGCTCGATTGCCGAGGCCAAGGTGGCGCTGACGAACATGGGGTCGACGGTTGTGCGCGCCACGGCGGTGGAGCAGGCCCTGGTCGGCGCCGAGCCGAGCGACGAGGTCGTGCGTGCCGCCGCTGCTCAGGCAGCCGAGGGCACCTCGCCGCCGTCGGACATCAACGGGGACGCGGACTTCCGGCGAAACCTGGCGACCGTGCTGACCCGCCGGGCGGTGCTGGCTGCTGCTGGCAGCTGATGGAGCTGCAGCACCGCTTCACCGTGCCCGCGTCGGTCGACACCACGTGGGAGCTGTTCAACGACCTGGAGCAGGTGGCGCCCTGTTTTCCCGGCGCCAGCCTCACCTCCACCGACGGCGACGACTTCGCCGGGACGGTGAAGGTCAAGCTCGGCCCGATCTCGCTGCAGTACAACGGCACCGGCAGCTTCGTCGAGCGCGACGTCGACAGCCATACCGCGCGGTTCGAGGCGCGGGGCAAGGACAAGCGCGGCAACGGCACCGCTAAGGCGGCCGTACGGACGGTGCTGACGGCTGACGGTGACGGGACCGCCGTCGAGGTGACCACTGACCTCGCTATCACCGGCAAGCCCGCGCAGTTCGGGCGCGGGCTGATGCAGGACGTGAGCGACAAGCTGCTGGCGACGTTTGTCGGCTGCCTGTCCGACAAGCTCGCCGCCTCCGGGCAGCCAGCCCCGGCGAGCGAGCCGGCGACCGAGGAATCGCGCCTCGAGCCTGCGTCGGCCGAGCCATCGCCGCAGCAGCCGGCCGGGCGGCGACCCGCCGAGAAGATCGACGCCCTCGACCTTGGGCTGACCGTGCTCCCCGTACTCGCCCGCCGCTTCGGCCCGGCCGCGCTGGCCCTCGCCGCCGTCGCCACCCTCGTCTGGTGGCTCCTGCGCCGTCGCTGAGTGACACGCCCGCGGATGACGGCCGAAGGCGGGGCGGCGGGCCATGATGGGGTGATGGCCGGAGTGCTCGAAGTACGCGTGCTGCACCCGGACGACGCCGAGGCGGCCGAGGCCGGCGGCGCCGACCGGCTGGTGGTCGCCGCCCTCGGCGAGCACCGCGCGCAGTCCGCGGAACCCGCCGTCGTGTCGGCGGTCGCTCGGGCCAGCTCGCTGCCCGTACGCGCGCTGCTTCGGCTCCCGGGTGACGGCGACCACGACGACACGACAACTGGCGCCGGCCTGGTCCGGATGACGGGGCTGGCGGAGGCCTACCTCGCCGCCGGTGCCGAGGGGGTCGTCGCCGGCTTCGTCACCGACCAGCTCGAGGTCGACACCGAGCTGTGCCTCGCGCTGGCCGAGCGGCTGGACTGCCCGTGGACGTTCTCCCGCGCGATCGACCGGACCCTCGACTACCGCCGGTCGTGGCCCCGGGTGCTGGCGCTGCCCGGTGTCGACTCCGTCCTGTCCGCGGGCTCGGCGGTTGATGCCGGGCACGGCCACGAGGCGCTGCTCGCAGCCGCGCAGAATCCGGCGGTCGCCGACCGGCTGCTGGCCGCCGGGGGTGTCGCGACCGAGCACGTGCCGTGGCTGCTGCGCGCCGGGGTTCGCGGCGTCCATCTCGGCAGCAGCGTGCGGCCGGGCGGCTCGTGGACCAAGGCGCACACCGATGCTGCGCTGGTCCGGGCGTGGCGGCTGCTGCTCGACGACGAGGTGGCCCGCAGCCGGTCGCGCCCCGCGACCGGCACCGCGTGAGCGTTCTGGTCGACCCCCCGGCCTGGCCCGCGCACGGACGGCTCTGGTCGCACCTGGTCAGCGACCACTCGCTGGACGAGCTGCACGCCTTCGCCGCTCGGGTGGGCGTGCCGCGCCAAGGCTTCGACCGCGACCACTACGACGTCCCGGCGGAGGCGTACGACCGGCTGGTCGTGGCCGGTGCCGAGGCGGTGCCCAGCCGGGAGCTGCTGGTGCGGTTGCGAGCCGCGGGTCTGCGGCAGCGCCGCGCCGAGTCGCCCGGTAGGCGCAAGCCGGGCCAAGCCTTGCTGCGCCCGCCTCGGCTGCGCCCGGGCTCGACCGTCGCCGTGGTCGCTCCCGCCGGACCGGTGCCCGCCGACCGGCTCGGGCACGGGCTGGCCGTGCTGAACGAGTGGGGACTCCAGGTTTGGCTCGCCGACCACGTGGCCGGGCAGGACGCCACGCTGCCGCACCTTTCCGGGTCGGACGCCGACCGGGCGGCCGACCTGGTCACCGCGTGGACCTGCGCCGGCGTCGACGCGGTGTGGTGCGCGCGCGGTGGATACGGCTGCCACCGGATCGTCGACCGCCTCGACTACACCGCGATGGCGGCCGTCCCGCCACGGCTGCTGGTCGGCTTCTCCGACGTCACCGCGCTGCACGAGGCCGTTGCGAGCCGGCTCGGCCTGGTCAGCCTGCACGCGCCGGTGCTGACCTCGCTGGCCGACGCGCCGGCGGCCGGCCGCGAGCACCTGCGCCGACTGCTGTTCGAGCCCACCGATGTCCACGAGCTGTTCCCGGACGTGCGGCTGCGCGCGGTCGCGGCAGGCACTGCCGCCGGAGTGCTGGTCGGCGGCAACCTGCGGGTGCTTACCGCGAGCATCGGCACCCGGGTCGCGCGCCCCGGCCGCGGCGGCATCGTCGTCCTCGAGGACATCGACGAGGAGCCGTACCGGATCGACGGGATGCTCACCCAGCTGCTGCGCAACGGCTGGTTCGACCAGGTACGCGGAGTGGTGGCCGGCGCCTTCACAGCGGGGGAGACCAGCACCGGCACGGCGGCGGCCACCGTTGACCCGGCCGCGGTGGACGCGGTGCTGGCCGATCGGCTCAGGCCGCTCGGCGTCCCGGTCGTCTCCGGCGCCCCGGTCGGCCACATCGCCGACAACCGGCCGGTCCCACTCGGGGTCCCGGCCCGGCTGGACGCGGACGCCGGGACGCTGCGGCTTACCGGTCCGTCCCTGTCCTGACCGATCCGAGACCGGTGCGGCGCCGAACTCTGAATCGGGCGTGCTTCACCCTGCGCGCCAGTCGGGATGAGGAAGGATGGGTTTCGTGACGGCCTTGGTGCGGGACGCGACTGGCGTTCAAGACATGTTCGCGCTCGATCCATCTCGCGCTCACCTGAGCCCGGGCGCGTACGGCGCCGTCCCCCGCCCGGTGCTGGAGGCGCAGCGGTCCTGGCGCCGCAAGGCGGAGTCGGACCCGCATCGGTTCCACCGCTACGAGATGCCTGCGGCGGTTGCCTGCGGGCGCCGGGCTGCCGCGGACTGGCTCGGGGTGCCGCGCGAGTCGCTGGCGCTGCTGACCAACGTGACCGAGGGCGTGTCAACCCTGCTGGGCTCGCTTGACCTGAAGTACGGCGACGAGGTCGTGCTCAGCGACCACGGGTACGGCGCGGTCCGGTTCGCGGTCGATGCCTGGTGCAAGCGCGTCGGCGTGGTGCTGCGGGAGGCCGTGGTTTCCCTCGATGCCAACGACGAGGCGGTAGTGGCGGCGTACGCCGAGCAGCTGAGCGACCGCACCCGGCTGGTGGTGGTCGACCAGATCACCGCACCGACCGCAAGGTTGATGCCGGTGGCCGCGGTGGTGGCCGCCGCCCGCCGTACGGACGCGATGGTCCTAGTCGACGGCGCGCACGCTCCTGGGCATCTGGCGGTCGAGGTGGAAGCGCTGCGGGCCGACGCCTGGGTTGCCAACCTGCACAAGTGGGCGTTCGCGGCCCGGGGCACCGCGGCGATGTGGCTGGCCCCGCAGTGGCGGGACCAGGTCTGGCCGCTGGTGCTGGGGTGGGCCGCCACCGACGCGTACCCGGAATGCTTCGACTCACGCGGTACCGCTGACCTGAGTGCGTGGATGACGGTGCCCGAGGCGCGGGCCCTGTGGGAGACCCTCGGCGGCTGGTCCATGGTCGAGCGCAATGCCGCGCTGGCTGGCTGGGGCCAGCGCCACGTCGCCGACGCGATCGGGGTTTCCCTCGACGGGCTGCCCGCCCGACCGGCGCCGGCGATGCGGCTAGTGCCGCTGCCGGCTGGTGTCGGGCATACCGACCTGGGCGCCGAGCTGCTCTACGAGCGGCTCAGCGGCGACGGTGTCGAGGTCGGTGTCATTGCGTGGGGCGGGCGCGGGTGGCTACGTGTGGGAAGCCAGGTGTTCACGACCGAGGAGGACCACGTTCGGCTCGCTCGCACCCTCTGCCGGCACCTGCGCTGAGGCCCGCCCGACGACTTGTCAGCCTGTGGTTTGACATCGCTGCAGGTCAGCGGCTTGGCAGCTGACCTATCTGGCTGACAAGTCGCCCAGGAAACTGTCAGCGGCCGGCAAGGAGGTCGTCGGCGTCGACGATCGAGTACGCGTAGCCCTGCTCGGCGAGGAAGCGCTGCCGGTGCTGTGCGAAGTCGGCGTCGACGGTGTCGCGGGTGACCACGGCGTAGAACCGCGCGGTACGCCCGTCACCCTTGGGTCGCAACAGCCGGCCGAGCCGTTGCGCCTCCTCCTGGCGGGAGCCAAACGACCCCGACACCTGGATCGCGACGCTGGCCTCAGGGAGGTCGACCGAGAAGTTGGCCACCTTGCTCACGACCAGCAGCCCGAGGTCGCCGGCGCGGAACGCCTCGAAGAGCCGCTGCCGCTCCGGGACCGTCGTCTTCCCGGTCACCACCGGTGCGTCGAGCCGCTCGCCCAGCGCCGCCAGCTGGTCGAGGTACTGCCCGATCACCAGCGTCGGCTCGTCGGCGTGGCGCGCGATCAGCTCGTCGACCACGGCCGGCTTCGCAGGTGCAGAGGCGGCCAGCCGGTACCGGTCCTCCGGCTCGGCGGTCGCGTACGCCATCCGCTCACCGTCGTCCAGGCTGACCCGCACCTCGATGCACTCAGCCGGCGCGATGTAACCCTGGGACTCGATGTCTCGCCACGGCGCGTCGTAGCGTTTGGGTCCGATCAGGCTGAACACGTCGCCCTCCCGGCCGTCCTCGCGGACCAGCGTTGCGGTCAGCCCGAGCCGCCGCCGCGCTTGCAGGTCCGCGGTCATCCGGAACACCGGTGCCGGCAGCAGGTGCACCTCGTCGTACACCACCAGCCCCCAGTCCCGAGCGTCGAGCAGCTCGAGGTGCGCGTACGCGCCCTTGCGTCGGGTTGTCATCACTTGGTACGTCGCGATCGTGACCGGTCGCACCTGCTTGCGAGCGCCGGTGTACTCCCCGATCTCGGCTTCTGTCAGCGACGTGCGGCGCAGCAGCTCGTCCTTCCACTGCCGGGCCGCCACCGTGCTGGTCACCAGCACCAGCGTTGTCGCCTGCGCGCGGGCCATCACGGCCGCGCCGACCAGCGTCTTGCCGGCGCCGCACGGGAGCACTACTACGCCGGAGCCGCCGTGCCAGAACGAGTCCGCGGCCTCCCGCTGGTACGGGCGCACCTGCCAGTCGGACTCGACCAGCGCGATCGGGTGCGCCTCGCCGTCGACGTAGCCGGCGTGGTCCTCGGCCGGCCAGCCGAGCTTGAGCAGCGCCTGCTTCAGCGCGCCGCGCTGCGAGGCGTGTACGGCGACCGCGGCGACGTCGGGTGCGGGATCGTCGAGGCGCGCCCCAAGCATCGGGGCCACCCGCTTGGACCGCAGCACCTCCTCAAGCACCGCGCGGTCGGAGCTGGACAGCACCAGCTGGTGTGTGGGGTGTTTGTCGAGCCGGAGCCGGCCATACCGCGCCATCGTCTCGGCGACGTCGACGAGCAGCGCGTGCGGCACCGGGTAGCGGCTGAACCGCAGCAGCACGTCGACGACCTGCTCGGCGTCGTGACCGGCGGCCCGTGCGTTCCACAACCCCAGCGGAGTCAGCCGGTACGTGTGCACGTGCTCGGGCGAGCGCTCGAGCTCCGCGAACGGCGCGATCTCGCGCCGGCACTCGTCGGCGTCCGCGTGACCCACCTCGAGCAGCAGCGTTTTGTCGGACTGGACGATGAGCGGGCCGTCGGTCACCCGACCTCCCGCTCAGCCCCGTCGTCGGCACCGTCGTCGGCAGTGCGCTCGGCCCGCCGACGTGCGCGGTACGCCGCGACGTTGGCCCGGGACGAGCAGCGGTCGGAGCAGTAGCGCCGCGACCGGTTCGGCGAGGTGTCGACGAACACGTCGGAGCAGCCCGAGGCCTGGCAGACCCCCGGCCGCAGCGCGCCAACGTCGCACACGACGACCGCCAGCCCCATCAGCGCCTCGGCGCTGAGCAGCCCGGCCACCGACGACGAGCTGTCGCCGACGTGCAGGTGCCACGACTCGGCGTCATGCCCGGCAACCTCCGGCGTGATCGGGTGCTTGGCCAGCAACCCATTCAGCCGCTCGACGACGGCGTGCTCGTCACCTTCGGCGGACGCCTCGAAGACTTGGCGCAGCTCGCGGGTGAACCGGCGCAGCGCGCCGAGGTCGCGCGGACCGACCCGGTCGAGCAGCCACGTCCGGTCGGCGAGGAACGCGGTCAGGTCGTCCGGCTCGTCGAGGGGCGCGTTGACCAGCCGCGCGGCGCCCTCCGCGTACCCGACGAAGTCCATCCTCGGATCGTACGGCGCCCCGACAACGTCATCGCAGATGTGGCCTAGGGCCCTCGTTGTCTATGACGCTGCGGCGGTCAGTCGTCGGGCGGGTGGCGCACCGGGGTCGGTTCGTGCGCGGGGGCGGAGTCGCCGGCGAGCGCCGGCCGCTGCTGGGGGACTCCGCCGCCGGTCGAATCCCGCGGCTCCTCCGGCCGCCGGGACAGGGCGCTCGGCCACCACATCCGCGGGCCGACGTCCAGCGTCAGCGCGGTGACCAGCACCGAGCGGACGATGATCGTGTCCAGCAGCACGCCGAGAGCGACCGCGAAACCCATCTGGGTGAGGAACGTCAGCGGCAGCGTGGCCAGCACCGCGAATGTGCCCGCCAGCACCAGACCGGCCGACGTGATCACCCCGCCGGTCGCCGACAGGCCGATCAGTGCGCCGCGCCGGGTGCCGTGGTCGAGCGCCTCCTCGCGGACGCGGGTCATCAAGAAGATGTTGTAGTCGATCCCCAACGCCACCAGGAACACGAACACGAACAGCGGGAACGCGCTGTCGGAGGCCTGCATGTCGAAGACGTACTCGAACACCAGCGCGCTCAGGCCGAGGGCGGCGCCGAACGACAAAACCACGGTCCCGATCAGCAGCAGCGGAGCCACGATCGCCCGCAGCAGCACCGCGAGGATCAGGAACACCACCAGCAGCACCAGCGGGATCACGACCAGGTTGTCGCGCTGCGAGGCGTCTTGGATGTCGAGGTTGACCGCCGTAGCGCCGCCGACCAACGCATCTGCTCCGGGCACGTCGGCGACCGCGTCACGCAGCCGGTCGATGGTGGCGTAGGCGTCATCGCTGTCCGGAGCGCTCTCGAGGGTCGCCTCCACGAGCGCCGTGTCGCCCGCGATTGCTGGTTCGGCCGCCGCGGCGATGCCCTCAGTCTCGCCGACCACCGTTCGTATGTCGTTCGCGGCGCCGGCGTTCGCCAGCACCGAGACCGGGCTGCCCGCACCGCCGGCGAAGTGCTCGGTGACCACGTCCTGGCCCTCGATCGAGTCCGGCGTGCCACGGAAGCCCTCCGCCAGGGTCAGCCCGTTGGCGTTCAGGCCGAGCATGCCGAACGCTGCCGCGCCGAGCAGGACGGTGGTCACCCCCCACACCAACCGCGGCCGCGGCACCATCCGGGCGCCGATCCGGGCCCACACGCCGCGCTCGGTCGGCTCGGCGCTGCCGAACTGCGGGCGCACCGGCCAGAACACCCAGCGGCTGACGATCACCAGCAGCGCCGGCAGCAGCGTGATCATCACCAGCAGCCCGACGCCCACCCCGATGGCGGCGACCGGGCCGAGGCCCTGGGTGGAGTTCATCGTCGCGGCGACCAGGCATGCCATGCCGAGCACGACCGTGCCGGCGCTGGCGATGATCGCCGGGCCGGCGCGGTGCAGCGCCTCGGCCATCGCCTCGTGCCGGTCCTCGTGCAGGCGGAGCTCTTCTCGGTAGCGCGCGACGAGCAGCAGCGCGTAGTCGGTGCTGGCGCCGATCACCAGCACGGTCAGGATGCCGGAGCTCTGTGCGTTGACCGTCAGCCCTGCGTTGTCGGCGAGCAGATAGATCACGGCCTGCGCGCTGAACAACGCCACCATCGCGCTGATGATCGGGAGCAGCCACAGCACCGGGCTGCGGTAGGTGAGCAGCAGGATGAAGATGACCACACCCAATGCGGCGAACAGTAGGACGCCGTCGATGCCGGCGAACGCGTCGGCCGAGTCGGCGGCGCTGCCCGCCGGCCCGGTGATGTGCGTGGTCAGCCCATCCGGTCCGTCGGCGGCGGTGGCGCGCATGTCGTCGACGACCTCGGCAGCAAGCTCCCAGCCGTCGGGGCCGAGGTCGATCGGGACGATCGTCTCCAACGCCTCGCCGTCCTCGGACGGCACCGGTCCCTGGACCTCCCCTGCGATCCCCTCGACCGAGGCGAACGCCTCGGCGTCCTCGGCTGCGGCCTGCTGGTCCTCGTCGGTCAGGCCACCGTCCCGCTCGTACACGACGACCGCCGGGATCAGGTTGGGCGACGTGAACGCCTCCTGCGCCTCCAGCGCGAGCGTCGACTGAGCGTCGCCGGGCAGCCACGAGGCGGCTTGGTTGTCCTCGGCCTCCGTAAGCTTTCCCGCCAGCGGCGCAGCAACGGCGACCACCGCGATCCAGAAGACCAGGACCACCCACTTGGTGACCCTGTTGCTGACCAGCTCGGCGCCTCGCCTGTTCATGTCGTGTCCTCACAGATGTCGGCAGCGACGCTAGTGCTGACAACCGACAGCCCCAACCCGATTATTCGACCCTCCGCCAGATTTCACACGGCGTTCACACGCCGCGGGAGACCTGGCTGATCCGGTGCAGCGCGAACGTCCGGGTGCGCCCGCTGCGGTGGTCGAAGGCGGTGAGCCGGCCGTCCTCGACGTCCAGCGGGTCCACCACCCGTTCGGAGCGGGTCCCGGTCTCGTCGAGGTAGGCCAGCCACACCGTCCGCTCGTCCTCGGCGGCCGCGCGCAGCTCGGCCACCAGCCGGGTCGGGCCTGGAGGTGCGCCGCGGTCCGGTCGAGCCGCCGCGGCTCGCTCCCCGGCCCGTACGGCCGCCACCACGGACGCGGCCGCGGTCCGGTCGAGCCCGAGCCGGTCGACCGGCGGTGGCCGGCGGGCTCGCGCTCGGCGGTCACCTGCCACCTCACGCAAGGCCCGACCGTCGGCGCCCTCCAGCAGCGGTGCCCGGCCGGCCTTGCGCAGCCGGTCGAGCACCACGTCGGCCGGGAGATCTGACAGAACGACAGTCGGCGCCACCCGGCGCAGGTGCAGCGATGCCAGCGCGGAGTCGGCGAGCACGGTGTCCAGCTCGGCCGGGTCGTCCGCCCGCAGGTACACCGCGCCGGCGCCGACCCGCAGCCGACCGTGCACGCGCGCCGCGTCGTCGACGAGGTAGGTGAGCGGCTGCGGCACCGGTGTGCGCGAGTGCGCCGCGACGAAGTCGTGCACCTTGCTCGCCGGCCAGCCGGCGTCGAGAGCGCGGCGTACCGACTGGGTGGTGAAGCGGTACACCGTCGCGCCGCCGCGGGACTCCACGTCGGCGACCAGAGCCAGCCCGTGCCCGACCTCGGGCTCGAGCGGGCCCGGGGCGACCGCGGTCAGGTCGCCCTGGATGAGGACATGGTCGACCGGGTCGGGCAGCAGCGGAGCGAGCAGCAGCGCGGCCTTCGCCGGGTCGGCGAGCAGGGCGCGACCTGGTCCGGTCAGGGCCGCCATCGCGGTCACGCCGATCGTGGCTGCCTCGACCAGCGTCCGTCGGACCAGGGCGTCGCGCAGCGCCGGCCGCCGCGGCCGGGCCCAGGCGACCGCGG
>Ga0136635_10000270_pt1 | contig 13576 bp, 12 predicted proteins | sample AntDrymeUQ852106_2_FD_105495 | JGI IMG/M metagenome (GOLD analysis project Ga0136635, IMG submission 105495) | Polar desert sand microbial communities from Dry Valleys, Antarctica - metaG UQ85 (21.06) | ecosystem: Environmental > Terrestrial > Soil > Desert | place: Antarctica: Dry Valley... | reverse complement strand
TAAAAAACTTTTAAAACAGCTTCGGCGATACGTCCAAGCGAGGGCGAGCAGTCGTTTCGCGATGCACCAGTTCGACGTCAAGTCGGATCGGGATTCTTCAGACACAAGGCGTTAGTTAGTTTCGCCGGGCGAAAGAAAAACTCTCTAGGGCGATCATTCCCGGATAATGAAAATCGCCGCGGTTAATGCGGCCCCCATTCCGTACATGAGCCAAAGATTCCACACGAAATAAGGATATGCCATCAGAATAATTCCCAACACCATCGTTTTCCAGAGCGATTGTTTCTTTCCGTAAATAAAAGCGACAAAGCCCACACTACTGAAGAGCAAACTTCCGATGAGATTGGCTGCGCTGAACATGAAGGAAGGTAGCATCTAGCAAACCCCGGAGCAACCAGCGGAGAAGTTGGAGTCTTTTATTTTCTAAACTATTCATTCCACATCATCACGGGGCGCAAGCGGAGGGAAAGCTTAATGGCTTCGCTCACAATTTCCCTGCAACTATCTCACCACGTCCATGCTACATTAGGGATCGCATGGATCTCGCGGTTATCTTCCCCCATCAACTTTTTTGGCCCCACCCGGCAGTGATAAAAGGAAGGCCGATACTTCTGATTGAGGACCCTCTCTACTTTGGCACGGATAGGCATTGGCCCATGAAAATGCACCGAAAGAAGCTGCTGCTTCATCGCGCTTCGATGACCGAGTTCGCCCAGACTTTGCGGGACGTCGGTCACGGCGTCACTCATTTCAAATGTAGCAAAGAACCTACTGATACTTTGGCGATTTTAGAACGCTATGTTCCTGCGAGGACCACCGTGCTGAGGGTGGTGGACCCGGTTGATGATTTGCTTCGAAGACGCCTTTCGCGATTTGTTAAAAGGCGGAATCTGAAACTCGAATTACTGCCCTCCCCTAATTTCATCACGCCTCAGTCCTTCTTAGATGAACAGTTTTCGAAGAAACAAAAACCTTTCATGGCTCGCTTTTACGAAGCGCAGCGCAGGCGAATGAACATTCTGCTGGAAAAAGACGGTTCCCCCTTGGGTGGTCGCTGGTCTTTTGATCTGGATAACCGTAAAAAATTATTAAAACAGGTTGTCGTGCCCGAGCTCCATTTTCCAGAGCAAAGAGAATCGATTCGACAAGCCCAGCTTCAGATCGAAAAAGACTTTCCAGACGCCTCCGGAGAATTGAAGGATTTTATTTTTCCCGTAACTCATGAAGACGCCGAAGCCTGGCTGAACGATTTTTTCACCTGGCGCTTTTCATCTTTCGGCCCGTACGAGGATTCGATTTCGTCCCGACACGACAACCTCTTCCATTCCGTTCTGACACCCTGCCTTAACATCGGACTCCTCAATCCTTCTCAAGTAGTTGAGAAGGCTCTTGACCATGCCTCGACCCATGAAATTCCCTTGAATTCTCTGGAAGGATTTCTCCGTCAAATGATTGGCTGGCGCGAGTTCATGCGCGCGATGTATGAATTCCGCGGAGTACACATGCGCAATTCGAATTTCTGGGATTTTCACCGTAAAATGCCACCCGGGTTTTATACGGGGCAAACAGGCGTCGAACCAGTAGATCACGTCATTCGCAAGGTTCTCTTGGGCGGCTTTTGCCATCACATTGAGCGGCTGATGGTTTTGGGCAATTTCATGCTCCTGTGCCGAATTCATCCAGATGAGGTTTATCGTTGGTTTATGGAAATGTTCGTCGATTCCTATGATTGGGTCATGGTGCCCAACGTCTACGGCATGTCGCAATTTGCCGATGGCGGCGGATTCACCACCAAACCGTATATTTCTGGTTCGAACTACATCCGGAAAATGTCGGACTTCAAACAAGGTTCTTGGTGTGAAATTTGGGATGCCCTCTTTTGGACCTTCATCGGGGATCACGAGAAATTTTTCTCAAAGAATCCCCGGTTGGCCCTCATGACTGCATCGTGGCATCGAATGGAGCTGTCCAAAAAAAGTGCTCTCAAAAACCTAGCTGCAGAATATCTCGCTAAGCTAGATGCAACCCCGCAGAAGGGATAATTCATTTGCCACCTGAAAGGGAATGGCGCGTCGGTAGTTCCGGAGCCGATTCATAACCTCTGGTGGTAAGGGCATGTAGAGTATGGACTGAGATTCTCTCTTTTGGCAGGTTGAGTGCGTTGCTCGATGTAGATTCGAAGGGGTCATTCAGGCCTTGGGCAGACCGTGCGGATTTTCCCTGCGCCAAAAAGAATTGACCGAATCTTTTCAGTTTTGCGTCTGGGCTATTCAAAAAACGCTTGTGACTCTCTTTCTTCGACGTTATGAGTCACGATGTGAATTCGACGGTTATTGATGTAAGTTACGTGGCGGGATTGGCTCGATTGCAATTAAGCGAAGAGGAACAGGCCCTGTTTCAGAGACAGCTGGTGGATGTTGTAGGCTATGTCGCCCAACTGCAGCAGGTCGACGTGAGCTCCGTTCCTGACACGCCCATTGATCCGCTTCTTCCCACTAACGTTCTCCGCGCCGATGCGGAGCGCGAAAGTTTCTCCGTGGTGGCTGCGTTGAAAAACGCTCCGGCCCAGGCCAATAATCTCATCATCGTTCCGCAAATCATCGAATGAAACTTTCTTCGCTTAGTATTAGCCAGCTGCGCAAGAAACTGGTCGCCCAGGAAATTACGCCGGTCGATGTGGTTCAGGACCTCATTGCCCGCACGCGCTCAGTCGATGCCAAAGTTCAGGGTTATCTCCGTTTCAACGAGGAAGATGCTTTGGCCCAGGCCAAGGTGGCGGACGTCAGTAAACCTTTGGGCGGCATTCCTATTGCCTTGAAAGATAACCTGAACAGTTTGGGCGATGCGTGCACCTGCGCCTCCAAAATGCTTGAGGGTTATATTTCTCCCTACGACGCCACGGTGGTTAAAAAGCTCCGCGAAGCCGGCGCCATTCTGGTAGGCCGCACCAACATGGATGAATTTGCCATGGGTTCTTCAACCGAACATTCCTCTTTGCAAATAACCAGAAATCCGTGGGATCTGGATCGAATTCCCGGTGGCAGTTCGGGAGGGTCCGCTGCCGTGGTGGCTTCAGACACCGCCATCGCTTCCCTTGGCTCCGACACGGGAGGTTCGATTCGCCAACCGGCCGCGCTTTGCGGCTGTGTCGGACTGAAGCCCACATACGGTCGCGTGTCTCGCTTCGGTTTGGTAGCTTTCGCCTCTTCTCTCGATCAAATCGGCCCGTTCACTAAAACCGTGGAAGACAGCGCTCTCATGCTGAATGTGATTTCCGGAATCGATCCGATGGACAATACCAGTCGGCCCGTCGCGGTGCCCGATTATAGCAAAAACCTGAACCAATCCATCAAGGGTCTTCGCATTGGCTTGCCCAAAGAATATTTTATCGAAGGTATCGATCCCGAAGTGGAATCAGCCATTCGGAAAGCAGTTGAATGGTACCGTGAACAAGGCGCGGAGATTGTCGATGTTTCGCTTGCGCATACCCATTCTGCCACGGCGGTCTATTACATCATTGCAACGGCTGAGGCTTCCGCCAATTTGGCTCGTTTCGATGGAATTCGTTATGGGCACCGGGTTAAAAACACCAAAAACCCGCTCGAACTGTATGGACGCAGCCGAGCGGAAGGTTTTGGACCGGAAGTCAAACGCCGAATCATCCTGGGCACGTATGTGCTAAGCTCAGGCTACCACGATGCCTATTATAATCGCGCCCAAAAAGTTCGCGCGTTAATCAAGAGCGACTTCGATCAGGCCTTTGCGCACTGTGATCTGATTCTTACCCCGACTTCTCCAATTCCGGCTTTTAAATTCGGGGAGAAAACCCAAGATCCCCTGCAAATGTATCTGGCCGACATTTTCACCATCGCTGCCAATCTCGCAGGCGTTCCAGCCCTTTCCATACCGTGCGGATTTACCGCCGGGAAACTCCCCATTGGTTTGCAGTTAATGGGGCCTCATTTTGGTGAAGAAACCCTTTTCCTGGCTGCACACGCCTACGAAATGGGGCATTTCTGGAAAGACGAAAAGCCCTCCCTATGAGTATTTCCTACGAAGCCGTCATTGGATTGGAGGTTCATTGCCAGCTGAACACGAAGACGAAAATGTTCTGTGGTTGCCGAAATGAATACGGCGCTCCGCAAAATAGCCTGCTTTGTCCGGTTTGCCTTGGTCTCCCGGGCGCCCTGCCAGTTCCTAACGAGGAAGCCATTCTCAAAACGATCCAGACAGGATTAATGCTCGACTGTCACATTGCCGAGATCTGTAAGTTTGATCGGAAAAGTTATTTTTATCCCGACATGCCCAAGAATTATCAGATCACACAATATGATCTGCCTTTATGCATCGGGGGCAAAGTCGTTCTCGACAAATTTGCCTTTCCTAAAGAAACGCAGAAAGAAGCGATCGCCGAAGCGAAGAAAGCCATCCGCCTGGTGCGCATTCACCTGGAAGAGGACGTGGCCAAATCTTTCCATTATGAAGAATCCAGCGGCATCGATTTCAATCGTGCCGGGGTTCCCTTGATGGAAATCGTCACCGAGGCCGACATCTCTAGCGCGGAAGAAGCCTTTGCGTTCCTTAGCACGCTTCGGCAGATCCTCATTTACGGAGGAGTCAGCTATGCGGATATGGAAAAAGGTCAGTTGCGGTGTGATGTTAACATTTCCGTGCGTCCCGTGGGACAGGTCGAGTTTGGAACCAAGTGTGAACTTAAGAATCTAAACAGCATCAGCGGTGTGCGCCGGGCTCTGGAATTTGAAATCAAGCGCCAGATCGAAGTCGTCAGCAAAGGAGGAATCATCCGGCAGGAGACCCGGCGCTGGGACGATAATTCCGGTCAGACTTTCCTCATGCGGACCAAGGAACAGGCCCATGATTACCGGTATTTCCCCGATCCCGATCTCCTTCCCTTGCGCACCGACCAAGGCTTGAAAGCGGAGGCTCAGTCCCGCCTGCCTGAATTACCGCAGGCCAAAAAAAATCGGCTCATGATAAATTTTGGAGTGAGCGACTATCAGGCGGACGTCCTGGCTTCCGATAAATTATTGAGCGATTACTACGAAAAAGCCGCTGAAGGCACCCGACACAAGGCCACGGTGGCGAACTGGATTCTGAACGACTTTCTGGCCAGTTCTCCGGACCTGACTCAGATAGCCATTCCCGCAGCGCACTTCGGCGAACTCGCGGACTTGATCGAGTCAGGCAAAATCAATAGCAAACAGGGAAAGACGGTCTTCACGGAAATGCTGCTCTGCCAATCGTCCCCATCATCCCTCGTCGAAAAACTCGGACTAGCCCAGGTCAGCGATCTTTCACAAATTGAAGCTTGGTGCGATGAAGCGATTACCGCCAACCCGGTCTCAGTGGAAGCTTTTAAATCGGGCAAAACCAATGCGATCAACGCGCTCAAGGGTTCTGTAATGAAACAAAGTAAGGGCAAAGCGAATCCGGTTATTGTCGACGGAATTTTACAGAAAAAGCTGTCATAAAAGCCTTGGCAGCAATTCTCTCCTCAACTACTTTTACGCAGTGGCAGCGAATGACGAATATGTATTGGAGCTTCTGGTCAACTCAGGGCTCATTACTTCTGAAGACGCTCTAACGGCCACAGCCAATGGTGCCAGCGCCGGGCACGGCCCCGTGGATGACTTGGTCCACAACGGGTTCATTACCCGCGAGGATATTCTCCGCACCGTCGCCACCGATTGCGGCATGAATTTTTCTTCGAAGATCGACCCCATTCCCGAAGAAACGGTGAATCTCTTAAACCGCAATCAAGCCGTGCGCTACCGTTCCATCCCCATTCTCAAACTGGGTAGCACGGTTCAAGTGGCTATTCCTGATCCCCTGGATTTTGATACTCTTGATGCCCTTCGCCACCTCATTAAGTATGAAGTGGAACCGATCGTGGTGCCTAGGGAGGTGATCGATCAGGCGATATCTTCTTACTACGGATCGATGGATGAGTCAGTCGAATCCCTCATCAGCAGCTATGGCGACAGCGAACTTCAGGTTAAAACCAATGGTGAAGAAGGTGGTGAAGGGGGCGATCAGGGCAGCGACAACGACGCGCCAATTATCAAGATGGTCTATGGGATGATTCTTGATGCCCACCGGCTAAAATCGAGTGACATTCATATCGAGCCTCTGGAAAAACGCTTGCGTCTTCGTTATCGCATGGACGGCGTTCTCCAGGAAATGCGCGATCCGCCGAAACGGCTTCAGGCGGCCATCATCAGTCGTATCAAGATCATGGGTAATCTGAGCATCGCGGAAAAACGTCTTCCGCAGGATGGACGTATTTCCCTAAATCTGGCGGACACTGCCTCCATCGATCTTCGCGTATCCACCATCCCTACGGTCCACGGCGAATCGATCGTCATGCGTATTTTGGATAAGCGCGCCCTGACTCTTGGTTTGCCTGAACTGGGCTTTCTTTCGGATGACCAAGCCGCCATGGAACGCATCCTCGGTTTTGCCGACGGAATTTTTCTGGTGACGGGACCAACTGGCTCAGGAAAATCCACCACTCTTTACGCCTGCTTGAACGTTCTAAATAAACCAGACCGCAAATTGATCACGGTCGAAGATCCGGTAGAATACATGCTCGCGGGGGTAAACCAGGTTGCTGTGCAGGAGGATGTTGGCATGACCTTCGCCGCCGCTCTCCGCGCCATGCTGCGTCAAGCGCCAAACATAATCATGGTGGGAGAAATTCGCGACGTGGAAACCGCCACCATCGCCATCAACGCCTCGCTCACTGGCCACTTGGTTTTTAGCACACTGCACACCAATGATGCGCCCAGCGCTGTGACCCGATTGGCCGACATCGGGGTCAAGCCCTTCCTGATTTCATCCTCCGTTCGCGCGGTCATGGCCCAGCGGCTCATTCGCAAAATCTGCACGAATTGCGTCGAGAGCTACGTTCCTAGCGACGATGAATTGCGCGCTTTGAATATCGATCAATCGCAAAGCGCCCAAGCCAATTTTCGACACGGGCGGGGTTGCGATATATGCCGCGGAACCGGTTACAAAGGCCGCGCAGGTATCTTCGAAATTTTTACGGTGAACGACGAAATCCGGACTTTGATTAACGAAAAAGCTTCGGTTTCGCAGATCCGCCAACGCGCGCGGGATCTGGGTATGCGCACCCTTCGCGAAGACGGTATCCGTAAAGTTTTGGCCGGGATGACCGCTCCAGAGGAAGTCATTTCCATCACCATGGGAGACAAGGATTAACCATGGACGCCAATCTTCTCATCTCGTTTTTGCGAGAACAAGGCCTAGCCACTTCGGAGCAGCTTTCTGAAACGTTCGCAGAGCAACAACGTAGTGGAAAACCATTTGAACAGGTGCTTTCCGACTCTGGCATTATCGACGAAAATCAGCTCATGGAGCGTATCGCTGCCAGCCTTAATCTGGAATATGTCGATTTGGAAGGCGCGGAATTTGTTCCAGAGCTTCTCAGCAGCATCCCTCCCCATGCAGCCCGTGGTTATGGAGCCTTGCCGGTGGGGGTAGATGATGATTCCATCACGGTGGCCCTCGTCGATCCTCTCAACCAGCAGGCGGTGGATGACCTCAGGTTTGCTTGTAACAAATCTATTAATGTCGTCGTCGCTCCCATCCGCCAGATTGAAAGTTATATCGAAAGGTTCTACGGCTCTGACCATGAAAATGTCGATGAGCTCCTCTCCCAATTGGCCGGTGAAGTTCAGTTGGGAGATGAGGGTGAAATCGATGCTTCCGGTTTGACCAGCCAGGCTTCGAGTGCGCCAATCGTCAAATACGTCAACACCATCATCAGCCGCGCGATCACAGCCCAGGCGAGTGACATCCATTTCGAACCATTTGAGAGGGAATTTAAAATCAGATATCGCGTGGACGGAGCGCTCTACGAAATGTCGCCTCCGCCTAAGAAGCTGGCTTTGCCGGTAACCTCACGAATCAAGGTTATGGCCGGGTTAAACATCGCCGAACGCCGTGTTCCCCAGGATGGAAGAATTCAAACAACCATGTCGGGCCGATCCGTTGATTTGCGTGTTTCCACCCTGCCCACTCAGTTTGGAGAAAGCGTAGTCCTGCGCGTGCTTGACCGATCCGTCGTCAACCTTGATCTCAACACTCTGGGGATGCCCCGCGGAATTCTTGACTATATTAACGAAGTGATTCAGCTGCCGCACGGAATTTTCATTGTTTCCGGGCCCACCGGTTCGGGAAAAACCACCACGCTTTATTCCTGTTTAGGAAAAATTAACACCATTGATGTCAAAATTCTGACCGTTGAAGATCCGGTGGAATACGAGTTGGAAGGAATTATGCAGGTCCCGGTCAATGACGCCATTGGCGTGAGTTTTGGCCGTGTTCTTCGCGCCTTCCTTCGCCAGGATCCTGATAAAATTTTAGTGGGAGAAACCCGAGATTTAGAAACCGCACAGATCGCCATTCAGGCTTCATTGACCGGTCACTTGGTTTTGACCAGTCTTCACACCAACGACGCGCCAGGTGCTGTGACCCGTCTGGTGGACATGGGTGTGGAACCCTTCCTCATTTCCGCCACCTTGCTGGGAGTTTTGGGCCAGCGCCTGATCCGCAAGATTTGCCCCAAATGCAAGACGCCCTACGAACCGACTGAAGCGGTGCTTTCCCAGATCGGACTGAGCTCCCACGATATCGGCGACAAATCATTTTATTACGGAAAAGGCTGTGATAATTGTAACAAAACCGGCTATAAAGGCCGAAAAGGTATTTACGAATTGCTTGACATGAAGGAACCTCTTCGAGCACTTATTAATGCAAAGGCGCCGACTGTCGTGATTAAACAAAAAGCCATCGAACTTGGCATGTCCACTCTTCGTGAGGACGGATTGCGCTGCATTTTTGACGGAGAAACCACCATCGAAGAAGTGATCAAATATACTTAGCCAAAAATTATGCCTGTTTTCAATTACACGGCGGTCGACTCCCGCGGCCAGCAAACATCCGGTCAAGTCAACGCGAACAACGCAGCTGAAGCCACTTCCCAGATTAAACAATCCGGCTTCTTTCCCACTTCCGTCATCGAGGCATCTGCCGCTCTGTCCGCAGGAGCTTCTTCCGCGCCTAAAACTAAAACCAGTTTCTCCTTTGGCGGAGGCGGTAAAATTAAAAGCAAAACTCTGATGGTGTTCACCCGTCAGTTGGCCACGCTGATTGATGCCGGTCTGCCCCTTCTCCGCAGTCTTCGAACATTACTTAAGCAGGAAAGAAATGTTACCTTACGAAACACGATGGTGGCCTTGGCCGAATCTGTCGAAAGCGGAAGCACCTTTTCCGAAGGTCTCGCTCAGCACCCGAAAATATTTAACAAGCTTTACGTCAACATGGTGAAAGCCGGAGAACTAGGTGGGGTGCTTGAGCTCGTTTTGCAACGTCTGGCTGAATTCCAAGAAAAATCTCAGCGTATCAAAGGCAAGGTCGTTTCCGCAATGGTGTACCCACTCGTGGTGCTTTGTATTGCTGTGCTTATTCTAGTATTCTTAATGCTCTTCATCGTCCCGAAATTTGAAGAGATTTTTAAAGATATGTTAAATGGCAAAGATCTCCCGCTTCTGACCCAGATCGTCATCGGGACCAGCCGTTTCGTTCAAAGCTACTATATTTTTATTACAGTTGCGGCCGTCATGCTCTTCTTCGCCTATAAGATGTTTTCGAAGACCACCGCCGGTGCTACCACCATCGATCGTTTCAAACTCAAGGTTCCGCTGTTTGGGGATCTTCTCACCAAGACCGCTATCGCCCGTTTTACCCGCACCCTGGGAACGTTGGTTTCAAGCGGTGTGCCCATCTTGCAGGCGCTTAACATCACCAAGGAAACCGCCGGTAACGTGGTTATTTCTGACTCCATTTTGAAGGTGCATGAAAGCGTCAAGGAAGGGGAATCCATGGTGACCCCTCTCGAAGCCAGCGGCCTCTTCCCGCCGATGGTGATCAGCATGATTCAAGTCGGTGAAGAAACCGGTCAGTTGCCAGACATGTTGACCAAAGTAGCGGATGTCTACGAAGAAGAAGTCGACGTGACGGTAGCCGGTTTAACCTCGCTGCTTGAACCGGTCATGATTGTCTTACTCGCCGTGATCGTGGGAACAATCGTTATCGCGCTCTTTCTTCCGCTCATCAGCATCATCCAGGAACTGACGGAAAACACCTAATCCGCAACGCTTTTTCTCGGAGGCCATTTTAAATGAAAGATCAGAACTCTTCATTGGCCTCGGGAAAGGGCATCTGTCGATGAGACTCCCCTATCCGAAGACTCCGCAGGAAATCACACTCCATGAAAGTCAGTGGTCGATCACGGGCCTTCCCTCCCGCGAGCGGAGCACTGTTTGTGAGATCACGTTGGGCGATAAGCTCAATCAATATGTCAGCATCGGCTTTTCGAACAGCCATGTTCTCGGAGTAGTGCTTCAATTGATGACTCAAGGAAAAATCCGGGTGGAGTTCAGAGACTACGTGGAACGTCTAGAACTCACTGACCCCGCAGACGCGCTTTCCCGTCAGCAAGGCGTAACCCTTTTTGACGATTTTATGAAAGTGATCGCTGCCCGGAACGCGATTAACGCCAGGAAAGTAACAAAAAAAATCGGCTTGAAGCCCTCGGAAGCTGAATAACTTCCGCCTCGATTCCCGCTGAGCGAACGCTTGGCTTGTCCGACCCGCTCGCGGCGTTCCAGACAAATTCGCAAACATACACCATGCCTCCTGCCAAACAGATCGTTAGAATCCAAGCCGCCACACTGGTAAAATAAGCCGACTTAAAACACAGCCGTGAAAACGGCGTCACCCCGGCGAAAAACGCTATTCCGAGAAGAAGCGCCAGTCCCGCATCCTGCTGGCCATCGACCAATCCCAGAGACCCAATGGCGTATCTTCCCCAAACCGTCACCACTAAAAGAAAAAAAGTTGAAATCGTCACCACGGCCAGACTTAGAAAAAATCCCGATCGGGCTGCTCTGCCCCACTGGTGAAATTTGGAGAGAGAAAAGACCAACACCAGAGCCACGATGACGAGGGTCGAATATTCCTGAAGCGCAGAACGCGGATGAAGCGTCAAAAAATCCAGCAGTGTAGAAACTTCCTTAAAAAACATCCCGCGATCCGGCATCCCCAAACATCCCGCCTCTTGAAAATCCTGTCAATGGGATATGGTAGACCACCCGCCGCTGACGACATTACAGCTCATTCGTACCAATCTATTCTTTGGAAGATTGTTCTGAAAGGCTCGTCCGTAAGGGAAGTTTTCTTGCAACCGCAAAACTGCGACAAATCCGGGGCACCCTTCAAGAGGCAAAATTACCACCGGATTACGGCTCTGCCTTCGGCGGTTTCCGGTTAGAAATAAGTTCAATCGTTCCGCTTTCCATCCGGGTCACATGATAATTTTCCAGAACTTTGCTTCGGACCAAAACCGTGGCGACTGCGGGCTGCGCCTCATCCCACAAATACTTAAAAATCTTCCCCGGAAGAGGAATCCCCCCGCCCACCGAGGCCTCGGTCTTGAAAAACTCAAATCCATTTTTACTGTTGGCGTAGTAAAAGGTATAACAGACCACGACATTCTTTTTAAACCAGCTCAGTTCGTCGAAGATCAAGATGCGATCCACCAGCATTTGAACTTTAAAGCCCCGCCGGGTAACCGCATAGGCATCGGGCCGCTCGGACCCCTCGATCCTGGCGTACTTCCTCAGGAAAAGATTGATATCCGGATCTTGCAGAACATAGCGTCCCGGTTTCGGCAAGTCCTTGTCTTCGATCGATTGTTGATTGCGAAAAAGGAATTCTTCCAAGGTGATTTTATCTTGGCCCTGCGTCGAAGCTTCCAGCGTTTTAGCCGGAGACAGACCCGCAGAATAACCCAGTGGTTCTTTAAAAAAAAGCCATCCTCCGTAACCATAGGCCGCCAAACCGCCAAGACCTAAACAGAGAGATATAACGGTCCCCAAGGTTAATCCGTTGGAGAGATTTCGGAGACTTTGTAACAGCGTGAGTAGAATGATAAAAAAGGAAAAACCCAATGCCGAGACACCCACATAAACAAGGGACTGAGGGATAGCTTCCTGGGGAATCGAGAAAAAAAGTTCCTTTTCAAGAAAGACTTGTCGTTTGCTTGCCATGCGGTCCGCTTTGGCCTTGGCCACCAATTCCGAGCTCATCCATTCGCCTTCAAATCGTTGCAGGCCGGCATTACCATGAGATAAAGCTTCTTCCCAAGGCTTCATATAATCCGAAATTTTGGCCACCTGCTCCGGCAGCTGCAGCTTGAAGGCCTCACCCCGTTTTATTTTGGCATCCAGATAGGCGATGGAATAGGTTCGTTCTTCGTTGTAGGGTTCCGCCAAATAGCGAGAGAGCGCCTCGCCGGTCATTTGTGACGTGTCGGCCGTTTTATTTTTCAAGCGGCCTTCTAATTCTTTCTGTTGATCAAGAAGTCCATCCAGATAGCCGATACTTTTCGGGAAATCAGCTATAAATTGTTCCAAAGCCGCAATGGAGGCGCGCAAAATCTCGGGATTGGGCGCTTCTTTGGCTCCGTCAAAAAGGGGGAACTTTGCCGCCAGCAGGTTTTCCTGCCAGACGCTCAACTTTCCATCCACGTCGGTCAGCTTGAGATTAGCCTCGGATTTTTCCTCCTGGACCGCATCCACAGCGGCGAATTCACCAGGCGGGAAATCTTTTTTGAAAAGGTAGCGATAACCCTCTGCCGAAGCCGTTTGAAGAACGACCATTTCCCAGACCAAAAAAAGCAGGGCCCAACAAAACCGATTCGAGAGTTTCACAGTGAAGTGAGGGCAAAATGCCAGAGCTCAATCGCATTGCGATCTAAATTTACAGTTAGATTAAAGTAAACCCTTATCGCGTAAATCGGAAATATTGCCCTCACCGGATGCCGTCACCATATCGAGCATAAATTTTAAGAGGCAAACTTCCCAGGCATCTTCCACTCCGGTTAACACAACAGAGAGAGGGTCTTTTTTTTCCTTCACTTCGTCTTTAACACGGTGCACGACCTGATCAATCGACTCGTGAACTTCGTAAGTGCGGACCTCTGATTTTTTAATCCGGAACCCGTATTTAAGAATGGCAAACTTGTGGGCATTTTGGTTGACCACTTGAGCAAACTTGCTGCCCTGTTCGCCAAATCCTTCTAACAAAAGTTGGGAGAGCGTCGCGGGAGAAACGATCTGTGGCCGCTCTGCCACAATCGTTCCCTCACGAACTTTAGATTCATTCGCGCGGTCCATGTCCTCTGTAACCAAGTAATAATTGAGAATGGAATTACCAAAAGTTTCCAGACGCCGCTCGGGCGCCGTTACAACCTTAGTGTTTTCCAGGGCATATAAAAAATCATCAGGAGAATGCATGAGCGACTCATCTTAAGTCAGTTAGCGTTGAAGGCAATCGGCAAGAAGAAATCTGTGGTGAGGATTTCAAAGCAGGACAAAAGCGTGCGGTCAAAGCAGGACAGGGTTGGGAGCTGGGGAATGAAGCAGGAGCACGGGTTTGGCCTTCTTATCAGGAGCGGCGGCGAGGATGG
>Ga0136635_10000268_pt1 | contig 13594 bp, 12 predicted proteins | sample AntDrymeUQ852106_2_FD_105495 | JGI IMG/M metagenome (GOLD analysis project Ga0136635, IMG submission 105495) | Polar desert sand microbial communities from Dry Valleys, Antarctica - metaG UQ85 (21.06) | ecosystem: Environmental > Terrestrial > Soil > Desert | place: Antarctica: Dry Valley... | reverse complement strand
GGTCACAAGGCCTACAACATCGTCTCGTCCTCTTCGCCGACCGGCACCCAGTTCCTCCAGAGCGTGGGCACCGCCGAGGCGACGCTGCGCGCGAAGCTGCTCGACATCTCGGAGGGGTTTCAGGCGGACGAGGTGGTTCTCGTCTCCACCGGCGACGGGACGACGAGCGAAGGCGAGTTCTGGGAATCGCTGAACACAGCCGCGAATCTCAAGCTGCCGGTGGTCTATCTCGTGGAGGACAATGGCTACGCCATCTCCGTCCCGGTCGAAGTGAACACCGCGGGAGGAAGCATCTCCAGGCTCGTGCGGTCGTTCCCGAATTTCTACATCGAGGAAGTCGACGGCTGCGACCTGCTCGCCAGCTACGACGTGATGGGACGGGCCGTCGAGTATGCCCGGCAGCGGAAGGGGCCGGCGCTTGTCCACGCCAAGGTCATCCGTCCCTACTCACACTCGCTCTCCGATGACGAGACCATGTACCGCCCGCCGGCCGAGCGTGAGGCAGACGCGGCGCGGGATCCGGTCACGCAGTTTCCGAAGTGGCTCATCAGCGAGGGCTACGCCACCGAGACCGATATCAGGAAGATCCAGGAAGAGGTGGATGCGCTCGTGCTCGCCGCGACCGATGACGCGCTGGCTCAGCCGCAGCCGGGAGCGGACAGCGTGTATTACGGCGTGTACTCGCCGGATGTCGATCCCACCGGCGAGCAGTTCGACACCGAGGACGATCCGCAGTTTTCAGGCGAGCCGACGACGATGGTGGATCTCCTGAACGCGTGCATGAAGGACGAGATGCGGCGCGACAGGAAGATCCTCGTCTTCGGCCAGGACGTGGCCGACGTGTCGCGCGAAGAGTACCTCGGCAAAGTCAAAGGCAAGGGCGGCGTCTTCAAGGTCACGTGGGGACTTCAGAAGGAATTCGGGGGCGCCCGCGTCTACAATTCTCCGCTGGCCGAAGCAAATATCGTCGGACGCGCGATCGGCCTGGCGGTGCGCGGCTTCAAGCCGGTGGTCGAGGTCCAGTTCTTCGATTACATCTGGACCGCTTACATGCAGCTGCGTGACGAGCTCGCCACCATGCGCTGGCGATCCAACAACAACTTCTCGGCGCCGGTGGTGGTGAGAACGACGTATGGCGGGTACATCCGCGGCGCGATCTACCACTCCCAGACGGGCGCGTCGATCTTCACCCACTGCCCGGGGCTGCGCGTGGTGTGTCCGTCCACCGCGCTCGATGCCAACGGATTGCTGCGCACCGCCATTCGCTGCGACGATCCGGTGCTCTTTCTCGAGCACAAGCATCTCTACCGGCAGACCTACAACAAGTCGCCGTATCCCGGGCCCAACTTCATGATCCCGTTCGGGAAAGCGAAGGTGGTGCGCGAGGGGACCGACGTGACGGTGGTGACCTACGGGGCGACGGTCCAGCGCGCGATCACGGCGGCCAACACGGTGGCCGACGACGGGATCTCGGTCGAAGTCATCGATCTGCGGACGCTCAGCCCGTGGGATCAGGAAGCAGTGTTCGACTCGGTGAAGAAAACGTCGAGGGTGATCGTGGCGTACGAGGATTCGATTTCGTGGGGGTACGGCGCCGAGATCGCGGCGGCGATAGCCGATGAATGCTTCGCCTGGCTCGATGCACCGGTTAAACGGATTGGCTCCACCGACACTTTCGTGGGTTATGCGCCGAGCCTCGAGGACGCGATTCTGCCGCAGGTCGAGACGTTCAGGCAGGCGTATCAGGAGATCGTCAAGTTCTGATCTGGCGGGTGCAGCTAGGGATCCGGCTGCACCCCTCCCATCTTCGGCATCTCGACGGCGGTGTACCCCGCCGGAATCTCGAACACCCTGGGGTCGGCATTGACCCACCGCACCGAAGTCACCTCGGTACTGGTTTTCGTGACCCGGCTCGTGCCGCCGGTCGTGATCGTGGCGGTTGTCAGGGTCCGTAAAGGCGGCGCCTTGGGGAGCTTCTTCTCGGCCGCCTTCATCTTGTCGGCGAATTCCTTGTTGCTGGCGCCGAACATTCCGATCATGTCGGTTCCCGTGATGCTCGCGAACGGATTCACCGCGCTCCTGATGTCGGTCGGAAAGTAGTAGTCGCTGGTGCTGGCGATCTTGACCGACTCCTGCTCTCCCATCCCGCTGATCCTTATGGTCAGGCGGGTGCCGACGCGGTAGTGAGCGGTGGGATGGCCGAGGATTTTCGGGCCGGCGCCGAGGTTGTCGACCTTCGCGTCGGTATCCGAAAACTCCATCTTCACCAACCCCATCTCCCGCGCTTCCGCGATCATGTCGCCCGGCCGGACGCTCATGTACTGGCTGTTCTTCGCGTCCAGATAGGTGATCGTCCGGCCGCTGTCGGAGACGATCATGCTGACGGGGCCCTCGGTCGGGAGGGGCGTGGGAGAGGGACCACCCACGGTCGACATGTCGATGCGGATCTTGCTGCCCGAGCCGACGATGTGACCGGTGAGCACCACCGCCTCAGGCATTCCTTCCATGGAAGTAGAGGTGCGAAAGTCGAGAGCCAGGTCTTTTCCGGCAACCTGGGCCCGCGCGATCGCGACCGGCGTGAATGCCAGGACCGCGATCGCGGCGAATCTCGGTGAAAATCTCATCATGCTCGAATTGTATTGTACGGGAGGGAGGGGGGACAGGTCTACTTTCGTGCGCCTTCGCTGGTACTCTCGCGCGGCCACCTCAGTGACGCGACGATCGAGGAGATCAGGACCGCCGCGACGACGCCCAGCGACGCCGAGATCGGAATGTGGATGAAGGGCTCGAGCATCATCTTGGCGCCGATGAAGATGAGCACCAGCGACAGGCCGAGCTTCAGGTAGACGAACTTGTCCACGACGCTGGCGAGCAGGAAGTAGAGCGCGCGCAGCCCGAGCACCGCGCAGATGTTCGAGGTGTAGATGATGAACGGGTCGCGCGTGACGGCAAAAATCGCCGGAATCGAATCGGTCGCGAACACGACGTCGGTCGTGTCGACGAGAACAAGGACGATGAACAAGGGCGTCGCCGTCCAGCGTATCCTGCCCGACTTGTCGGGCTCCTTGATGAAAAAGCTGTCTCCGTGGTACTCGGGAGTCACCGGCAGGAGTTTTCGCGTAAGACGAAACACCGGGTCCTTCTCGGGATCGTAGTGAACGTTGTCCTTCTGCAGCGCCATCTTCAGCCCGGTGAAGAGCAGGAAGGCGCCGAAGATGTAAAGCGTCCACGCGAACCGGCTGACGAGCGCCGAGCCGAGGACGATCATCACGCCGCGCAGTACCAGCGCGCCGATGATTCCCCAGAACAGCACGCGGTGCTGATACTTCTCCGGGACGTTGAAGTAGGAGAAGATGAGCACGAAGACGAAGATGTTGTCTACCGAGAGGGCGTACTCGATCAGGTAGCCGGTGAGAAACTCCAGACCTGCCTGTCTCCCCAGCGTGCGGTACACCGCGAACGCGAACGACAGCGAGAGCGCCACCCAGACGGCGCTCCACGTGGCGGCCTCCTTGAGCGAGACTTTCTCCGACTTCTTGTGCAGGATGCCCAGGTCAAGCGCGAGGATCGCCAGCACCGCGACGTTGAATCCAACCCACCCCCAGAGACTGTTCACGCGCGGGGCCGGGGGACGAGGAGCGCGGTCAAGCTAGCGGCGCTCGAGCGCGTCGCGGACGTCGAGGAGGATCTCGAAGTAGAGCTGCTCCCGCCGGTACGCGAAGTCGAGCGTCGCCATCTGTGTGGCGTCGCCCGACATCTTCGCCCGCTCGAATGCCTCGCGGTACATCTCGTCGAGATCGTTCAGGATGTTGGTACGCGTGCGTGACATGGTCGTGCTCTCCGGCCCGGTGGTGCGGTTGGTTTCGATCGAGTCCATTCTGGCGATGCGATCGAGCGCCGTCTCGGGATCCTCGTTGTCGAAGATGAGCTTCCTGGCGGCGCCCAATGCGAGCCTGCGGGGATTGAATGGTGGTATCACGTGCGATATCGGCGAGTCGGCGAATAATAAAAGGGCTGTTGCCGAATACTAACCCCGGCCGGTCGGGGGCCCGGGACGCAAAACGGGGCGGCAAGCTGTCGCGCTTCCGCCCCGTCAGCTGAATACCGGCCGGCGTTATCGATTGCCTTGGCCGCTGTCGCCGAAGATCTCTTCGTCACCCTGCTCGAGGTTTTTCTCCTGGCCCTGGGTGTTTTGGGCGTTCCCACCGGTGCTGCGGGCATTCCTGTCTCCGCGGTCACCCTGACCCGGCTCGGATTCGGTCTTTGCCTGGCGCTTCTGGTCCTGGCTGAGCGAGCGTCCGACGTCGTCCGACTCCGTGAATTTTCCCTCTTCATCGCGCCGCACGAACCGCTTGTCTCCCTCGTTCGGCTCGATCAGCTCTCTTTTGTCCGGCATTCGAATCTCCAGTTTGAAGTGCGTGGTCTAAAAGGGCATTACCTATGCCAGAGCCCTTGGCGGTCACAATCTGAAAAAGACGGCTTCCTCTACCGGTTTTCCGTGCTTGAGGTGGTCGACCACGATTCGCTCCAGCAGCGCCGGGGTTACTCGCGCATACCAGATTCCCTCGGGATAAACCGCGAGGATCGGCCCATCGCTGCAGACGCCGAGGCAGGGTGTCTCGCCACGCTTCACGCGCGTCGGTCCGAAGAGCAGGTCTTCCCGCTCCAGCAGCTGGGCGAGCAGCGAATACAGCGCGCGCCCCTTGCGGTCGGGTGAGCAGAAGCTCCCCGTGCAGACGAGCACGTGGTGCGTATACGCTTCCATCTGCGGGCCGAAGGATGTTGCCATCCCGAAAAGATACACCCCCGCCTCGGACCGATTATTCTAAGGAATCGTCCCCGGAGAGCAGATTCAGATGACGGCGACCACGTCCCGCGACGCGTCCGCGTCCGACCCCTCGATCGCGAAGAAAGGCTACGTCAGGTCCGACGTGTTGGTCGGCACGGCCTGGCTGGCGGAGCATCTCGACGATCCTACGCTTCGCATCATCGAGAGCGATGAAGATGTGCTGCTCTACGAGACGGGACACATCCCGGGCGCGCAGAAAGTCGACTGGCACCAGGATCTCAACGATCCGATCCAGCGGGATTACGTCTCCAGCGAGCAGTTCGAGAGGCTCCTGCGCGCCAAAGGCATAGACGAGACGACCACTGTCGTTTTCTACGGCGACAAGAACAACTGGTGGGCGGCGTACGCGTTCTGGGTCTTCCAGCTTTTCGGCTTCAGCAACGCCAGGCTGCTCGACGGCGGGCGAATAAAGTGGGAGCAGGAAGGGCGGCCGTTCACGACGGATGTGCCGCGTTACCCGGAGACCGCATACAAGGCGCCCCAGCGTTCCGACGAGCGCATCCGCGCATTCTTCCGGGAAGTGCGACAGCACTCCGAGGAGGGAAAGCCCCTGATCGATGTCCGCTCCCCGGAGGAGTTCACCGGCCAGCGCACGCACATGCCCGACTATCCGCAGGAGGGAACGCTGCGCGGCGGGCATATCGCGGGCGCGCGCAGCGTTCCGTGGGCGCGGGCAGCCAATCCCGACGGCAGCTTCAAGGACGCCGAGTCATTGCGCGCGATCTATGAGAAGGAGAAAGGGCTCAAAAAGGAGGATGACATCATCGCCTACTGCCGCATCGGCGAGCGCTCCTCACACACCTGGTTCGTGCTCACCTACCTCCTCGGCTACGATCGCGTCAGGAATTACGACGGCAGCTGGACGGAGTGGGGAAACACTGTTCGTGCGCCGATCGAGACGGGCCCGGAGAAGTGAGCAATGATTCCGGTGCGCCGTCGCCGAAGCCGCCTTCGCGGGTGAGAGTGAAGTGGAAGGGTGAGTATCGGTTCGATACGGGGCGGGAGAACGGACCGGTGGCGCGATTCGACGGCGATGGAAAGACCGCCCAGACTCCACCCGAAGCCCTACTCAGCGCGCTTGCGTCCTGTGTGTCAGTTGACGTAGTGGATATTCTGGCAAAACGGCGCACGCCCGTCGAGTCGCTCCAAGTAGACGTCGTTGGCGAAAGGGTCGACACGACACCGCGCCGTTTCCATCACATTACGCTGAAGTTCGGAATCGCTGGGAAAGGCATCGAGCGTGATCAAGCCGAGCGGGCAGTCGAGCTAGCGGTTACGAAGTACTGTTCGGTTCGGGATTCGCTGCGGGGCGACATCAAAGTCGACTGGACACTCGACCTGACGGCGTAACAAACCTCGTGAGCGGCGGCGATCACGACCTTCGGACCGGCCCCCCTCCGCGGAGAACCGAAATAATAATCGAATCAGATTTCGGGTTTCAGGAGGCGTCGAAAGCAGAATCGAGTTTGAAGTACGCGTTGGGATCCCCGCCATCACAATACCGCGGCCCTCATCGCCACACGCCTAGGCTACCCGCGCTGAGGTTTTTGAGAGCGCTTCTGTGACTTTGATGCGGCCGAGTAGGGCGCCCACTTCCGCTCCGAGTCCTCGATTTCTTCCCGCAGCTTGATGTAACTGTCGTAACGCTCCGCGCTGATCCGGCCCGCTTCGACCGCCACCCGGATACCGCATGAAGGCTCGACGCGGTGCGTGCAGTCGCCAAACTTGCAGGCCGGCATCTCGGGCCGGAATTCCCGAAAACACGCGTCGAGATTCTCCGAGGCCAGCCCCCACATCCCGACTTCGCGCAGTCCAGCGGTATCCACCACGTAGCCCGCATCCGGCAGCGGATGAAGCAGCGCACCAACCGTGGTGTGCCGCCCCTTGTTCACCGACTCGCTCACCTCTCCCACCCGCAGATCGAGACCCGGATACATCGCGTTCATGAGCGACGACTTCCCCACTCCCGATGGCCCGGTGAGAACCGAAGTCTTTCCGGCCAGCTCGTCGTGCAGCTCCCGCAATCCAATGTTCTGCTTCACGCTGGTGAAGTGAACCGGATAGCCCGCCGCTGAATAATCGGCGAACGCGCGCTCGGTCTCCGCTCTGTCGACCAGCTCGATCTTGTTGATGATGATCCGCGACTCGAGCGAGTTGCCTTCCGCTATTACCAGAAACCGGTCGAGCATCCGGCGGTGCGGCTCCGGCTTCGCCGCCGAGAAGACGATCACGACCTGATCTACGTTCGCCGCGACGACCCGCTCACCCTGTCCCCCGCCTGGCTCGCGCCGCGCCAGCTTGGAGCGCCGTGGAAGGATCTCGGCGATCGCCCAGTGCGTTCCGGTTTCGTCTTCCTCGAGGATTACGTCGTCACCTACCGCCAGCTTCCGGCTCTCGTCCCGCTCTTTCTTGAGGCGCCCCCGCAGCGAAGCCTCATGGGTCTCACCTGATTCAGCCCGCACGTGCCAGACGCCACCAGTTCCCTTCAGCACCACGCCCTGCTTTCGCGTCAAGCGGTACCCTCTTGCCCCATTGCTTCCGACCACGCCAGCAGCTCCGCCTTCTTCGACGCGATGAGCTTGTCGAGCACTGCCTTCACCTCGTTGAGCGTGAGCTTTCCAACTTTGACGCGAGCTTCTTCTTCCTTGCGTCCAAAGGCGAGGAAATCCGTCTCCAGGTGGCCGACCGCGACGGGATCGTTCGCGCGCCAGCGCACGAACAACAGGTAGGCGCCAAACGGAGGGTCCTCGTCGTTGCCGACATCAGTGACGATCTCGACGCTGTATGATGCGCCGTCGCTTCCCTCGAACGCGGCCGGCCGGCTGTGCACGGCCATGTACCCGCCGATGGTGTTGGGGTCTCCCTTCTCCGGTGCGGGGGGCTTGAACTGACCCATCGTTACCGGCGCCGCCGCGCTACCATTTCCTTCAGCACGTTCCCGGTCAGGAACGCCACGTTCGCCGGCCGCTCGGCCAGTCTTCTCATCAGATACGGATACCACTGCGTCCCGAACGGAACGTACACCCTCATTCGATATCCCTCGCGCACCAGCTGGTCCTGGAGATCGCGCCTCACGCCGTACAGCATCTGGAACTCGAACTGCTTCGGCGTCAGCTGATTGGTCCGGGCGAACCGCTTCGCTTCGGCGATGATCGCCTCGTCGTGGGTGGCGATCCCCGGGTAGTTGCCGTGTAACATGAGGGCGTGCATGCACTTCACGTAATTGGCATCCACGTCCTTCTTCACGGGATATGCTACAGTCTCCGGCTCCTTGTAAGCCCCCTTGCAGATGCGAACCCGCGCCTTGAGCTCGTTGGCGCGCTCGACGTCGGCGAAAGTCCGGTAGAGATAGCTCTGTAGGACGATGCCGACGTTCTCCCGGTAGTTGGGGTACAGCCGTTTCTCGAACAGGTCGAGGGTGCGCTCGGTGTAAGCGCTCGATTCCATGTCGATGCGCACGAAGGTGCGGTACTCCCGCGCGCGTTCAAGAATGTCCTGCATGATCGCGACGCAGAGCTCCTCGGAGACATCGAGCCCCATGGCCGTGAGCTTGACCGAGACGTTGGCGTCCAGCTTCCGCTGGTGGATCCGGTCCAGCATGGTGATGTATTCCCGACCGGCGGCGCGCGCTTCGGCTTCGTTGTGCACGCTCTCGCCGAGGAGGTCGAGGGATGCGCTGATGCCGCGGGCATTGAGCCTGGAGACGGCCTCGAGGGCGGTGTCGAGACTCTCCCCGGCCACGAATCTGTTGGCGAAGCTCTTTGCCAGCCGGTTGTTGCGGACGAATCGAAACACCTGACCCTGGTTGGAGAGATACAGCAGCGCGCCACGGATCATTGATTCCGGGGTGGGAGGGGGAGTGAAGTAGTCGAGGAGCGACGCACCCGCGGCCTGCCACGACGGGTCAGGTCGAGGACTTTTCTCACGGGAAACTTCTGGCCTTTCTTCAGATCCGCATCGAACACGTTCCAGGTGACCAGGCCGTCCTCGCTCTCCGGTTCGAGAAGGTACACGACCAGAGTGCCCAGCGGCTGCGCGGTGGAAACGATGAATGAGCCAGCTGGAAAGGCCTGGAGCGCGCGCTCCCACTTCCCCTGGAGCCGGGTTTCGCGCCTGCCCTGGAAGAGGCGCGTAGCCCTGATCACCGAATCGATCGTGAATGCTTCGCCACGCGCGCTCCACGCCGAATCCGAGCGGTCCACCCTGATCCCGTGGAGCCGGAGCAGCCGCACGGCGGCGGTATCACGCGGCGGCACCACGTAGGCAGCCGGCGGGATTCGGTCGAGACTGGATGTGAAGCTGGCGAACACGGGCATGCGCACCGGAGTGAAGCGACCGGTGCGGCGGTATCCGCGCCGCATCCCAGGCTCATGCACCGTGGAATCTCCGGTCGCCTCGACCGCTTCCCTGATCACCTCGAGCATCTGCGGCGTAGCGACGAGCTCCGATCTGACCGCGACCATCTGTAGCGAGTCGGCGGAGCGTCCCCACGCGAGCGGCTGGCCGGACGCGCGGGCAGAAAGTGATCTGATCGAAGCAGCCTGCTCGGCGACGAGTGACAGTATCTCGCTGACGAACGCGTACGTCGACGCGATGCGGCGGTCCAGCGGGTCGTGCGAGTAGGCTTCGCTCAGAATCGCGATGCGCCCGCGCAGACCGTAGTAATTCGTGCCGAACCGTGGCCTCGCGTCGTAGGTCGCCCAGCCTTCGGCCGCCGTCGATTCCGGAACTGCTCTCTCGTCACTGAGAAAGTTGCCGTAGTCGAATACCTCGAGCCTGTGCCGGCTGCGCATCCGGTCACGCAGGAGAGGCAGCATCGAGTCCCGCGCGTACAGGCCGCCGAAAACCGCGGCGGGCGCGAGCGACGGAGAATACGTCAGCGCGTAGCCGTGGTAGCTCCCGTTGGTGGTGTGCAGGTCGACGAACACGTCGGGGTCCCAGGCGTTGAACATCGCCAGCGACGCGCGCGTCTCCGGCGCCTCGGCCTTCACGTAATCGCGATTCAGATCGAGATTCTGCGCGTTGGCGCGCACGCCGACAAGCGCGGGTCCGTTCTGATCGGTGCGGTTCCTGGTCTGTGGACCGAATCGCTCGTTTCCATCGGCATTGTAGATCGGCACCGCGATGAGAACGATGGAGTCGAGCGCGTTGGGCCGCGGCGAGACGGCGAGATCACGCACCAGCGCCAGGAGCGCATCCTTGCCCTCGATTTCGCCGCCGTGGATGTTGCCCTGGACGTAGACGATCGGACGATTCAGGCTCCTGGCTGCCGCGGGAGTCGAGACGCCGGGGCGCGAAGCGATCAGATACGGTATATCCCGGCCCTCGCTGGTCTTGCCGATCGATCCGGTCGCGAGCGGAAGCCCGAGCGCGCTCAGCGAATCGATGAAGCTCCTGACGTCGGTGTAGCGCGATGTCTCGCGATATGCGGTCGCCTCGGGACGAGTGCGCGGCGGAGCAGAAGGACGTCCACTCTGCCTGGCACCGGTGGCGCAGGACAGAACCAGTGTCGCCGCCAGAATGGCAGCTGCCGATGACTTCCTCACCTCGACGGAACGAGCACTCACACGCGATCGTCCGCGTGGAACACCTGCCGGCGGCGCACCATGTCCAGCAGAATCTCCGCCGGCTCGAAGCGTCCGGGGAATCTGGCGTTCAGGTCTTCCAGCCGCTGCACGACAATGGCCACTCCGAGCGAGTCCATGTAGCGGAACGGTCCGCCCCGGAACGGCGGGAAGCCGATTCCGAAAACAGCGCCGACATCGCCATCCCGTGCCGACCTGATGATTCCTTCGCTGAGACACCGCGCTGCCTCGTTCAGCATGGCGAGCACCGTTCTCTGCTGAATCTGGATCGCCGGCATTTCCGGGTGCAGCGGCGTTTCGGGAGACGGACCCGCAATGGACTGCGCGACCGGAATGTTTCGGGAAGTGAGGAAGAGCCCGTACACGGCGGGATCGACATCTCCCTTCTTCCCTTCCTTATCGTACGAGTAGAATCCCTTCTTCGATTTGCGCCCGTAACGCCCGGCAGCGACGACTGCCTGGATCGATTTCGCCGGCTGCATCCGGTCGGGGAAAGCTTCAGCCATGATCTTCCCCGCCTTCACCGCTACGTCGAGGCCGACCTCGTCGATGAGAGTGATCGGCCCGACCGGGAATCCGAACTCGACCAGCGCCCTGTCGATGATGTCGACGGCGACGCCCTGATCAAGCAGCAAACCCGCCTCGTTGATGTACGGTGACAGAATTCGGTTGGCGTAGAACCCGGGTCCGTCGTTCACCACTATCACGGTCTTGCCGAGCTTCTTTCCGTAACCGACGACGGTGGCGGTGACCTGGGGGTGAGTGTCCGGGGTCGTTATCACCTCCAGCAGCGGCATCTTGTTCACCGGTGAAAAGAAATGCATGCCGATGACGCGGTCAGGTCTGCTCGATGCCTGCGCTATATGCGCGATGGGAATGGTGCTGGTGTTGGACGCGAAGATCGCGGATGGATGGACGGACGCCTCGGTTTCGCGCAGCACCTGATGCTTGATGGCGAGATCCTCGAACACCGCCTCGATCACCAGGTCGACGTTCCCGAATCCGGAGTAGTCAACCGTCCCGCCGACGAGAGCCATGTAGCCGTCGTACTGGGCGGGAGTGATCTGCTTTTTCTTTAGGACCTCACGCAACACTTCCCGCACAGCCGCGTATCCCTTCGCGACTCGCCCGTGATCGGCATCCTTGAGACGGACGAGCGTGCCGTGCTGCACGGCGACCGAAGCGATGCCCGCTCCCATGAAGCCCGCTCCCACGATCGCGATTTTCTCGACGGGTGCCGGCTCGAACGCGGACACGGGCACATCAGGATACTGGGCCGGATCGACGCCCGAGTCCTTCTTCAGCGCGGTGGTGGCGAAGAAGAGGAAGATCAGCTGCCGCGACACGTCCGTCATTGCCATCTCGCCGAAGCGCCGCGACTCCTCGCGGTAGCCGTGCGCCGCGCCTTTCGCGTAGCCGGCGGAAATGACATCGATCGCGGCGAGGAGCGCGGGGTAGTGGCCGCGTGACTTTTCGAGCGTCTTCTCACGCGCCTTTTTCAGGACGAGCGCCCTGCCCGCCGGATTCGAGTCGAGAAGAAACCCTTTGACTCCTCCCTTGAACCGCTCGCTCCGGCGGCGTCCCTCCGCGACTTCGCGCGCGCGCTGGATGGCAACCGTGCGCAGGATCGATGGATGGACCAGCTCGTCAATCAACCCGAGCTGCAGCGCTTTCCTGCCGCGCACGTTCTTCCCGGTGAGAATCATGTCGAGAGCGGCGGTAAGACCGATCTGACGCGGCAGTCGCTGCGTTCCCCCCGCGCCGGGAATGAGACCGAGCTGCACTTCGGGAAGGGCCAGCACTGTCTTCGGGTGGTCGGTGGCGATGCGGTACCGGCACGCCAGCGCTGTTTCCAGGCCGCCGCCGAGACAGGCGCCGTGTATCGCGGCGACGAGGGGGATGCGAAGCCGCTCGATCGAGTCGAGCAGCATCTGACCATCCCTGCTCAGCCTTTCCGCGTCGGTGCTCGTCCTGAGCTCGAGAAACTCCTCGATGTCCGCGCCGGCGATCCAGATATCCGGCTTGCCGCTGATCAGCACCGCGGCATAGACGTTCGTGTCGCGCTCGAGCCGCGTCACCATCGCGACGAACTCATCCTTCACCGCCCGACTCAGCTTGTTGATCGGCTCGTTGGGCAGGTCGAAAGTGATCACCGCGACGCCATCGATAAGCTCCACCGCCAGCGCTGGTTTCCAGCGGGTGCCTACCAGTCCGCCGATCGATGCTTCGGAGGTGCCGCTCATCAGCTTCGTTCCACCACCATCGCGAATCCCATCCCTCCCGCCGCGCACACCGTCATCAGACCGAATTGTCCGCCACGCCGGCGGAGCTCATTGAGCAGAGTCATGGTGATGCGGGCTCCGGTCGCGCCGAAGGGATGACCGATCGCGATCGAGCCGCCCATCACGTTGAGCTTGGCGCGATCCACTTCCCCTACCGGCTGGTCGAATCCCGCGCGCGCTGCCCACTCCTTCGATTCGAATCCCTTGAGGTTGGAGAGAAGCTGCGCCGAGAACGCCTCGTGCATCTCGACGAGATCCATGTCGCCGAGAGTCAGGCCTGCCCGCTTGAGCGCGACTGGTGCCGCCAGCACCGGCGCCTGTAGCAGCTGCTCGCCCGGATCGAGAGCAGCATACGCATAGGATCGGATGAAACCGAGGGGCGGATATCCGAGAGATCTCGCCTTCTCTTCGCTCATCAGCAGCACGCACGCGCCGCCATCGGTGAGCGGCGATGAGTTCCCGGCTGTGACGGAGCCGTAGTTGCGGTCGAAGACGGGCTTGAGCGCGGCGAGCTGCTCGTAGCTGGTGTCTTCGCGAATGCCGTTGTCGGCCGTCAGCACGCTCTCGAATCGGGGCGGCACGTAAACCGGCATTATCTCGGCGGCCAGACGCCCGTCCGAGGTACCGGCGGCGGCGAGCCGGTGCGAGCGCAGCGCGAAGTGGTCCTGTTCTTCGCGCGAGATTGCGTTCAGCTTCGCCATCTTCTCCGCTGACTGACCCATCGTCTCGCCTGTCGAAGGCTCGGCGATCGCCGGAGTGATGGGGACGAGATCCTTGGGCCTGATGCGCGCGAGCGCCTTCACTCTTCCAGGCAGTGATTTCGCCTTTGACGCCAGTACCAGCGCCTCGGCGAATCCCTGCGAGTGAATTATCGGAAT
>Ga0136635_10000267_pt1 | contig 13635 bp, 10 predicted proteins | sample AntDrymeUQ852106_2_FD_105495 | JGI IMG/M metagenome (GOLD analysis project Ga0136635, IMG submission 105495) | Polar desert sand microbial communities from Dry Valleys, Antarctica - metaG UQ85 (21.06) | ecosystem: Environmental > Terrestrial > Soil > Desert | place: Antarctica: Dry Valley... | reverse complement strand
TCAATCCGGCGCGGCAAGGATGTGTTTGTGGAAAAACCCTTGGCGACGGCGCTCGCCGGTTGCCATGAGCTGGCCTTGGATGCGAAAAAACAGGGGTTGGTCACGATGGTGGCGTGCAACATGCGTTTTCATGCCGGACCCGCCACGGTCAAAAAAATTCTCGAGAGTGGAAAAATTGGTACCCTTTTTGCGGCGCGGCTGCATACCGGCAGTTACCTTCCCAACTGGCGACCTTGGCAGGACTACCGTTCCAGGTACAGCGCCGATCCGGAACAGGGCGGTGCGGTGCTGGATTGCATCCATGAAATCGACTTGGCTCTCTGGATGTTCGGCCCGGGAAAATTGGCGGCCAGCGCCACCACCGCAGCGAACAGTTTGGGGATTAAAACCGAGGGCGCGGCGGAATTGCTTTTGCGACACCAAAGTGGCCTGGTTTCCAGCCTTCATCTGAATTATATGCAGCGAGACTATCGTCGATTCTGCCAAGCCTTCGGTTTCGAAGGAACGGTCTACTGGGATTTCTCCGAGGCCAAAGTCCGGGTGCATGGACCAGAAGGAACGGTGGTCGAAACCATCGAGCTCCCTCCACCCGGCGAAGTCAACCAGATGTATATGGACGAAGTGCAACACTTCCTTGCCTGCGTGGAAACGCGCCAGCCGTCCTGTAATCCGCTGAGTAGTGGGACAGCGGCTTTGGAAATCGCCCTCCAGGCGAAGGCTTTTTCCCAATGAAAACGCTGGCAATTCTACAGGCCCGCATGGGTTCCTCCCGTCTGCCGGGCAAAATTCTCAGCGGAATCGAAGGCAAACCCATGCTGTTGCGTATCTGGGAACGTGTGCAACAAATTCAGGGTCTGGACCAATCCCTCGTCGCTACCAGCGCGGAACCCGCGGATGATGCCGTGGAGGAATTCTGCCGCAGCCACGGTGTGCCTTTTTTCCGGGGGAGTATGGACGATGTCTTGGACCGTTTTTATCAGGCGGCGTGCGAACACCGTGCCGACAACGTGCTCCGGCTCACAGCCGACTGCCCCCTGCTCGATCCCGAAGTCACCTCACGGGTGCTGGAGGAATTTCAAAACCATTCCTGTGACTACGCTTCCAACACCCTGCATCCGAGTTATCCGGACGGGCTCGACAGCGAGGTCTTTACTTTTCAGGCTCTCGAAACCGCCTGGAAGGAAGCGAAGAAAAAATCGGACCGCGAACACGTCACTTCGTTTATCTACCATCATCCCGAACGATTTCGCCTGCATTCAGTCAAAGGGGAAAACGATCTTTCAGCGCTCCGCTGGACCGTGGACGAAGCAAGGGACCTAGACTTGGTTCGCAAAATTTACCAACACCTGGATGGCCGGGCCTTCGGCTTCCGCGATGTACTCGACCTGCTCGCAAAAAATCCTCATCTCGGCACCCTCAACCAGGACATCAAACGAAATGAAGGTTACGCCAAATCATTGCGTGAGGATCGGATGCCCGATTTGAAAGAAGGGGCGGGACAGAAATTATATCAGAAAGCGAAAAATCGTATTCCGGGAGGCACCCAACTTCTGTCCAAACGCCCGGAAATGTTCCTGCCCGATCAATGGCCTGCTTATTTTCAGAAGGCCAAAGGCGCCGAGGCTTGGGATCTGGATGGAAACCGCTATCTCGATTTCAGTCTTAGCGGAATCGGTTCCTGCCTCCTCGGCTTCGCTGACGAAGAAGTGAACGCCGCGGTCAAAAATGCAGTCGACCTCGGCTCGATGGCCACCCTCAATTGCCCGGAGGAAGTCGAGCTGGCCGATCTGCTTTGTGAGATCCACCCTTGGGCCGGCATGGTTCGCTTTGCCCGCAGCGGCGGGGAAGTCATGAGCATGGCCGTCCGCACGGCCCGTGCTTCCACCGGAAGAGACATGATCGCGTTCTGCGGCTATCACGGCTGGCATGATTGGTATCTATCCGCGAATCTTGGCGAAGATAAATCTCTCGACGGTCATCTCCTGCCCGGACTTCAACCCAAAGGGGTGCCCCGGGGTCTGCGCAGCACCGCGCTTCCTTTCCGTTACAATTGTCTGGCCGATCTGGAAAAAATCGTCGCGGAGCACGGCGCTTCCCTGGCGGCTATCGTCACGGAACCCATTCGTAGCGATCCCCCCTCGCCCGATTTCATGGCGGGGATCCAGCGGATAGCTCAAGAAACAGGGGCGGTTTTGATCGTCGATGAAATCACCATGGGCTTCCGCCTGAATGAAGGGGGTGCCCATCTGCAATTGGGCCTTGAACCTGACCTCGCGGTTTTTGCCAAAGGCATGAGTAACGGCTTTCCCATGGCCGCCCTGATTGGTAAAAGCTCGATCATGCAGGCCGCGCAGGAAACGTTTATGAGCAGCACATATTGGACGGAACGGATTGGACCGACCGCGGCCCTGGCCACGATCCGCAAAATAATGCGGGACCATGTGCCCAGTCAGCTCTGTCAAACCGGAAGGGAGATCAGGGAAGGGTGGAAGGAAGCGGCACGGGCCAGCGGGCTGGAAATCAAAACAGGTGGCGTCGATGCCCTGCCCAACTTCGCCGTGCAATGCGAGAATCCGATGAGCGCACGCACGTTCTTCACCCAGGAAATGCTCAAGCGGGGCTACCTGGCCGTGCCGGCCGTCTATGTCACCAAGGCACATACCAGAGAAATGGTTGCCGAATATTTGTCTGCCGTAAAAGAAGTGTTTGTTCTTCTGGCCGATGCCGTCAAAACAAAGTGTATCGATGCCCGGTTGGACGGACCGGTCGCCCATAGCGGGTTTACCCGACTGACTTGAAACTGATCGCCATCAATACCATCGGTCTGACCGGAGCTGAAATTCTTTGTGCGGAGCTGGCCCGTCATCCGGAAATTCGGATGTTGCCCGGTCAAAATTTCATCCGCTTCAAACACTCGGTGTATCGTTTGCACGACTACAGAGGCATGACACCAAGTGAGGTTTTTGAGATGCTCTCCATGCATCATTACACCCGTTCGGGAAAGTGTTGGTCCGGCCTGAGCAAAAGCATGAGCGATTCCATGAAGGAATTGTACTCGCGTGAAAAACATCGGGAACTTTTTGTCAACGGATTTACCTCGCTCAACTTCGCCCCCGCCATCGCCCTCTTCATCAAAACATTCTACGAAAGCATGGGCGAGGACCTCACCCATGTCACCCACGGCGGCTGGTTTGGCAATAATATTGCCATCAACGCCGCGGGCTACCAGGGATTGGACGATGCGCTGATCATTAATTTTTCCAATTCCATCGATTATTGGCTGGGTAATATCAACCAGCGCTTTGTTTGGAATAATCTGGAAACCTTGAAATTCTGGATCGTCAACGAACTCTTCCTCCGCCATTTCGCGCGCGGCCGGAAAAATTATCTCTCCATTGATCTCGCCGATTACACCCGCGATCGCAATCAGGTCAACCGCACCCTTCGCTGCTTCCTGGATTTGGACCCAGAAACTCAGATCGCTGACTTACCGCCAGATGGGTTTATCCGCTTCAATACGGATCTTGTGGCAAAAATTGAGCAGGACGCAGCCAGCCTTATTCCCATCTATAAAGATCACGCGCTTTACAAACTGGCCCAGTCGATTGACCAGTGGTCGGAAGACTTGCTCAATAATTCCGCCTACGCCGATCTCCTGGAAAAATATCGCGATTTCTGGAACACAAGCTCTCATACCAATTTCGACTGGGTAGGACCGGTGGAGGAAGAGATTGTGGAACGCGCCCTGCAACACACCGGTTTTAAATCCGAACGCAACCTGAGTTGCTGGTTCTATCACGAATGTTTTGAACTGACCTGTGACCATTACCAGACGCCCCGCAACAAACTGGAACATTATCTGGGCTGCCTGGAGGACGAAATCGTCCTGCCCCCCATCGCTTACTATGCCCGCGTTGCCGTCTGTTATATTGAGAGCATCGCGGACAATTGCCTGCGCCGACCTTACAGCGCCGTTCCTATTCGCGAAACCAGCCTCTACCGCCGCCTGACCACACCCGCTTACGCCAAATTTTTTCCCCTCTGGGCCATGACCGAAAAAGTCGCGGAGATGGAACAGCGGATCGACCAGGCAAACCAACTGATGGAACCTTATTATCCCCTGCAGGGCAAAAGTAAGGAACGCCCCGCTTGAATCTGGACGGAAAAACATTACTGGTTCGCGCCGATGCCTCGGAAATCATCGGTGCCGGCCACATTATGCGTTGTCTGGCCTTGGCACAGACCTGGCGTGAATTCGGAGGGCGGGTGGTCTTTGTCTGCTGCAGCCTGCCGGATGTTTTCGCCCAACGTCTAAGCGCAGAGCAAATGGAAGTATGTTTTCTCGATGCCAAAACAGAATCAGTTGAAGACGGCCAACAAAGCCTGCAAGTGGCGCGGAAAGAAAAAGTCACGGCGATCTTAGTCGATCTTTATCAGGCCCGAGACAGCTATCTGGCCTCATTGTCGGATCCCGGGTGGAAAGTCCTTTGCCTGGATGACAACGCGGAACTGCCGGCTTATCCAGTCGACATTATCCTAAATCTCAACGGCCACGCCCGCGCTTCTCAATACGAATCGAAAAGCCAAGCCCGTCTTTTGCTCGGCCCCTCCTATGCCCTGCTTCGGCGCGAGTTCAAGCCTTATCGCAATACCGTCCGTAATTTGGAAGGTTCGGGCGACAGATTGATCATCAGCTTCGGTGGTGGAAATCAGGTTCCCGCTTTGGTCCAACTCATCGAAAAGCTGGCCCACGTTTTAAAGGGGCTGAAACTTTCCTTTGTTCTGGCCCGTCCGGATTTTGATCGATCCCCATTGGAGGCGGTTCTGCAAAGCCACGCGCTTTCCTTCAAATGGATCATCTCCCCTTTAAATATGGCGGAGGAACTGGCACGGCACGACCTGCTTATTTCCTCAGGCGGATCTACGGTCTGGGAATCGCTCTTCATGGGTATTCCCGCCATCTTCATCGCCATCGCCGAAAATCAAAATGGCTCTTGTCTCGCCCTTACGCAAATGGTGCGCAATCCCGTATTTGCATCACTTGACGAAGTCAGCGCAAAAGCGGTAGAATCTTTCGTCCACGATCGCGAACTTCAGGGCTCGTTGGCGCGGACCGGACGATCCCTCGTTGACGGCTACGGCGCCGAACGGGTGATCGAAGCTTTCACGATTCAATAAAATTTATGTCCAAACCCAGCAATACACTCACCCCAGAAGAAAGATTAAGCTTCTGGAATCAACGCGCTTCCCTCGGCGAATGGGCCGGCTCCCGGGATGTTATCGCCAAACACTTGGAAATCGACGCCATTGCCAAATTTGTTCATGACGGCACCACCCTCCTCGACGTGGGTTGCGGCAACGGCGTAACTGCGATCGAGCTCGCGCACAAAACCGCCGCGACGATTGAAGGAATCGATTTCTCCCCTGAAATGGTCGAAGGAGGCAAAAGCCTGGCCGCCCAGGCCAAAGCGGCCGGCCAATTAAAAGGTTCGGTTTCTTTCTCTGTCGGTAACATTTTGGACCTACCCCCGCTGGAAGCCAAATTTGACGTCAGTATGACCGAACGCGTTTTGATCAATCTTCCCGATTGGGAAAGCCAGAAGAAAGCGATCTGGAGCATGACCCGCCCTCTCAAATCCGGCGGCGTTTATCTGATGAGCGAGAACAGCTTGGACGGGCTGGAAAAACTCAATGATCTTCGCGAGAATGTCGGCCTGAGCCGCATTATCCAGCCTTCCTGGAATCGGTACCTTTATGATGCCGAAGTTGTCTCGGTTCAATTTGACGACGTGGTTTTGGAAAAAGTCATTTACCAGAGTTCCACCTACTACTTTATCAGCCGCGTCATCAACGCTTGGATGGCGCAACAGGAAGGCAAAGAGCCTGACTACGATGCTCCGGTGAACCAACTCGGACTGAAGCTGCCACCCGTCTTGGGTGAAGTGGGCCAAGGCCGTATTTGGGTCTTCCGCAAAAAGTGAGTTCTCAGGGGGCGATTCAAGGGATCGCCCTCTCCCCGGATCTGTCCGAGCTCTCGGAATTTGATTGCTCTTTATTTTGACAATGCAAATCGAAAATAAAAAAATCGGTCACGGCCATTCGGTTTACATGATCGCCGAAATGTCCGGCAACCACGGGCAGGACTTCGCCAAAGCAAAAGATCTTGTCCACGCTGCCAAAGAGGCGGGCGCCGACGCCGTCAAACTTCAGACTTACACGGCGGACACGATCACCTTAGATTGCGACAACGAATATTTTCGCATCAAAGGAACTATCTTTGCCGGCCGCACCCTGCACGGACTCTACAGTGAGGCGTTTACCCCTTGGGATTGGCAGCCAGCATTGAAAGAGCTCGCTGAAAGTTTGGGCATGGCTTGTTTTTCGAGTCCGTTCGATTTTTCCGCAGTCGATTTTCTCGAAAAAATGGATGTCCCGGCTTACAAGATCGCTTCTTTCGAATTGAACGATATTCCGCTGATTGAAAGAGTGGCCCGGACAGGAAAACCCCTCATTCTTTCCACCGGCATGGCCACTTGGCCCGAAATCGAAGAAGCCGTGTCCGCCGCCAAAGCTGCAGGAGCATCTGAGATCGCCCTCCTTAAATGTACCAGTGCCATGCCTGCCCCCATCGAAGAAATGAATTTGCGGGCCATTCCCCTCCTGGCGGAACGCTTCGGCGTGGTCGCGGGTCTTTCAGATCATTCCCCGGGCATTGTCGCCCCCGTGGCGGCGGCCGCTCTGGGCGCTTGCATCATCGAAAAACATCTCAGGCTCGACGGAGATAACAGCAGCCCGGATTGCGCCTTTTCCCTGAACGCCACGGAATTCAATCAGATGATCCAAGCCGTTCGCATGGCTGAAAAAGCACTCGGTGACGGACAGTGGCGCCTGGTGCCCAGTGAAGAAAATTCCAGGCAATTCCGGCGCTCTCTGTTTGTCACCTCAGAGGTGAAGAAGGGTGATATTTTTTCCGATGAAACCGTGCGAAGTATTCGCCCAGCCAACGGTCTGCCCCCTTCCGCCGTGTCAAAGGTTCTGGGTAAAAAGGCATCTCGCGATCTCCCCGCCGGCACGCCTCTGGCTTGGGACATGGTTTCGCCCTCATGAAAAAAGGCAAGATCGTGGCTTCTATCGAGGCACGAATGGGTTCAGGCCGCCTGCCGGGCAAAGTCCTGCTGACCTGCGCCGGCCAACCCATGCTGGCACGCCTGATCGAACGGGTGCGCCGCTCCAAGGTCCTCGACGAAATTGTGATCGCAACCTCCATTAATCCGGGGGACGACGTTATCGAAAATTGCGCCCACCAATCGGGGGTCCACTGTTATCGCGGAAGCGAAAACGACGTGTCCGGCCGGGTGCTTGCCGCGATGCAAATGGCCGAGGCCGATGTGGTCGTGCAACTGACCGGAGACAATCCCCTGGTGGATCCCGGCCTGATCGACCAGTTGACCCGCATCTATCTTCACAATCAAGAACAACTCGATTTCGTGGTCAATACCCGCCTGCAGACATTTCCCGAGGGCTTGGAAATCCAAGTCCTTTCTCTCGCAACATTGGCCCGGTCCCACGCCATGGCTGTGGACGACTCGCACCGGGAACACGTCTGCCTGGCGATCCATGAGAACCCGGACCTTTTCCGAATTTTTAATCTGACCGCCCCTGCTCCTCTTTGTCGGCCGGACATCCGCCTAACTTTGGATGAGCCCGGCGATTACCAGTTGATCTCACGAATTTTTGAAGCGCTTCTTCCGGAAAAACCCACCTTTTCCACTCTCGATGTCCTGGCCCTCTTGGAAGCCAATCCCGAATGGCTTCAACTCAATCGAGCCGTGCAGAACAAGGTGGTTCGTTCCTAAGTCATGGATGTGGTAATCATTGGCTGCGGAAAAATTGCGGGGGGCTATGATGCCGGTCCGCAGTCCCCCGGGATTCGCACCCACGTCCGCGCATATCAAAACCGTTCCGACACGCGCCTTGTCGCCGTTTGCGACAGCGATCCCGTGCGCGCCCGAAACTTTGCCAGGAAGTGGAAGGTCCCGCGCTGCTACCACGATATCGGACTCATGCTAAAAGAAACGCAGCCCCAGCTCGTGAGTATCTGCGTCCCGGCGCCCGCACAGGAAACCGTGGTAAAAAGCTGCCTGAGCAGCAAGTCGATCCGGGGACTTTGGTGTGAGAAACCGTTTGGCATCACCCAGACTCAAGCCCTGCGAATGGCCGGGAGTATTCGTGGGGAAAGAATAGCTCTCGTCGTCAACCACCAACGCCAGAACGAACCCGGCCACCGGCAACTCGGCCAAAAAATTCGGAACGGAAAGCTCGGAGAAATTCAACAGGTTCTGGCTTTCTACACCAACGGTGTACTTTGCAATGCCACGCACTGGCTGCAGCTTTTCGCCAGCTGGTTCGGTCCCGCAGATGACGTAAAGCTCCTGCGCGTTCACGGCCCGCGGGCGCAATCGGATCCCACCGTCGATGCCTTTCTTCGCTTCGGTAAAATTCCGATTCATCTTCTTGGCCTGGAAGGAAAACACTACAGCGAATTCAGCCTGCAGATCTGGGGCAGCAAAGGCTTTGTCGGAATCAACCGCTACGGTCTCAGTATCGAAGAAAAAAGGGTTTTGTCCGACCCTGACTTCCCCGGCAGTTTTCAATTGGAAGAACAGCCAGCCCAATCTGCGACGCAATTAAACGACGCCATGCAACATACCTTGGAACATCTCGTGAAACTTGCCACACGCCGAAGATGGGACGAGGCTGGGGTTGCCTCCGCTGTGGAGGCCGTGCGCATCGCCGAAAATCTTAAAAAACAAGCCCACCGCTAATACCATGTCCAAACTTGCCATTCACGGGGGAAACCCCGTCCGCACAAAACCTTTTCCTGCCTACAATACGATCGGGGAAGAGGAAAAGCGGGCGGTCATGCAAGTCCTCGACAGCGGTGTGCTTTCCCGTTTTCTCGGCTGCTGGGATCCCGATTTCTTCGGAGGTGCAAGAATCCTCGAGTTCGAGATGAATTGGGTCCGCTTTTTCGAAGCCAAGCATGCCATTTCGGTAAACTCCAATACCTCCGGGCTTTTCGCCGCCATCGCCGCCGCAGGTGTTGAACCTGGCGATGAAGTCATTGTTTCTCCCTACACCATGTCGGCCTCTGCCGCCTGTATTCTTGGGCATGGCGCGGTTCCTGTTTTCGCCGATATCGATCCTTCCACTTTCTGTCTGGATCCGGCAGCGATTGCGGAAAAGATCACGCCCCGCACCCGCGCCATTGTCACGGTGGATCTTTTCGGCCATCCTTTTGAAGCCGACTTGACGATGGCGCTGGCTCACAAACATAACCTCATCGTTATCGAGGACGCGGCCCAGGCTCCCATGGCCCGCTACAAAGGGAGGTGGTCTGGAAACCTTGGGCATATGGGAATTTTCAGCCTTAATTATCACAAACATATCCACACGGGCGAAGGCGGCATGGTTGTCACTTCAGATCACGCGCTCGCGGAAAAACTTCAGCTACTACGCAATCACGGAGAAGCGGTTATCGAGGACAAGGGTGTTTCGGATCTTGGCAACATCGTCGGCCAAAACTACCGCATGACCGAAATAGAAGCGGCGATTGGAACGGAGCAATTAAAAAAGCTTCCCGGCCTAATGACTCCCTGGATTCAAAATGCACGGGAGATCAGCAGCTTCATGGGACAGTTTGCCGGAATAACGCCGCCGAAGGAACAAGCCGACTGTCAGCATAGCTATTATGTGCATGCCTCGAAGTGGAACGCAGAAATCACCGGAGTTATCCGTGAGCGTTTCGTGGAAGCTCTGCGGGCCGAGTTGCCGCCAACCCTCGGCCGGGAAAGTGAAGGAGCCGTGATTTCCGGCGGTTATGTTCGTCCTCTTTATTTACAACCCGTCTACCAAAAACGTTCGGCTTGGGCTCTCAAACATTTGGACAACCAACCCCGTTATTTTAAGGGCCTCTGTCCCGTTACGGAACGGATGCATGAAGAGGAGCTCTTCCTTCATGAATACATGAAGCCCCACCTCACCCGCGAGGACCGGCAGGCATTCTATGATGCCTTTGAAAAGGTTTGGGAAGGCTTGGGAGAACTCACGTGATTTTGATCACCGCTTACCAAAGCGGATCCGCGAGGGCTCTCGCTCCGGTAATTCGGGCTCTGGAGCAAGCGGGGGAAGGACCGATAACCGTGGCCGCATTTCCTTTGGCGGCGCAGGCCTTTGCAGAGGGAAAAATTCAGAGCGAAATCGTGGAGGACATTGAAGCCGTCTGCCAGCATCTTGGCCCTTCGACCCGCATCACCGTGACAGGAACCTCTTGGATTCCCAAATTGGAAGCCGAAATCTGGATGAGGTCGAGAAAGGCAGGCATCCCCTCACTGGCGGTGCTCGACAATTGGAATGAAATAGGCCGACGCTTTACCTGGCCTGAAGATAAGCCTGCATTCCATTCCAGCCCCGATTGCATCGCGGTAATGGATGAATGGACCCGCCGCGATATGCAAAATCGCGGCTGTCCCGGCGATAAAATAGCCGTGACCGGACAACCGGCGCTCGATGTCTGTTCTGAACCCCGGCAGATCGGTAAAGAAGAAGCCCGCAAGCGATTGGGCCTTCCCTCAGACGCCTACATTATTCTTTTTATTTCAGAAGCGATCGAAACTTTTTTTGGCAAAGGCACCCCGCTTTCCAAAGAGCATCCCGGCTATGACGACGAGGTGGTCCTGGAACAATTGCTGACCGCCTTGGAGAACTCCACCATCCCCGACGTTATGGTCATAGCGAAACCGCACCCTTCCGAAGAAGCGGAGCGGAGCGGAAAAGTTCTGGAGGCGTTTCCAAAAATAAAAAGCAAAGTGGCGGGAAAAGAGAGTGGCCGGGTCTTGGCGCAGGCGGCCGACGCGGTTGTAGGAACTACTTCCCTCCTCCTGTTGGAAGCCTTCCTGATGAAACGCCCGGTCTGCGCCCACCGGCCCGGGGCGCATCGAAAATCCGAAATGTTGGAAGCTCATTCCGGTTGGATTCCAGAAACGAAAACAGTGCCTGAACTGTCCCAGTGGCTTCAACGATTGCCAGAATCTACACGAGCCGGTGCTGTCATCAAACCGGCGGCGAAAGCTGTCTGCACATTGATTCAGAAAATGATCAGAGCGCCCCTTTCACGATGAAAGCAAAAATAAAAACCTGGAATGACCTGCCTGAGTTTTCAACCTGGCCGGCACGATTTTTGTCAGGGGAAGAAGTACAAAGAAGCAAAGATCGAAAGCAGCTGGAACGGGAATATGAAAAGGAAAAATGGGGGCCTCTACTCGACGGTTTGGGAAAAAATGGTTTTCAACTTCGACAAGCGGACCGCTGCGCATTGGCTGGCTGCGATCCCCAACCCTGCTGGGTAAATGGCGAGCTCAAGGTGCTTCCCGCACTCAAAGCCTTGCTGGTATACCGCCAACTGGTGCAACAGAAACTTCTTCCGCACCTGCATAACGCAACTGCCTTGGTTGAATTGGGGGCGGGCTACGGGGCCATCATTTTGTGGCTCGCCAAACAACCGGCCTTCAAAAACCTGCCTTGTTTCGCGGGTGAATTTGCTAAAAGCGGACGAGAACTGATCCAGAAAATCTCCGTCAGTGAGAAACTCTCGGTAACTTCTGGAACCTGCGATTTTTTCGACCCAAATATCACGGATCTCAAGATTCCGCCCGGTGCTTTGATCTTCACTTCGATGTCATGCTGCTGTCTTCCAAAGCTTCCCTCCACCCTTTTTAGAAAGCTCTCGGGATTTAAGCCTTCGTCCGTTGTGCATCTGGAGCCCATCGTGGAGCATTTCGACCCAAGCTCGTTGATGGGTCTTTTGCAGCAGCAGTATATTGCGGAAAACGACTATAACCGCAACTTTCTTGCCTTGCTGCGAGCGGGAGAAAAATCGGGTCTGTTGAAAGTGGTCAAGAATTCACCCATGGTTTTCGGAATGAATCCCCTTCTGCCTTGCTCACTCCTGGCCTGGAAACCGCTGAAAAAGGGGTCGTGCTGATCTCATGCCAAATTTTCGTTGCAGCCAAGGGTCCGCTCTTGGTTCTGAAAATCGTAAACCTGCCGTTTCGGTCGAAACGATATTTTCCTTTAAGTGAAACTTAAGTCTTTAGCCGCATCATTCGATTTTTGGAGATTTTCCCGGTCGTTTCGTGCCGTCGTGGGAAAGCCAACCAAGGCGACAAATCCTCACCACATCCTCATAGTAGGAACCGGGGGCATCTCACGCACCCAATACGAGCTCTGCCTGATGAACAGCCTTCTTCTGGCCGGGCACCGCGTCACGGTTATTTCTTGGGAAATTCCGCACTTGAAAAAATTTTACGATTTACTGCCCGAAGTTCCCCTGCGTTACTGGCACGAATTCACCGATGGACACTCCCCGGAAAAAGAAGCCAAGGCCATGAGCCTTCTTCCCGACTACGATCGATTTCTGGATTACGAAGACAATGGGGTCCGGATCGGAAGGCATGCCGCCAACACCGCCCTTCGCACGGAATACCGGGGCTCGCTAAATCCAGCACTTCCGGAAGATGTTGCACTGCTTGGCAAATACGTCCGTGACGTTTGCCAGGGTGCGAATGCAGCCGAAAAAATATTGGATCAGTTAAAGCCTGACATCCTTTTCTGCGGAGACTACGGCTACACATGGGGGGGGACCCTTTTCGACGTGGCCAGACGCCGAGGACTGAAATTTGTTGGACAGTGGTGGTCGCACAAAAGCAATCATTACACCTTTAAAATGGTGGCCGCCAACGATGCGGATGCGGATGCGGGTGCCATGTCCGCATTAACCTGGGAGGCCCTGCGCAGCGGACCCTGGACCAACGATCTTCGCAATACCGTGCGCCGTGAAATCATCGCGGGATATGATCGGGGAGAGTGGTTCAATATGATCATTTCCCGCAAAAAGAATCCTTTTAAAACCAAAGCGGAATTTCTTCGGAGTCTCCAGTTAGATCCGAATAAAAAGGTGGCGGCCGTCTTTTGTCCGATGCTCACCGACTCCCCTCTTTATTACGGTAAAAGCCTCTTCCACTCCTACGAAGAATGGCTGATTCAAAGTGTCCGTTCGGCCATTGCCAACCCAAAATTGAACTGGCTGATCAAGCTGCACCCCGGGAACCTTTCCATTATGGATGGAGTCAGAACCTATGGTGACTCTCTGGAGCTGACGGCGATGGCCAAACATTTCGGAACGCTGCCCCCTCATATTCAGGTGCTCCGTTCCGACTATCCAATCACCTCCTTAGATCTCTATCCCCTGCTCGACTATGTCCTGACCCCCCGTGGCACGGCGGGGCTTGAGGCCTCTATACAAGGGGTTCCTGTGGTTTCCGCCGGCACTGGCCGTTTCGATCGCAAGGGGTTCAGCCTGGACCCAAACAACGCGGAAGAGTTCAAGGTGATCCTGGCCAAACTTGAAAACTTTCCGCCTCTTTCGCCCGGGCAGATTGAGCTGGCCGAAAAATGCGCCTATGGAATTTTCATGGTAAAGCCAGTCCGTTTTGAAAGTTTCACCTACGTTTTAAACAATGATCCAGCCTGTTCCGCCAAGGTTCGGGTCCAGGCCAAAAGCAGCAGGGACTATCT
>Ga0136635_10000264_pt1 | contig 13691 bp, 18 predicted proteins | sample AntDrymeUQ852106_2_FD_105495 | JGI IMG/M metagenome (GOLD analysis project Ga0136635, IMG submission 105495) | Polar desert sand microbial communities from Dry Valleys, Antarctica - metaG UQ85 (21.06) | ecosystem: Environmental > Terrestrial > Soil > Desert | place: Antarctica: Dry Valley... | reverse complement strand
AAGCTATGCCTCTTCCAATGGCCCGAAGTCAACCCCTTCGGTTCATGGTCTACGCAGTGTCGACCTTCACATCCGTGGCGTAGTTGACCCATGGCGATCGTTGGGCGAAGGTCGATGGCGGCCCGGGCTCTCGTTTCCAGTAGCACATGAGCGGGCAGAAGCGATTTGCGCGACCTGATGGAACCTGACACCCAAGAACGCGCAAAAAGGTGCCCCTAGACGCCTTCCCTAGACGCGCCTGGAGGCGTTCCAGTACTGGATCGCGCATTCATGGCGACACCGAGTTGCAGGTCTGCTAGCTCGTTGTTACGACCAGAACTCGTCAGTAGCGGCCTGGTCGCCCGGATGGAACCAGGTCTCAACAGCCTTCCCATCCCGGATGTGGAACACCTGCACTGCATGGTTGTCGAGGCTCTTACCGCCGCGCTGGGCGGTGTTGCGAACTAGGGCAACGCCGTGCTCGTCGTTGGCCAAGATGTCGTGCACCTCCACCTTCAAAGTGCCGCCGCTGAGTTCGGCTCCCTTGGCGAAGAGCGCCAGGACGCTGTCCCGGCCCTTGTAGTCCCCGGAGAGCGGACTGTTCCCGGGAGCGTGCCAAACGATGTCATCGGCGAATAGCCCGGCGATCGTCGCCATGTCACCTTTCCCAAAAGCCTCGTAACCGCGACGCAACAAGTCCTCGTTGGGGTGCGCCATGCTCGTTCCTCCTTTGGTCCGATCGGCCGAGCCTAGCTACCACCCACCACAGCAGTCGGGGCCAAAGGGCGGTGCGGTAGAGATCGAACGATCGCCTCCTCTCGAGACGGGCCTTGACGGCCTCGTATATCCGCCCGTTCAGCCGGACGTTACCCTTGCACGGGCGGGATCCCGTACAGGCGACGCTACGTTTGAGCGCGGTTAATGGCGGGTGCGGCCAGGCAAATTCGGTCATTCTTGAGCGTTGTTCTGAGCGGATGGCTGTGCGCTGGGCGAGCCTGGCGAACGTCTTGGCGGGTAGCTGCTGCATCAGCCTGTGCGCCGGTTGGGGCTTCTTCCCTGCCGGCTGGTCGTCGGCGGGACTACGGTTGGTCCGGGTAGAGCCTTTGGGAGAAGCAGTGGTCGAAGCTTACGTTCTTATCCAAACCGAGATCGCGAAACAGACACGGGTAGCCGCCGAGCTCGGCCGTATCCCCGGCGTTGGCACCGCCTACGTCCTGACCGGCCCCTACGACGTGATTGTGCGAGTGGAGGCCGCAGACGTTGATGCTCTCGGGAAGCTTGTCGTTACCAAGATCCAGGCCGTCAAGGGCGTCACCCGCACCCTGACCTGCCCCGTGCTCCATCTCTAGTGCGACCGAAAGATCGCCGAGGGCATTGCCCAGGCTAACGGGAGGCCGGCTCCTCTGGCTTGGTTAGGGGACGAAGCAGAGCCCCAGTGACACTTGACACGTGGCCATCGTCCCACCGCACCTCCACCGAGTCGCTGCGGATGTCGATGATCATGCCCACACGGGGTCGCTGTCCCGTCTTCTTGGTGAGTTCCTCGACTCTTTCGCCCTTCTTCAACATGGCTATTTGCTCCTCGCGGGCTCTTGGCCGGAATCTAACGCGCGGCTACTCCCGCTGCCGCTCCCACATCTGGCCAGTCTGCGAACTGGCAACAAGCGCTTGGGGAGGCGAACGGGGTGGCGAAGAGCTTGTCCAGCCGATCAAGGTGCGCCGATGCTTTTCGGCATGTGAACAGCACCGGTCACGCGGACTTCTCGAGCCCCACAGGATGGTGGTGCGCACGTTCCCGAGCGACGACACCTTCACCGACAAACGAAGCGGCTGCCCGGTTGGTTGGCTAGAGCTCCTCGTCGAGAAACCGATCGATCGCAGTCAAGAGAGGTTGGTCAAAGGAGAGGGCGGGGTCGTTGTGATCGGCGTTCTCGATCAGAGCCCAATGAGCATCGGCAGACGCCGCCTCGTATACGGCCCGGCTGAGGTGGGTCGGGACGATCGAGTCGGCTGAGCCGGCCACCACCAGGATGGGGACCTTGATCATGCTTACCTGCTGGAGCGTGTCGTAGCGGTCCCGGAGCAGCAGCCGGGTGGGGAGGTATGGGTAATGAACCGCCGCTACCGCCTGAAGCGAAGGAAAGGGCGATCTCAACACCAGGGCGGACGGGGATGACTCGACCGCTGGCCGGGCCGTCACCGATGCCCCCAACGATTCGCCAAGAGGATCAAGCGGTCGGCGGTGGTGACCTCCGCCAGTGCTGCGATTGCGGCGGCGGCATCCAGTGCCAGCCCCTCTTCGGATGGCGACCCCTCATTTCCCCCATAACCCCGGTAGTCGAAGAGAAGCACCTCATAGCCATGATCGGCCAGGCCCTGGCCAGGGGAGCGCGGTCGGCTCGGTTGCCGGCATTCCCGTTGAGAACCAGCAATGCCGCGATTGGCATGGGAGGAGCCAGGAACCATCCGGTCAACGTGAGCCCATCTTCGGTGCTGATCGTGACGATCCGAGCGCCGGGGAGAATCGCCGAAAGCGGCGGCACCTCAGCCCCCGGGAAATAGATCAGCCGTCGTTGAAACAACCAGAGACCAGCATTGCGGCGGTCGCCAGGGTTATCAGAAATTCCAGCACCGGTCTTCTCCGACGAACCGGCCGATCAGCAGGTGACATGGAGGATGGCGTTGACCTCCTTGCGCCGGGCCGAGCGCAGCAACCGGCAAGCCTCGGAGGTGGGCAGCTCGATTAGCTCCACTCCCCGCGCCTCGGCCAGGTCGCGCACCTCCTGCATGACCGGCAGGCGGCCGTCGGCTCCGGTACCGATCACCAGCCTCCGAGCCGACCATGGGATCTCTTCATTGGCGGCCAGCGGGGTGTGTCCAAACTGGTCCCGGTAAGCCTTGGAGGGGCCATTCTTCCGGCGACGTGCTCGCCCCCTCTCCACGATCAGGTCGTGGTCAAATCGGACCCCTGCGATGACGATCTCCCCGAACCGGGGATACTCCACATCCACCCGACCAACCCTACGCCGATCCGGCCGGCCGAGTCTCGGCGCGGGTGCATCGTGATGAGGACAGCAAGAAAGCCGTTCGACTGGATTCCCTGGACGGGTCGATACCCTTTGAGCCGACGCCAGCAAGCATCGAGCTGGCCAACCCCCAAGCCCAGGAGAGCTTGAAGCCGCGTTGCGCCAAGCATGGTCATACACGAACGGCAAGAGGTAACGCAGATCAACCGATCTGGGCTTGTAACGCACATTCCATGGAGTGTCCGGTATCGGCACGTCGTGCTCGGCTCTGACAAGCCATCCGGTCACTCCCCGCCCGGCTTCTCGGCCGGGTGCCCACCACAAAGGAAATCCCATCCCCGGGCGGCCGCAGTCGTTGTCCGACTAGTGGGTTCGCGTGAGCGAACTGGAGAGGCTCTCTCGCACGTTGGCTATCCCCCATCCCTTCGAGGGCGGGTAGGAAAACTGGGAGTGGCAAGGTAAGACACCCATCGGTACCTCCACCGATCTGTTGGGCTTCTAAACGGACACGATTGTCGACACGTCTAAGACGATGGCAACGGTGAGCAGCACGAGCATCACACCTATGAAGGTGGTGTAGGACCAGCGAGCCGGGTGGTCGGCGATCCAGAAGCGACGGACCCCGGCGATGCCCATCATCATGGCAAACGCGGAGAGTGCGATGCTGATCGGGGCACCGAGCGTGTCGAGCAACCCGACAATAGGTGCAAGGATCGGAATCAGCAGATAGGTGATGGTGCACCGGACGCCGGACACCACGATGGCGGTGGTCGTCGACCGACGCGCACCGACGATGGCGTTCTTATCGACGACATCGCCCACACGCAGCAGCCGACGGATGAGCCGGTCGACAGGGGTGCGCTCCGGGTGAAGGTGCAGAGCGCCGCTAATTGCTCCTCCAAACTCGGGAATGGAGATGGACTGAGACGCGTGACGTCCCTAGCGCGGTGCGAGCGGCAAGCACAGTCTCCGCCGCTCTTCGACCCGACTCGACGCATTCGTTGAGGCCAATCCCATGAAAGGCTGCTCCAGCCAGGGCCAACCCTGGGTAAGCGGCCAAGGCTGATTCCGCTCTGATCACGCGGTCGAGGTGACCGAGTGTGTACTGATGGAGCCCCCCTTCCCAGGAGTGGGTTCTCACCAGTAGCGGACGAGCTGTGATCCCGATCAGAGCAGCCAGCTCCTCCCTTACTGCCGCTACCACCCGGTCCTCTCCACCCATAGCCAATTCTTGACCGTTCGGCCCTCCAACGAACGCCCGCACCAGTGCGGATTGCTGATCGGGAACCCTTCCCTCCCACTTCTGGGATAGGTACGACACCCCCATGATCCGTCGTCGCTCTGCCGATGGCACCACAAAACCCGAACCGAACAATCTGGGGATCTCGTCGGCACGATATGCCAAGCTGACCGTGGCGGTTGCGACCTGGTGAATGCCGGCAATGGCGGCGGCTGCCTCCGGCACCACCTCCGACAGAAGTGCAGCCGTGTCCTGGGCCGGCGTGGCGAATACCACGCCTTGGGTTTCAAGTTCGGTCCCGTCGTCCAAAGCCAACCGAAAGTCGCCAGCGACGCCACTGCTGAGACGGGTCACCGCTACGGCTGTTTTGATGTCAACGCCGTTCAACCCTCCTACTAGGGCCGCGGGCAGTTCTCCCATCCCTTCCTTGAAGCTGGCGAAATAGCTCAGGCCGTTCCCCGATGCTGGCTTTGATGCGGCGGACCTGGCGGCGAGGATCAGGCTTCGATGCTCACGCTCCATTTCGAGGAAGCGCGGGAAGCTCGCGAGGAGGCTCATCGTGTCGGGCTCGGCGGCGTGGATGCCTGCAATCAGTGGCTCGGCGATCCGTTCGAGTATTTCGCGGCCGAGCCGGCGGACTACGAATGACTCGAGGCTCTCGTCTCCGCCGTGGCGTCGCCGGGGCAGGACCAGGTCGCCGAGTACCCGGACCTTTCCGTTCCACGACAGAAGCTCTGAACGCAGAAGCGGCGACAGCCGCGAGGGCGCCATCAGCAACAGGCCCTCGGGAAGCGGATGCAGGCGGCCTCGCCACCAGACGTACGATCCTTTGTGCTCGGGGCGGCTCGAGATGATTCGACTGGTGAGGCCGAGCTCGCTGGCCAACTCGACCACCCACTCCTTGCTGGACACGAAGCTGTCCGGGCCGCCCTCGATAAGGAAACCGTCTGAGTGTTCGGTCAGCACCTTCCCGCCGAGAACGGGCGACTTCTCGACGACCGTTACTTTGGCTCCGGCAGTCGACAGGCGGTGGGCGGCGACTAGGCCGGAGATCCCTCCACCGACCACGGCGATCGTCGGTGCGGCTCGGAGGTCAACCATGATCGACGGCGGCGAGGGCCAGGTCGATGAGGGTGTCGATCAGTCCGGGGTGGTCGTTGAGACACCGGCACCTGTAGAAGCCAAGTCCTAGTGCTTTGGCACGGGCTTGGTGTTCGATGTCGTTGTCGTACAGGGTTTCGACGTGGTCGGATATGAACCCGATCGGGTCGACCAGCACCGAGGTGGCACCGCCGGCCGCCAGTCGTTCCATGACTTGTTCGACTGATGGGCCGAGCCACGGTTCCCGAGCAGCGGCGCTGACGCTCTGATAGGCGAGATGCCAATCGCTGAGGCCGAGATGTCCAGCGACCTTCCCGGCAGTGGCCAAGAGCTGGTCGGCGTAGGGATCACCCTGTCTGATCATCCGGACGGGGAGGCTGTGGGCGGTGAAGACCACCGGGGTGTCCAAAGGCGCCTGTTCGAGTGTCTTCGCCAGCGTGCCGGCCAGCGCCCTTATGTAGGCGGGTTCGAGGTTCCAATCCGGAGCGAAGCGGAGTGAGGGCATCCTTCCGTCCAATGCCTTCTCGACCGCAGCCTCATAGGCGTCGGTTGACACTTCGCAGCGGTAAGGGGCGAGGCTGATCACGGTGAGATCCTTCACACCGTTAACCACTATCTGGGCCACGGCCTCGTCGATCGTGGGTCGCGCATGCAGCATGCCGACATGAACATCCGCTTGGAGCCCGCGTCTTGACAACTCCTCGGCGACCAGAGCGGCTTGGCGCCGGGTGGTGGCAGGAAGGGGCGACTGGCCACCAATCGTCGCGTACCGGTTGATCGCGGAGGAGATGACATGCTCGGGGGGTTTTCGGCCGAGCACACTCTCGACGAAGGCGGGCACCTCGTCGAGTGATTCCGGACCACCGAAGCCGACGAGGAGTACCCCCGAGTGCAGGTCGTCACTCACCTAGATACCTGCCAAGGCCTTCCGGAGGGACGCGACGACCCACATAGAAGGGACCGAATTCGGCGAAGCGGGCGCTCACCTCGTCGAAGCGCATCTCGTAGACCAGCTTCTTGAACTGAAGTGGGTCATCCGAAAAAAGGGTCACCCCCCATTCCCAGTCGTCGAGGCCCATTGAGCCGGTGACGATCTGGGTCACCTTCCCTGCATATCGTCGGCCAGTCCGGCCATGGGCTCGCATCAGCTCGCCCCGCTCGGGTGCGGACAGGGTGTACCAGTTGTCTGTTCCTTGGCGCTTCTTGCTCATCGGGTAAAAGCACAAGTAGGTGCTGTGAGGCGGAACCGCGGGGTGGAGGCGAGCTTGAACGTAGGGACTGTCCTCGATGTTCTCGGCGGTCCCTTCGGGAGACCCGTGGCGGCTCATCTCGATCACCGAGAGATAGGAGTAAGGACGGGTGGTGTATGAGGCCAGCATCGTGTGGTCGAAGGCTCGCTCCAGCTCGTGAAGGTGGCGGACCTCTCCTCGGAGATGGAACATGAGCAGGTCGGCCTTGTGCCCCACCACGCCGTAGGTGACGCTTCGCCCCTCGGGAGCGTCCTCCACCCGCTCGAAGGAGGCGAGGAGGTCGGCCGCCTCGGTCAACGCCTTTTCCCGCTCGGCCGGCGGAAGCCCGTTCCAGGCCAGCCGGTCGAGCCGGCGGAGGTCGTGGAGGGCGAACCATCCGTCGAGAGTCTCTGGGGCCGTCATCTTTCGTGATGTGCTTCGCTCAAGGCGCCGGCGCTGTCTGAGCCACCCCAGCTCACGACCGTTTTCACCATCGCCTCGACGCTGACGAGGGGGGTTCCGGGCAGAACGCCGTGCCCGAGGTTGAAGATGTGACCGGGCCGGCCACCCGCCTCATTGAGTACCCGGAGGGTGCCGGCCAGCACCGTTTCGGAATCACAGAGGAGCAGCGCCGGATCGAGGTTGCCCTGTAGCGGCGTGCCTTCTCCCAGCCGCCGCCACGCCTCTCCGAGCGGAAGCCGCCAATCGACCCCGTATGCGGTAGAGCCGACCAGATGGAATAGCTCGAGCAGATGGGCCGCGCCCGGGGCGAAGTAGACGGATGGCACTCCCAGCCCGGCCAGGGTCTGATGGGCGGCAGGGACCGCCAACAGCTCAAACTGGTCGGTGGAGAGGAGGCCAGCCCAGGTGTCGAAGAGCTGGACCACGTCGGCGCCTGCTTGCACCTGTGCCGCCAAGTAAGTGCGCGTCGCCTGTGTCAAAACGGCCAACGCCTCAGCGGCCGCGTCGCTGTGAATGCCTCGACGAAAGTTGGCGAACTGCTGGGATCCTCCTCCCTCCAGCAAGTAGGCGAGCAGGGTGGTGGGCCCACCGGCGAAACCGATAACCGCCACCTCCTTATCAACGGCGGCCCGCACCGCGGCGATGGTCTCGGCGACGAAGTCCACTTTGGCCGGGTCTAGCTCCCCCAACCGGGCCACATCTTCCACCGTGAGCGGTGTCAGCCGGGGTCCGGGATCGAACTCGATCGCAACCCCCATCGCGGTAAGTGGCGTCATGATGTCCGAGAAGACGATGGCGGCGTCGAGGGCGAAGCGGCGCAGCGGCTGGAGGGTGATCTCGGCCGCCAACGCCGGGGTGCGCATCGCTTCGTCGAAGGAATAGCGACCCCGCAACTCACGGTATTCGGGGAGGTAGCGACCTGCCTGGCGCATAAACCAGATGGGAGGCCGGTCGAGAGGCTCCCGCCGCAGCGCCCTAATCAATCTCATCAGGTAAGCCTCATCGGGCGGTCTCCTCGATGGCGTCGGCCAAAGTGTCAAGCGCGGTTTCGAGAGTCCCGTCGAGGTGGGCTTCCATCAAGAACCAGGTCTCGAAGGGAGAGGGAGGGAGAAGGACGCCCCGTTTGAGGGCGGCGTGGAAGAAGCGACGGAACAAGCCCTGGTCGAGATCGGCGACGTCTTCCCAGTTCTGCGCACGCTCGAGGCCGATGAACATCCCCACCATCCCGCCGACGTGGTTGACCACGCCGGGGAGACCGGCGGATTGCAAGGCCGCCCCCAGCCTCAAGGAGATCCTCTCGCCGGCATCATCGAATCGCTGATACAGGTCGGAATGAGCCGCGAGGTAACGCAGGGTGGCCAGCCCCGCCGCGGTGACGATCGGGTTGCCGGCCAACGTGCCGGCCTGATATACGGGGCCGTCGGGGGCGATCATCCGCATCAGATCCGCCCGCCCCCCATAGGCGGCACCCGGGGTCCCACCCGCCAGGACCTTTCCCAAGGCGGTGAGATCCGGACCGACTCCATAACGCTCTTGAGCACCGCCCAGCGCTACCCGGAACCCGGTCATCACTTCGTCGAAGATCAATAGCGCACCATTGCTGTCGCATAGGCGGCGCAGGCCGGGGAGGAACCCGGGGGCAGGGGGAACACATCCCATGTTCCCTGCAACCGGCTCCACGATCACGGCAGCCACCTGCCCGTCGGCCAAGAGCACGGCAACAGAGTCGATATCGTTGTACCGAGCAACTCGGGTGTCCGAAGCGGTACCCAGAGGAACACCGGGACTAGAAGGCTCCCCGAAGGTGGCCAAACCCGATCCGGCCTTGACCAGGAAGGCGTCGACGTGGCCGTGGTAGCACCCTTCAAACTTGATCACCGCCGGGCGACCGGTGGCCGCTCGGGCCAGCCGAAGGGCAGAAGCTGTGGCCTCTGTACCAGAGTTGACCATCCGCACTACCTCGACTGAGGGGACGAGGGAGCAGATCAGCTCGGCCAGCTCCACCTCGGCGACGGTAGGCACCCCAAAAGAGGTGCCCCTGCCAACGGCGTCCCGGATGGGTTCGACCACTTCGGGGTGGGCATGGCCGAGGATGAGCGCCCCCCAGGAGGCGATGAAGTCGATCAGGTCGTCGCCCTCGACCGTCCGCAGGTAAGCGCCGCGACCCGACGCGATAAACGGCGGGGTGCCACCCACCGCCAGGAAGGCCCGGACCGGCGAGTTGACCCCACCCGGCATCACCTCGCTGGCCCGCCGGTACCACTGGTCGGAGCGATACAGGTCAGCGAGGGTCTTCGGGTGACTTGAGAGATCGGCGGTCATTTCACCTCCTCGAGCAGCCGGGCGGCTTCCAACGCGAAGTAGGTGAAGACGATTCCCGCCCCGGCCCGGACGATGCCGGTGAGGGACTCCAACATCACGCGGTCTCGATCAATCCACCCCTGGGCGGCTGCAGCCTCGATCATGGCGAACTCCCCCGACACCTGATAGGCGACGACCGGCACGTCGACCCGCTCCCGTACCGCCCGGACGATGTCAAGGTACGGTCCGGCCGGTTTCACCATCACCATGTCGGCGCCCTCCTCTACGTCGAGGCGCGCCTCGCGGATAGCCTCGCGAGCGTTGGGGGGATCCATCTGATGGGAACGACGGTCACCAAACGCCGGAGCCGATCCGGCCGCCTCACGGAAGGGCCCGTAGTAGCCCGAGGCGTATTTGACTGCATAAGAACAGATCACGCTGTCGGTGTGCCCACTCACGTCGAGTGCGGCTCTGATCGCTCCCACCCGACCGTCCATCATGTCGGAAGGTGCGATCACATCGGCGCCGGCATCGGCATAGACGACCGCGGCCCGTGCGAGAAGCGGGAGGGCGGCGTCGTTGTCGACTATCTCGCCTCGGAGTGGCCCACAGTGCCCGTGGCTGGTGTACTCGCACAGGCATACGTCAGCCCAGCGGACGAGTTCAGGTGCAGCGACGGCCACCGCTTCGATCGCCTGCGGCACCGGCCCGGTCGGATCCCAAGCCGACGATCCGATCTCGTCCTTGTGCTCAGGAATGCCGAAGAAGATCATGCCGCCGAGCCCGGCCGCCTCGGCCTCCTTGGCGAGACGGGCCACCTGGTCAACCGAGAGCTGGGCGTGGCCGGGCATGGAATTGATCGGCTTCCTCACCCCCTCTCCCGGCACCACGAAGACGGGAAGCACAAACTGGGCGGGATTGAGACGGGTCTCCGCCACCGTCCGGCGCAAGGCGCCCCTCATCCGCAGACGTCGGGGACGGACGATCGGAAAGCTGCTCATACTGTTACCTCCAGATAAGACGCCAAAGCTTGAGCCAGGGAATGGTGAGAAGGTTGGGGGGCCATCACATCCGGCGGCCGGTACCGGGCCACCGCCTTCCGAGTCGTCGGACCGATCACCCCAATTACCAGTCCGTCGACGGAACGGGATAAAAGCCAGCCCTCCACCGCCGATGGGGAGGCGAAGACTGCTGCCCGCACCGGGGCGGGTCCGGGTGCCACCGGGACAGAGCGGTACACCTCAAAGGCACGGAAGTCGAAGGTTCGCTCTGAGAGCAATTCCAGAGCCACCGGATCCGAGCCGGCGGCATGAGGAAACACGATCCGGGAAGAAGCCAATCGGTCGGCCCCCCGCTCCACGAGGTCGGCAAGGCCGGATCGTCCCAACAAGACCACCCGCCCACCCCGCGCCTTCACGGCTGCGGCTGTTCTCTCGCCAACCGCGCCCACCTCCAATGCCGGCATCGAACCGTTGGGCCAAAGAACTTCAAGAGTGCGGACCGAACTGATCAGCACGAGGTCGGCGATCGACGCCGCCTCCCGGGCTTGGGCCAACACCCCCTCGTCGGCCGCCTGGACCCGAATGCACGGCAACGACACCGGCTTGAGCCCAACACGGGCGAATGCAACCGCAGCCTCAGTAAAGCGATCGGTCGTCACCGCCACCCGGGTCACAACGCCAGCTCCTTGCGCGCCTCCGCTACCACTGCTTCGGGCGTTTCACCAAATACGACAGCCCGCCGCCGGCCCCGCTCGTCGGCAACGAAGGCGTCCAACCTGATCTGCCCCGCCTCCCACGTAGCCAGCGCACCAAGTGCCGACCGACAGCCGGCCCCGGTCTCCGCCAGCAACAAGCGCTCCGCCGAAACGAGGGTCCGCAGCGAACTGTCGTCAATGATGTCGACCATGTGGGCAACCGCGCTTTGCCTGCGAGCTTCCACTGCTAGCGCCCCTTGGCCCGGTGCCGGCACCATCTGCGCCACCTCGAGACGCTGAGCGATCAACTCAGATCGACCCAACCGATCCAGCGCCGCCTCGGCAAGCACCGCGGCATCCACCGCCCCACCGGCCACCTTTCGCAGCCGCGAGTCGACATTGCCACGCAGCTCGATAGTCCGCAGATCGGGCCGCAGATTCAAGAGCTGCTCAACGCGACGGGGGCTGCCAGTGCCGACCACCGCTTCCGCGGCAAGCCCGTCCAGGGTCGACCCCACAAGCACGTCGAAAGGCGTTCCCCGCTCGGGATAGGCGGCGAGCACCAAATCTTCCGGCCCCCACACGGGGAGGTCCTTCAGCGAATGGACCGCCAGATCGGCTCTCCCATCCAACACCGCCTGTTGCACCGAGCGGACAAAGGCTCCAACCTCGGTCAGTTCCGCAATCGCACCTTCCTGGTCGCGGTCGCCGGAAGTGACAACCTCGACCAGACGCACCGACACTCCCGAATAGGCAGCCCGCAGCCGGTCGGCAACCAGACCGGCCTGGACCAGGGCCAGAGGCGAACGGCGGGTGGCGATCCTCACCTCATTCATCGTCAATCCCAAACGCCTCGGCCAGCACCTCCACCGCTTCGACACCTCGATCAGTGGAGCTGAGGAAAGAGATCGGCCGATGGAGAACCCGACGGGCGACAGTGTGGGCGAGCTGCCTCAGGACCCGTTCGGGATCGTCGGCCTTCGACAACCGGTTGGCGAAACGCTGCACCTCCTCGGACACCACCGCTTCTGCCTGCTCAAGCATCGTTGCAATCACCCTGCCCACCCGATCCGGAGCTGAGAGGCGATGCCAGACTGCGGCCGCTCCCCTCGCAACGCTTTCCTCCGCCTCGACAGAGGGTTGGGCGTTCACGGATGAGGCCAGCTCATCGACCCCGAGGTAGCTAACCGAATCGCCGGCTTCGAGTCGGGCGAACCCCGGCGGCATGCCCAGGTCAATCAAAAGCAGTGGCTCGTTGCGACGGGCAAAGGCATGGGTGAGAGTCTTCTCAGTGAACAATGGAACCTTGCCGGGGACTGTTGAAATCACGACCGGGTGAGTAGCAAGCGCGTCCGATGCCGCCTCCCAGGGGTGAGTCTCACGACCGGCGACGTGACCCGGTCGGCGGGCGAAGATCGTCACCTCGATGCCATCAAGCTGCTCAGCAGCCGCGCGGGCCATGGTGCCGGCGCCCAGGATCGCGACCCGGGGGAACGGTGCCGCCGCGTTCGCAGCCAATGCCGCCAGCGAACCCCGAGGAGCGTCGCTCAATAGCCTTCGGGCGGTTCTTCCGATTCCGATCGCCGCTTCCAACGCTCTTCCCAACCTGCCCGAAACAGCGGAAGCCTCGTGCCAAACCGAAATCGCATGTCGGAACTGGCCTAACACCTCCGGTTCTCCGATCAAAGGCGAATCCAGTCCGGCCGCAACCCGGCACAGGTGAACGAAGGCGGCTTCGTCGGTTCGGACTGCTCCGAGGTCTGTAAGCGTTTCATCCCCATACAGGCAGGCCAGAAGGTTGGACGTTGTCTCCGGACCTGCGGCCCAAGCGATCTCCACCCGCAAACAGGTAGACAGGAGAAACGCCTGATGACCTGTCGAGCCGAGACGACGATGGGCCTGATGGAGGGCGGTCCCCGGCATGGACAACTCGGCGCGGCGGCCGGATAGAACCGCCGGATGAGCGAACGACAAGCTGGTCAAGCGCAGCACGCGGTAACGGTCCTCCCGAGCGTCAGCCAGAAACAACGGGCAACCTATGAGCAGGTGTGGCTGACAGCGAGTCGGAACCAATCCGACGGGCCGTCGGCTCGATGTGGGGGTCGAACTGTTCGGGGGCAGCGCGTTCACAAGCCTGAAACACCGGTCTCAACTGACTTAGGATCTGGTGGGTTCGCCCACTGTGGGTTCGAGTCCCACCGCCCGCACCAGCGCAGAACTCGCCTTCAGCATTGACTTTTTTGCGCCAACCGACGGCCATGCTGGCCACGCTTGATGCTTGAGCAGATAGAGCACTGACCACATTCTGACCACATTTTCTTTAGCGAACATCAAGCGCCTGCCGACATCACCAAACGCGCTGCGAGTTCGGCGGCGTCTTCTGCATCGCCGGAATGACATGGCTGTACGTGTCAAGGGTGACAGTGATCGACGAGTGACCCAAGCGCTCTTGCACTACTTTCGGGTGTACTCCCGCCTGCAGAAGCAAGGTGGCGTGCGTATGGCGCAAGTCATGGGCCCGAATCGCCGGCAAGTGTCGTCCGCCAGCTTGATGGGACCACCCTTCCGCCAGTGGGTTGGGTCCAACTCTTGGGGTGACCAGTCGGCGATGGGATGATGGCGTGGGGTTGGTTGGTAGTCAAGGGCGACGTCTTCTT
>Ga0136635_10000263_pt1 | contig 13701 bp, 7 predicted proteins | sample AntDrymeUQ852106_2_FD_105495 | JGI IMG/M metagenome (GOLD analysis project Ga0136635, IMG submission 105495) | Polar desert sand microbial communities from Dry Valleys, Antarctica - metaG UQ85 (21.06) | ecosystem: Environmental > Terrestrial > Soil > Desert | place: Antarctica: Dry Valley... | reverse complement strand
TAGGACTATGATTTGATTTCTGAAAAAACTCCGTACAGATCAAAGAGCATTCTTTCCCGTTGCCTCTTGCCTCTTGCCTGCCTACCCAGATAAGTTTAAAAATCAAATCGGATTGCTATATGTAGTAGACCTCTTGCATAAATGCTTAAATTGTCATTTTAAGCAGAGCTAAACATAAGAGTGAGATTCTTCTCTCCACTGCGTTCCGCTCAGAATGACATTCCTGATTTTTTGACTTTTGCAAGAGGTCTAGTGTGTATTAATCTTTTCGATGACAAGCAACAAATGGACTTAACTTTTTATAATGCCGTCCCTCATGCACCCAACACAAAGCTAAATCATTGGTTAGTAACTTGAACTGCGGAGCATCATCGCACAGTAGGGTTTTGATTATAGGAATAGTTGATTGCTGATGATAAAACTGAGCGGATACCCTTGCCTTTTTGGATAACAGAAAATTTCTTGTGTAAACTGCGTTTAGTTGTGTAAGTCCTATATTTTTTGAGAATTGCTCTATTCAAATAGCATTAACTTTAAATTAACTTCACTAAAAATTCAAATTCAATAAACAAATTTCCTCCGGAAAATCACACTTTTCGGGGAAAATAAGAGTGTTGGGGAACTTGATTACTTAGGTATAGTCAAAACAAAAATGTTTAGACAATACTTTATAGATTGTAGTTTCAGAGTCTCAGGTAAATATGCTTAACACAAATTTGTTTAAATTCTTAAGTCAGTCAGTCATAAGCGTGGCTTTGTTAACTGCTGTCAATGCTGTTGTGCCATCTGCCAGTTTAGCTCAGGCACAACCAGCATCACCAACTACACAATTACCAACTACACAAACCCAATTAGATACTAATTATTCATTAGGGGGCGGCGATCGCATCCGTGTAAATGTATTTGAAGTCCCCGAATATACAGGTGAGTACCAAATTCCCCCAGGTGGAGCAATCAACCTGCCCTTAATTGGCAGTGTGTCAGTCCTCGGTCTAACAGCTGAACAGGCTTCTGACGAAATTAGTAGAAGATATGGTCGCTTCCTCAAACGTCCTTTAATCTCAGTCAATCTGTTATCGCCTCGTCCCATCAATGTTTTCGTTGCCGGAGAGGTGACACGGCCAGGAGCTTATACTCTCAGCTTGAGCGGAGGCGCGGGAGACAATCCAGGCGTACAATACCCCACTGTATTGGCCGCACTGACAACAGCACAGGGTGTAACCTTGGCTGCGGATGTAACTCAAGTTCAATTGCGGCGTAAAATAGGACGTTCTTCAGAACAACAAGCTGTCACTGTCAATTTGAAGGAACTCATCCAGACAGGCACATTATCACAGGATATTACCTTGCGGGATGGAGACACCATAGTTGTGCCAACTGCAACTAACTTCAACGTGGCAGAATCCCGAAATATATTTGCAGCTAACTTTGCCGCCAGCCAAACCACACCCCGTACGGTAACAATTATTGGTGAAGTTAACCGTCCCGGTTCGTATCTTGTTACCCCAGGCAGCACAGATGCCCAGGGGAGCGCAACCACTAACAGTGGCACTGCCACTCCCACTGGTTTACCAAATGTGACGCGGGTAATTCAACTAGCTGGGGGAATTACAGCACAGGCTGATGTTCGTAATCTTAGGCTACGCCGGCCTACAAGAACTGGTTCCGAACAAGCTATAGATATCAATCTTTGGCAACTCTTACAAAGTGGTGACGCCAATCAAGACATCATCGTGCAAGATGGAGATACGATTGTTATTCCGACCGCAACTGAAATCAATCCCGCAGAAGCTACTCAATTAGCTACTACTACTTTGTCTCCTACACGCATTCAAGTTGGTGTAGTAGGCGAAGTTAAAACCCCTGGGTTAACAGACATTCAGCCCAATAGCTCTTTAAATCAAGCTATACTCGCTGCTGGAGGATTTAATGATGCCAGAGCTAGCAGTGATTCTGTTGACTTAATTCGCCTCAACCCTAATGGTTCTGTCACTAAACGTATAGTAAAAGTGGATTTCTCCGCTGGGATTAATGAGCAAACTAATCCTATACTCCGCAATAATGACGTTGTAGTAGTCAACCGATCTGGTTTAGCTAAGACTGGCGATACAACAAACACTATAGCTGGACCTCTAGGTGTTATATTTAGTCTTCTGAGGGTGTTCGGACTTTAGATTAAGATACAGATGTAAATTGGGGGCGTCGTCCCCAAAATTGCACTATCATTACATAGCAACTGCTACAAAAGCCGATGCATACTGTAATCAATTTCATGAGTCAAGACTCAATAGTCAAGAGTTAACAGAAAACAACTATAAACTGATATGGCAGTATCATAGCGGTTCTCAGTTGAGTCCAATATAGACCAATACAGTTCAGATAAGCCCAAAGCCTTCATGTAGAGACGCGATTTATCGCGTCTTCAAAGACCAATTATCTACACTAGTAACCCTTAATTGAACCATATTGCAATATCGACCTAATTAAGATTAGCCCATTGTTTAGTAGTGTTGGGGAGTAAGTCTCAAAGCCTCTCGCTTTTTAGGAAAGCAGTTATCGTACTCCTACGAAGAAGCTAAGTACGCACAGCCTAGACCATTAGAGAAGATAAGAGTAAATACGGAACTGCCTTACCCTTGAGCATCGCTTCCTCGATAATTATATTTTCTGCCACAATTTATAAAAAAATTTTAAGCAGTATTACTCATTTTGATAAATGCTGTATGGTCTAAAGCTCTCACTGAAAATTCTTAGTCTGCATTGATAGGTTGTTCTAAATCTTGTTGTAGTTACACTAAATTTTTATAATAATGAGAATATTTTAGAAGGCAGAGAAGATTAATATTCGTATCTGCCTACTTTTGAGCCAAAAACTGATTATCATTATCATAAGAATTATTTAAGTAAATTAACTGATTGATCAGAGATCCCCTATCTTAACCACAGATACCGCGTATACACAGTAGAATGATTTCGGATTGTAAATGACTCCATTTGTACGATTGCTTGGTGTCTATTAATGGGGTGGCTCTGGATACTAATCATTTTTATTCAGTAGTTTTACTAAGTCTTTCCCATTTTTTGGAGCATAAGCTAAAAAGGCATTTCAGCCGTATTTACGCGGAAACTCGCAGGTGTAAACCTAAAAAACCGTGTATAAACTTACAAGTGGCAGTTATACGACCGTAACCAATACTGAGTTACTTACCAAGGCTAGAGCTACTGACTGTTGACGATTCAGTTTTTGTAACATACCCTATTTTTTCCCTATGATGATTCATGGTTTAGCTTTTCTCGGTTTGAGTGCATCTGTTGTACTTCCCTTAGCATTATCTGGTCTGGTTGAAGGACAGAAAATAACAGAGTCTTTAGTTAGAGATGTTCGTCCGTCATCCAGTGTTCAGAAAATGCCACTACCTAGTCGCAAGCTGATTAGCCAGGTTTCAGGTGCGACAACATACCATGTTAGTGGTAGCGGAAACGACAAAAATAGCGGACTCTCTACCTCATCCGCCTTTAGGACAATTCAAAGGGCAGCAAATCTTACCAACCCTGGGGACACAGTACTTATAATGAACGGGGTATACAAGAATGCATACCCAAACGGATCGATAGTAGATATTACACGCTCTGGAAGGGCAGGTGCATGGATTACATATAAAGCATATCCTGGACATAAGCCAAAACTTCAGCTCAATGGATGGAATGCAATTTTGCTTGCAAATAAGATTTCGTATATCGAGATAAATGGGCTGGAGGTTGAAGGGAACAATAAAAATATAACCCTTGCTTATGCTCTGAGTCAGAGATCTAACCAATCAAATCCGCTGACCAATGGAAACTGCATTACCGTAAATGGACTAAAAAATCTAAATGGTCGCCCCCACCATATAAATATTGTGGGCAACAAGGTACATGATTGTGGAGGCTCAGGCATTTCAATCATGGAATCTGACTATGTAAAAGTGGATAACAACGAGGTATACAATAATGCCTGGTACGGCGTTTACGGCGGGAGTGGCATTTCGCTGCTCAGTAATTGGAATTCTGACAACAGCCAGAACTACAAGATGTTCGTAACAAACAACAAGGTTCACCACAATCAAATGTTCATTCCTTGGATTAAGACCGGAAAGATCCAAGATGGTAATGGCATTATTGTTGATCGTTCAAGAAATTCTCAGAAGGGATCAAAATTGAGTGCGTATCGAGGACGTGTTTTGGTTGCCAACAATATCTCATATAAAAATGGTGGTTCTGGCATTCATACATTCCAAAGCGACCATGTCGATATTGTCCACAACACTGCTTATCTAAATAATCAGACTCCGGAACTTAACTACGGTCAAATCATGACTAATGATTCAGCAGATGTCAAAATTCTCAATAATATCCTTTGGTCTGAGCCTGGCAAACCGATAAACGCGAATTGGAATAGCACCAACATCACTTTTAACTACAACCACAACGCTAATAGTACCTTTATAAGGGTTTCCGGACCTAATGATACTAGTGGAGATCCACTTTTTGTAAATCCTTCGGCTGGTGACTTTAGACTGAAGTCGAATAGTCCGGCAATCAATAATGGTATTAGGTTCAATAGTGTGACAACAGATATTCTCGGCGGCCCTCGTGTGAAGGGTTCAGCACCTGATAAAGGGGCATACGAAATTCGGTAGTAGTTAAGAGCATAGCATCGGGTTGTGTGGCAAAATCCTGATTTATACAGCATTTTTGTCTACAACCCGTTTTTCTAACTCACCGTTGGCTCATTTTTTAAAAACTTAGAAGAAGTCTGGAACGAAATAATGAGGACTTTAGCGCGAAGATAAGGAACGCCTATGTCAGACTACGCTAATGCATGGGTTATTGCGTCCTCAACCAAGTTGTTGCTTCAACGGCATATACGCTTTGTCTATCTCAACCCTAATTAGGGACTTCTAGTTAAAAAAATATCCAACTTGTAGGGTGTATTATGCCTCTGGCTAATGCACCCTACAAAATAAGATTGGATGATTTATTTTTTGGTAGTCCCTTAAAACTAGATGCCTGAATTTTCCTAACTTTAATAAAAATGTGCCAACTGTAAGTTTTAACCCACATTCAGCACCTCAAACTTTCGCGTAAATCAGGATAATGGTTTCTTGATATTTCTTACACTAACCCCCAAACTTTGGAGGCTTTATTTTTTTGCAAGCTCTTTTGTTAAGTCTCTTGGTTTAAAATATTCGTGAGCATGATACATATAACTACTAGATTCATTTTTCTCAATGATTCCATTCACTACTAAACCTAAAACGTTGTAATTGGATCTCTCTAACATCTCTTGAGCAGCATTAGCGCTGTTAGAATCAATTACCCCAGGTCGAGCTACTAACAAAATCCCATCACTCATTTGGCTTAAAGTTAAAGCATCGGCTGCTAAAAGTAGGGGAGGGGCATCAATAATTACAAAGTCATAGTTGTATTGAGATGAAAAGTTTTCAATTAGTGATGCCATGCGTTTTGAGTCAAGCAAAGCAAGTGGGTTGGGAGGTCTAACTCCAGCAGTTAAGACATCAAGATTATCCATTACCTTAGATACAGCGATGTTAAATTCAGTCTGACCTACAAGAACCTCACTCAAACCAACTGCATTGGTTAGCTGCCAAAGATGATGCTGAGAAGGAACTCGCATATCTGCATCAATTAGTAAAACTTTACGTCCTAGTTGAGCGATCGCTACTGCCAAATTAGCTGAAACTGTAGACTTGCCTTCCTTAGGAACTGCGCTGGTTACTACAATAGTTTTAAGCACTTTATCTGAACTTAGGAATTTCAGATTGGCTTGAATCATCCGATACATTTCACTCGTTAAGGAGTGGGGCGTATCTCTGACGGCAATTGTTTGAGTTGTTGATTCTGCATTTGAATAACGGGAGCGAACCTTGTTAACAGACAAAGGAACAATTCCTAGTAGAGTATATCCAAATACCTCTCTGACTTCCTTAAGTGTTTTTAGAGATCTATCTCTCATCCCTAGGAAAAGCACAGTTGTAGTGGCCAAAAATAAGCCGAACGTCACTCCTAGCAACAAAACGATAGCTTTTTTTCCTGATACTGGCTCACTGGGCACAAACGCCTGAGCAATAATTCGGGAACTAGCTGTATTCGTATTCTCTACTAACTGTAATTCTTGAACCTTTTTCAAGAGAGTTTGGTAGGTCGATTCTGCAACTTCAACTTTCCGTTCTAACTCCCGCTGATTTTGTGCCAACTGGGGTATAACTTTTATTTGTTGTTCGTAACCAGAACGGGAATTATACAGAGAGGAGAGTCTTTTAGTTAAGCCAAAGCGCTGTATTTCTGACTGCAAAAAATTTTGGATCAGGTTTTGTCTGAGTTCTCCAATCTGCAATAGGCTCTGTGGAACTTGTGTTTGATTGCCAACAGTCTGAGAAATTTGCTGTTGTAGGAGGGTTCTTAAGTTAGCTTTTCTTGCTTCTAGATTAACAATTGTGGGGTTGTCATTTTGGAAACGGCTGCGCTCAGTCGCTAATTGCCGCTCGGTATCTTGAAGTTGTGTAAGAATTCCCTGCACGGCAGGTGACTGACTAAGGGCACTCACAGCGATCGCATTTTGGGAATTTAAATCTACTTTCTGACGCAGTTCATTGGTTTGGGCGTTGACCTCATCCAGTTGAGCCTGAACAGTATTAATCTCCCTGTCTAGATCCCCAATAATGTTAACGGCTGACCTTGTCTCCTCTGATAAATCTGCAATGCGATGCTTCTGTTTAAAGATACGCAGCGCTACTTCTGCATTATCAACAGCGGCTTGAGTTTTAGGTAGCTGCTTGGCAAGAAATTGACGAGTTGCTGCGGCCTCAGATCGATTTGTCAGAATATCATTTTCTAAGTAAAGATTCATGACTGTATTGACTACTGCCGCTGCTTCTTCGGGATCAAGGCTGGCATGGGCAATCCGCAATACATCTGTCCCACCAATAATTTTTAAGGACAGGGATTTTTGTAGAGCTTTTGCTTTCAGACGTTCCCGTTCCCTGTCTTTGAGTTGTAGTTTGTCTATTGTCTGCTGCAATAAAGCAGGGGAAGAAATAACTTCTATCTGAGTGTTTATATGATTTTGAGTTGCTATCAGGGATTTCAAATCTCCTGAATCTCTTCCTTCAGAACTACTGGGTAAAAGATTAGATCCTATTACTTTAAAAGAGGGAATTCTAAATAACAGTTTTCCTTCAGCTTCATAGGATGGCTTCATAAATTGTGTAGCTACAGCACTGAGCATCACTGTCGCCGCAAATATACTGGCAGCAGGTAGCCACCATCGTTTCAATATCAATAAGTAACGACTAAGGTCTAAATCAATAGATTCTCTAGATTCCATAGATTTTTCTGACATAAATCTTCCAAAGTACAGGTTTTAAGCGAGAAATTCAATATTGATCTACTTAGAGGAGCTACAAACTACAAAGCACAGGTATTAATAAGGCTAATATTATTTTACAATATGATACATGGTATAGACTATTTGAGTTACAAAAAGCTGAAATCATATATAGGCTTTGGTTTCATCAATCTAAAAAGCAATACTTATTAAAAGTACATATTATACAGGTTATCATGATTATTTTTTCATGCAAAACACTATAAAAATAGTCTAGGTATGCGCTGGCAGGAATACGATCAAGGTAATGCACAGCACTCAAATCTATGCAGTACAGGAGGTCTATGGATTCCATTTTTACAGATTTGCACCTGTATGTATTTTACTCGAAAATATTGCTGATACATAAAGTATCCATTCCAGACTATTTTGATCTACCAATGTAGTTTCAGTTAGGTTTGAAAGGAAAATGAAGGTAAAATAAACTAAGAGCCAAGTATTTGCATCTGTTTCCTTCGACCGGATTGAATATACTGCTTTCAAGAAATAAACAATGAATCCAATGATAAAAACTACAAGTCCTAATAGACCCAAGCCTAGCCAAAGATCCAGAAACCCATTGTGAGCATTAGGAGGGTTCCATTGTACCGTTTGTATAATAATAGAATGATCACTATTTTTATCTTCCCAGAATGCTCCATAGCCATATCCTAGCCACGGTTTTTTCTCAATCATCTCAAACACAGCAGGCCATAAATCTGAGCGTCCGGTGAGTGTTGTGTCCTTACCTACGGATCCCAGAATTGCATCAGCTTGTGTGACAAAGAAGACATAAAAAATTATACTTAAGGTTGAAAACAACATCAAAACAGGCACCATTATTTTATACTTCAATTGTAAAATTCGGTAATATATAAAAATAAGTCCTGTCACAATTATAAAATTACCTAGAGCTGATGCTGATTTGGATAATAATACAAATACTCCAGAAGTAATATAGCCAAGCCATGAAACCCAGCGATATTCTCGAGTAGTCATGATAAAGAAGAAAGATATTGCTGCACCAAGTACGAATCTTTTGCCAAGGACGTTTTTGTGTGGGTATATTCCTCGCCAAGCACCGTCTCCCAGACCATACTGTGGCATGAATAGAACAAATAATAAACACATTACTGCTGAGATAGCAAGCATGTATGCACATAACTTCAGTTGTTGCTTTAAAGTGTAGCGTGAAGCGAAATAAAGTCCAAACAGCGTTGTTCCTATGAGACCGAAAACGCGACGTATAGTAATATCTGAATCTATAGACCAAAAGCTAGAAAGTGCACAAACTCCAAGTAATATCCAAATAAGTTTACCTCTGCTAAAGGCATAGGTAACTTTCTTCCATCGTAGAGCAATTAATAAAAAACTTAATGTATATGTAATAGTAAAAAACAATCGAAATAGGGTTCTATCACCTGCTTGCCCGACAGCTCCATCCATAAAAAATGGGTCTAGTGGAGTTCCGGAATAGAGCATTAAGAAAGCGATTGTAACTAATTGTTCGGCAGAAATTAAAAACTTCCTCATTTTTTATGATATGCATTATGTGTACATAGAAAATAGTAGCGCTCTGCCTTTTACCCTGTGCTTTTCTTTTGTCAACAGCATCTTATATTTTGGGCTTCTTAATCAAAATAGAGCGAATTTGCTGCCTGACCTCCTGAGGAATCAGCCACATTGTTAAATACAAAGATATATCCATTGGTCGGAGCTTACCCCAGCGTATGGCTTCCCACAATAGAGGAAAGAAGGCTTTCCAGTCACCTACCAATGACGCAGAAGGACTAACAATTGTTGCAATGAAGCTTGAATATGCCTTCGGTGTTACTAAATTGCGGATTGAACGAATCCAATCCAAAGAATATTGCCAGTCGTTGATGTTACTTAAGCGCTTGATTGCCATCTCTGAATGCCAGATTGCCATAGGCTCAGGCACAAATTCTATTCCTACACCTTTGATAGTAGTGACCCGAAGCAACCACTCCCAATCCTCGTGTCTGTAAAATTTTTCTTCTAAAGGCATTTTTTGCATTAACTCTTTTTTTACGAAAATAGTTGAGGTTTGTATGAACCCCTCTCCTGTAAACAAGGAGTTACGGACAAAAAGATATTCACTTAAAGGTTCAGATGGTTGAGGTAGCCTTCTCGGAAAAATTAATTCACCTTTTGGAGTTTGCGAAATAAAACGACTGGCGACAACTGGAAAATCATAATGGGAATTATTTGCTACTTCCAGTTGACGTTCCAGTTTTTGTGGGAGCCATTCATCATCATCATCTAAAAAGGCTATCCAAGTGCCTTTTGCTTCCCTTACACCAGTATTTCTAGCCCCTGATGGCCCAATATTTTTTGGCAGTTCTATCACTCTCAATCTTGGATCAGCTATTTGAGATAGTACATTGACTGTTTCCTGATCGGGCCCGTCTATGATCACAATCACTTCAATTGATTGCAGCGTTTGAATTAATGCACTTTGAACACCCCTAACAACAATTTGTGGTCTATTGCGTGTAGGAATCACGACGCTGACTATTACTTGGTTACTTTGATTTAGCATTGCAAAACTTGGATTTGTTGTTTTTTCTGGTGTAATAAATTCAATATTCATTGTTTTAGCTATCTTTATTTTAGTTTTGGAAATTGGCTGTTTTAGAAGCAGGGTTGAGCATGGAAATATCATCCTTTTTTTACAAGTTTTCCCCAGACAATATGTATTCCGCCTAAAGCATGAATACTCATACAACTAATAAATACAATATAGGAGCAAGTTGAAATAATCAGAGTTAATAAAAAATCTAAATTAATTTTTTCTAAAACTACGAATACTGCTAGCATGAAAATGCTGATTATGAGTGGGCGGCGCATAATTCGCCATAAATTTAATGAAAACAAGAGAGCATAAGTGAAGTAAGTATACTGGCTAAAGCCAATAAAACTCATTAAAAATACCATTATTGCTGCCCCTAGTAAGTCATATTGCGAAACTAATACCACACCTGCTAAACCACCTAAGGCAGTGTTAATAGCTACTTGACGCAGGTTCACTATCTCGAAACCATTTGCTACAAGTAAAAAAGATAATGAGTGATTAAAGGGCAGAAAAATCAATGATACAGCTATTATCCTGAGAGCTAAATTTCCCTGAGCAAAGTTAGGATTATAGAGAAAAGTTAGTAAATCCTTACCAATAAACAGCAGACCAATAGATAAAGGTAATGCGATAACTAATAGTATCTCAATATAATTTTCAATTGTTTTACGCTGGTTTTCCCGACCTTGACTTACTGCCTTTGATAATCCCGGAAACATTTTTAATCTGTAATATTTAGAAATTTTATAAATTATTCTTTTTGATGTGTTATTTTGCGGCTGACTAATTTATCTCCAAGTACATAGTATTAAAACTATGAAATGTAATTACTTAAAGTAGAGTGATAAAATGAGCCAAGAAATAAAAATTCCTTTTGCTTGAGGTTATACAATCTGGTAGTCAGCTTTATTGCTCTCACAAACTACAAGGTTATGAGACCTACCAGGCATTAAATCTAGATTACAGTTTATTGTTCCAAAAAATCGTTCGTTGGTAACCTGGCAGCATTAATTGAAATGTTCCACGCTTTATAAGGGAATCAATACAGGAACGATAGAAATAAAATCATGTAATTCTAGGTTAATGTCTGCTCCCTTGAGTAGGCGATCGCTACAAGTTTTTTAGCAGTTATGGTGTATACTAATCATCCGAGTCAATGACAGCAACACATTTTCTTGGCGTCTATTTATGGATATATTAGTCTAAATCCTCCTAATTTTATTGATTTGGCAGTTGTAAATCAATAACGTTGTTAGCTGGGATTTTTTTTGCTATTCATTAGTACGCGCCTTCTTTTTTCAAAACCACCATAACTGTTTTAATCAGAATTTCAAAGTCTAACCTAAGTGACCAGTTCTCAATGTAGTTCATATCTAACGCTATTACTTGTTCAAAATCTAAAATATCTGAGCGACCTGAAACTTGCCAAAGACCTGTAACACCAGGTAAAACTTCATGTCGAATAAAATGGTGTTCCGAAAACTTATCTACATCTCTAATAGGTAAAGGACGAGGCCCGACTATACTCATTTCTCCAAGAATAACATTAAAAAGTTGGGGTAATTCGTCTAAGCTGTAACGACGGAGAAATTTTCCAACATGGGTGATGCGAGGATCATCTTTAATTTTAAAAGTGATCCCATCTTTCGTTTCATTTAAAGCTTCTAATTCTTTCTGTAATTTTTCTGCATCCGACCTCATAGTTCTGAACTTCCATACTTTAAACTGTTGCCCATGTAGACCTATACGGGTTTGCTTATAAAATACTGTGCCGGGAGAGTCCAGTTTGATAGCTATAGCTATAGCTATATAGATGGGGAATGATAACATTAAAAATAAAGCGGCGACACAAAAATCACAACTACGCTTTATCCAAAAATCTCTACCTGTTATTATCGGACAATCCAAACTCAGACAAGGCATTCCTCCTATTTTATTAAATTCTACGTTTCTATAAATTGGTTTTAATTCCATCGGTAAAATATGTACTTGTATGCCGGATGCTTTAAATAGCCAGCATAAAAACATTCTATTTTTTAAAGCATCCCAAGATATAAAAACTTCTGTTACACCTAATTGATTAAGTTGATTCAATGTTTCTTGACGTTGATATCTGTCTAAAGAATTAGCATTCGCCGTTCCAGATACGATGTAATGTTTTTCTTTTTTTATGAAGCTAGTAATCTGCTCATGATCTTCAGGGTCGCAAATAATGAAGACAGAAGAACGAACTATTTTTTTCTGCTTACGCAGATATTCAAGAGTAATATTTACACCATATCTACCAGTACAAATAAAAAATATACTTAGCAACCAAGATAATAATATTAATCTTGGGTGTGTAATATCTACAATTGGTTTATATAAAAAACAAACAAGGAGTATTAATCCATGAGCAAAAGTCAGGGATTTTATAATATTAAAATAGTCATAGCGTTTTTGACCTTCTCGATAAATACCTTCAAGAGCTAGTGACCCTATCTGAATACCAATTGTTACTAAAATCGGTAAAGAATGAGTCGCTATATACCAAGTAAAATGCTCATCAGAAAATTGATATCCAGCTAAAACCCAAGCTAAGAATAAAAGAGTACAGTCTACTAAAAACAGTGTTGTTAATCTCAGCCACCACGAACCCTTGCGTACCTTAACAAATGTAGATGCACGTAAATCTGAAGGCACTTCACTTAATTTATTTGTTGTAATACTTTGATTACTCATAGTTAATAACGCTTGGTGTAGTTAAAGTTTGATAGAAGCCTATGCCTATATACGTGGAGGTTCTCGCATTTTTGTTTCAAATAAAGCTGACTTTCATGGTCTGTATATTACCTATTTTATTCAAAGCAATTTTAACTTTTTGATCAGAAGCATATTTCAGGGTCGGTTTGAGTATCGCTACTACTTAGGTGTTGAGCTTTTGTTGCAGAGTAGCATCCAGTTTATTCTGAAAACTTTCAGCTTTTATATGAAGGATTCGTTAGTGACTTAAATATGTACTTCAAGTTAATTAATATACTTTGAACAAAATTTTTGATAGCAATAGTCAAGGAAGTTAGACAAAAATATCAGGATTTTTAAGTTTTAGTAATACTTTAGCTGAATCGCTAAAAACTCATTGCAGATATGAGTATTAAGGGTAATATAATTTATTTATATCCTATTCAGATATTACTGTAGCATATTTAGCTAGACTAATTCAGCTTTGTTCAGAAGCTTCACCGTTCTTTTACGTATACTTTACGCATAACTACTGAGTAATCAAGAATTACACACACAACATATAATGAAAAGCATCAAAAATGCTGATTTTCGTTACAAAACTTTATATAAATACATTAAACTGTGAGATCACCCTATTTTGGCAGATCGCCCTTGGATTAGAGTCTGGGGCTACATAAATTAAACTCACCTGTCAGGGGTTCACTGAAGTCTATTAATTGTAATTATTATTTAAAGCGAATTTATAACTTTACACTAATTTTATATATAAAAGAAACACAATGAAGATTCGGTAATAATTATTTTTCTGTTTAGCGAATAGGATAAAGTTTTATCAGTGTTGTATTTAAGATATTTAAAATGACATGAAATAAAAGTTTATTTGTTAAACAAAGGTAAACTCGGTGGTCAAATACTGGTCGTTGGCTATAATTAACAAAATTGGCTGTAGCTTATT
>Ga0136635_10000262_pt1 | contig 13716 bp, 12 predicted proteins | sample AntDrymeUQ852106_2_FD_105495 | JGI IMG/M metagenome (GOLD analysis project Ga0136635, IMG submission 105495) | Polar desert sand microbial communities from Dry Valleys, Antarctica - metaG UQ85 (21.06) | ecosystem: Environmental > Terrestrial > Soil > Desert | place: Antarctica: Dry Valley... | reverse complement strand
TCGACGCGATCGGCGCGCGCTTCCGCCGCGAGGCCGCGCCCGAGCGCGCCGACGGCAAGCCGCTGTCGGGGCAGGACCGCGCGAGCCTCAAGGTGTTGGGGCTGGCGGCCGACGCCGACCGCGCGGCGCTCAGGCGGCGCTACACCGAGCTGGCGCGGCGCTATCACCCCGATCACAACGGCGGCGATCGCGGGCACGAGGCGATGCTCACGAAGGTGATCGCGGCTTATCAGCAATTGCGGCAGGCACCGGCGTTTGCTTAAGGGTCGCCGATCCTCCTTACAGGGGGAGGAATGATGATCACCGCACCGCGCGATATCCCGCGCGGGCGAAGAGCGCGAGACTTGCCGCCGCCGCGACGACCGTCGCCACTGCCGCGCCGAAAAGCCCGTAGCGCGGCATTAGCAACGCGATCGCGGCGAACAATATCGCGACGCCGATCAGCCGTGCGCGCAGCGCCGCGCCCGCGCCTCCGGTGCTGAGCAGCAAAGGTTCGAAACCCGCCGCCATTACTTCCAGTCCGGCGGCGAGGCTTAGGAGGACGAGGATCGAATAGACGCCGAGATAGCGATCGCCGCCGACGACTTGCAGGACCGGCCCGCCGAGGAGGGGCGCGAGGATGCAGATCGTGACGCCCGCGCCCAGCGCCAGCCGGGTCGACTGGCGGAACAGGAGTCGAAGCGGATCGCGCGTCTCGGCGGCGTCGGCGCGGGCCAGCTCGGGGAAGACGCCGCGCGCGAACAGCTCCGACAGGCGGACGAGCGCCTGGCTGAGCTGGAAGGCGAGGCGATAGCCGCCCGCCGGGACCGCGCCCGCGACGAAGCCGATAAGGACAACGACGAATTGCTTGCCCGCGGCATTGACGCTCGAATTGACGTTGGTGACGAAGGCGAAGCGCCAGAAGCCGGGGTTTTCCAAGCGCGCCGCCCCCGCGCCGCTCCAGCGACCGAGCAGGCCAGGGGCGACGCGGTGCGCCGACGCCCAATAGACGGCTGCGGTGAGGACTTCGGCGGCCGCCCAGGCGATCAGGAAATCGCGGACCGACGCGCCCGCCGCTACCACCGCGATCGCGCCGACAAAGCGCGCGATCGGCGTCACCGCATCCGCCGCCGCGCCGAGCGCGTAGCGATCGTGGAGCCGGAGTACGCCGACCGGGGTCGAGCGGACCGATAGCAGCAGAACGAAGGCGAACAGGAGCGCTTCTCGCGCGACCTCCGCCGACCAGCCGAGCCGCGCGCGCATCGCCGTGACCGCCCCGGCCGCGATGAGGCAGCCGACCGCCCCCGCGCCGATATCGAGCGCCGCCGAGTAGCGGACCAACCGGCCGAGCGCGGGGGCATCGCCGCGCTCGTGATGCTGGACGCCGAAGCGGATGACGATCTGCCAGGTCTGGAAGGCGACGAGCGCGGCGACCGCCTGGGCGATGCTGAGGACCAGCATGAACCGTCCGAATTCGGCGATCGGCAGCGCGCGCGCGGCGAGCGCCAGATAGACCAGGCTCAGCGCCGCGCCGACCCCCTTGCCGGTCAGCAGCCAGCCCGAGTTGCGCAGCGCGCGGCCGAACGGGGTTCTCCCGACGGGCGCTCTCAACGGGTTTCTTCCCGGTGGCGAGGCGCGGTAAAGCGAGGCGGCATGCGCATCGCCTTTCTCTACATCGCCGAAGCCTATCAGTGCTACCATGGCGCGGCGATCGCGCTGGAACTGGCGGCGCGGCCGGGATGGGACGTGGTCAGTTACCATAATGACCCCGAAGCGCCGCATCATCTGGAGCGCGTCCGCGCGGCTTTCGGAGGGCCGACGATGCACTATCGCCGGCTGCATCGCTCGCCGCTGACGCGCGGGCTGCAACGGCTCAGGAAGCTCGGCATGTTCAAGGACTTGGTGATGCGCGACAATGCCGCCGAGCTCGACAATTATGACGCGGTGTTCGCGGTAGAGGATACGGTCGCGGCGCTCGGGCGGCTCGGCGCGCCGCATCCGAAACTGATCTATTGCCCGCATGGCGTGGGGGATCGTGCGCGCGGCTTCGTTCCGCAGGTCGCGACGTTCGATTATGTCCTGGTGGCAGGAGAGAAAACGGCGGCGCGGATGCTCGCCGAGGGGTTGATCCGCGAAGGCGATCACGCGCTGACCGGATCGGTCAAGCTGGAGACGGGGGCGCGGATCGGCGCGTACGCGACGCCGCTGTTCGCCACGCCCGCGCCGACCGTGCTTTACAACGCGCACAAGGAGCCGAGGCTCACCTCGTGGCGGCGGTTCATCGAGCCTATGCTGGCGGGGTTCGCCGCCGATAGGTCACGCAACCTGATCGTCGCGCCGCACGTCAAGCTATTTCGCCGCGAACGCGAAGCGGTTCGCGAGAGGTGGCGCGCGCGGAGCAATGCGAACGTGCTGTTCGATCCGGGATCGGACCGGTCGATCGACAGCAGCTATGCCACAATCGCCGACATCTATGTCGGCGACGTCAGCAGCCAGGTTTATGAGTTCCTCGCGACGCCAAGACCGTGCGTTTTCCTCAATGCGCACCGGATTGACTGGCGCGACGATCCGAGCTTCGCGCATTGGCATCTGGGCGACGTGATCGACGATCCCGCCGATCTGATGCCCGCGATCCGCGCCGCGCCCGGGCGGCACCATCTTTATCGGGCGCGGCAAGAGGAGATGGCGCGCGTCTCGCTCGGCGATGCGAGCCCCGGCGCGGCGCGGCGTGCGGCGGACGCCATGACGAAATTCCTGTCGCGATGAAAGTCGGCTTTCTCTTCAATCACGACGAGCTTCATCAGGTGAGCCACACCGCGCCGGTGATCGCCGCCCTGGTCCCTTATCCGGGCGTCGAGGTGTCGGTGCTGACCTCAAGCGCGGCGCAGGAGGCGCGGGTGCGCGCGATCATCGGCGATGCGGCGGCGCGGGTGCGGTTCGTGCCGCTGTCGATCGGTCGGGTCGCGAGCATGCTCGATGCGGGGTTGCGCCGGATCGCGCCATTCCGGCGGATCGCGATGCTGCGCGAGAACCTCGCCGCCTTCGCCGCGCTCGACGTGCTCGTCGTGCCGGAGACGACTTCGCTGCTGCTGCGCGACCGGTTCGGACTGCGCGATCTCACCTACGTCCGGATCCCGCACGGCGCGGGCGATCGCTCAATCGGCTTCCGTGCGGTCTCCGGGGGGTTCGATCTCACCTTGCTGCCGGGCGAGAAGGTGCGCGATCGGATGCTGGCGGCGGGGCTGATCACGCCCGACAATCACGCGATCGTCGGCTATCCCAAGTTCGACACGATTGCGGACGCGCCGCTGCCCAAGCTGTTCGCCGAGGATCGCCCGACGGTATTCTACAACCCGCATTTCGAGCCCGCCTATTCGTCCTGGTGGACGATGGGGGAAGACGTGCTCGACTGGTTTGCGGGACAGAGCCAGTTCAATCTAATCGTCGCGCCGCACGTCATGCTGTTCCGCCGCCGCGCCCACACCTCGGTCGAGCATGGCCGTGTCCGCTGGCGACGCGCCATCGCGCGGCGCTTCGAGGGCGTACCGCGCATGCTGATCGACACCGGCAGCGAGCGATCAATCGACATGACCTACACGCGCGCCGCCGACATCTATATCGGCGACGTCAGCAGCCAGATTTATGAGTGGATCGCGCAACCGCGCCCGGCGATCTTTCTTAATCCGGCGCATGTTGACTGGGCCGACAGCCCCGATTTCGCGCATTGGCGCCTCGGCGAGGTGATCGATCGGGCGGGCGATCTTCCCCACGCTCTCGACCGTGCGGTCGCCGATCCCGACCGCTTCCGCGCCGCGCAGGAGGCGGCGTTCCGATACACGTTCGACATCGCCGCCGAGCCCGCCGCGCGCCGCGCCGCCCGGGCGATCGTCGGGCGATTGGGCGCGAGGTTCGGGGTCATGTGAGGTTCACACGGACCGGCTAGGAGGCGCGCGCATGAAACGCTCATCAGTTCTGTTCGTCCTGTCGCTCGCGTCCGCCGTGTCCGCCGCGTCGGCCGACGCGCAACCGCGCGGCTGCGAGGGACCGCCGGGCGCGGGTGCCGTCAGGCTTGATGTCGCGGCGACGAATTTGCGCAACGCCAAGGGCGAAGTGGCGTTCACGGTATATGCCGACGATCGCAAGCGCTTCCTGGCGAAAGGCGGAAAGCTCGCGCGCATCCGCGTTCCGGCGGCCGCGCCGACAACGACCGCCTGTTTCCGGCTGCCCGCCGGGCGCTATGCGATCGCGATCTATCACGACGAGAACGCGGATCACGATTTTAACCGCACTTTGTGGATGCCCAAGGAAGGTTTCGGCTTTTCCAACGATGCGCCGACCACCTTGGGGCTGCCTTCGCTCGAGAAGGCGCGATTCACATTGCCCGCCGGGGGAACAACGGTGCGGATGAGGATGCGTTACCGCCGCTGATTCAGCGCCAACGGACGACGCGCCAGCCGCGTGCCTCGGCGATCAAGCGCAGCTCGCGGCGGGGGTTCACGACGATCGGCTCGTCGACGGCTGCGAAGGTCGGCAGGTCCGATTCGTGATCCGAGTAGAAGCGGACTCACGCTCGATCGGGCAAGGTGGCTAGCCAGCGGGCGATCGCCGCCGCTTTCGCTTCGCCGTAACAATTCTCGCCGGTGATTCGGTGGAGGATGCGGCCGGACGCGTCGGTTTCGCTATCGGTGGCGATTACGTTGGCGACGCCAAGGCGGCGCGCAATGGCGGTGACGTAAAAGCGGTGCGCGGCGGTGGCGATGAGGACGCGGCGGCCTGCGGCGCGATCGGCGGCGATGCTCGCGCGCGCGTCGGCGCGGATGTTGCGGGCGACCTCACGATCGGCGAAGCTTTCGGAGACGCGTGAGAGCGCGGCGGGGGCGATCACGGGGCCGAGCATCAGGCGGTGCATCGTCTGTTTGAGCGCCTTGCGGTCGATCAGGCCGAGCGCGTTGAGCAGCGCGGCGAACCCGACAAGCGGCAGCAGCGCGAGGCGCGGCGGCGCGTGCCGGAACGCGGCGTGGAGCAGGAAGCGGCTCCACGTCGGCAGCCGCGTCAGCGTCCGGTCGAGATCGTAGATTGCGATGCGGTCCATGCGGGGCGCGGTCAGATCGCTCCGCTCGTGAGCCGCCGGACCAGATCGAGATCGGCGGGCTTGTCGACGTCGATCGCGGCGAGGCCGGACCCGCTCTCGACAATGCGGATGCGCGCGCCCGCGAACGCGCCGAGGCGAGTAATTGCGGCGGTTAGGGTGAGACGACGTAGTAGGTAGCGAAGCAGCACGCCTGGGCCGAGGCGGCGGATGATGCGCCACGGTCGCTTGCGATCCGTTTCGACCTGTTTCCACAACGTGATCGCGCCCGAAGCGGCGGGATTCGCCAGATAGAACAGGTTGCACCCCGACCACGCGCCGTCGGCGAAGCGGAAATAGGTGCGCGCGGTGGCTGGCGCGTCGCGTTCGATCGCCTCGCGCCGGGCGAGCAAGGCCATAACGTCGGCGTCGGCGGGGGTCTCGTCGATGAGGCGGCGGACCCATTCGGGGCGCAGCAAGGCATGGTCGGCGGTCGTCACCAGCAATGGCGCGCCGAGCAAAGCGAAGCCGCGCGCGACGCTCGCGCTCGGGCCTTCGGCGGCGGGAAGCGTCTCGGCACCGAGCGCGCGGGCGTGATCGGCCACCGCGGCGGAGGAGGCGGCGACGACGATCCGCTGCGCCCCCGCCGCGCGTAGCGCCGCGACGACCCGCGAAAGCATCGTCTCACCGCCGATAACGATCAGCGCCTTGTCGGCGACGCCCGCGTAAGCGGCGAGCGGGTCCGCGCCGGGTCGCGATCCGGCGAGCACCAATGCGTCGAAGGTCATTTCGCCCGCGCGCGCAGCACCCGCCAGAGCACTCCCGGCGCGGCGAGCACGGGATGGCGCTCGCGCCACGGCGTCAGATCGACCTGGACGCCGGTGTGGCGCTCGACCTTCCACAGCCCGTACCGCGTCGCGCCCTCGAAGGTGAAGGCGGCCTTGACGAGCCGGGCGGTGTTGAGCGCCTTGCCGACGCGGACGCGCGTCAGCCAGGCGTGCATGACGCGGCGGAACTCGGCGAACGGCACCATCGGCACGAGCATGTCGCCATGCGCGCGGACCGGGATGTTCGCGGCTTCCCACGCGATCGGCAGCAGCGCGTCATAACGTTCGGGATGATAGTCGATGATCTGCGTCTCGCGACCCGGCGCCTCGACGCGCAACTCCGCGCCATAGGTTTCGCGGAACAAAGCCGACCAATATTCGCCCGCCGTCCCCTCTCGCGGGCCGACTACGGCGGCGAAGCGCGCGGCGGTGATCGCCGACGCCATGATCGCCTCACGCACGCGCCGCTCGGACTCGTCGCTCGCGCGCCATACCAAAGCGGAGGGCTGGACGAAGCGTGTCCAGATCGTCGTATCCAGATAGGCCCCCGTCGCGGCGCGCTCGTAGGTGGCGAGCGGCATCGTCGCGACCTTGGCGCGCAGCATTTGGCCAACGACCGGGATTTCGTGAAAGCTCACGTCGGGCCACAGCAGCCCGAGGCCGATCCGCCGCCCGATCGAGCCGAGCGTCCGCGCCGTCAGCACGTAGAAATCGAGCACGCCCGCCAGATCGCCGGTGCGCAGGACCGAGCCGTAGAACAAAACCGCGACGCCGCCGAGCCGCTTCGCCAGGATCGCCGCCGCCTCGCGGATTTCGCGCGGGACGGGCGCGTCCAGTTCGCGCGCGACGAAGGCGGTGAGCGCGTCGCTCATGGCACGGCGAAGGCGATCGGCGCGCCCTGCCGCATCGTCATCGGGCCGCCGGGATAGACCTCACCGTCGAGGACGAAGTCGCCCGACAGCGTCAGTTCGATCTCGCCCGCGTCAATGCGGTGGTAACCCGCGCCTTCGAGCCAAGACGCTTGCCGACCCGCGAGCAGCGCGGGCAGGCTCGCCAGCATCCGCTTCGGCGGGGCGTCGATCGCGAGCAATTTCAGCCCCGCGCGCGGCGCGCCGAACGGGGTGATGCCGAGCGGCATCCGCTTCAGCGTCGACGCGATCAGCACGTAAAGCGCGCGATCGAGTCGACCGTCGCCAGCGACCGCTATGCGGGTGTGGTCGCCGCGCCGCCACGCGTTGCGCTTGCCGCCGATCAGAGTCTGAGCGACGCCGCCCGCGATCGACAGGCCGACCGCGACATTGTTGAACGCGCCGAGCCGGTGGGTGCGCTGCGCGAGATTCGTCGCGCGGACGAACGCGCCCGCCCCGAAGATAAACCCCCGGAGATCGGGCGCGCTCGATCCTTCGCGGACGATCTCGATCGGCGCGCGCTGCTTGACGCGTCCCGATCGCAGCGCTTCGAGCGCCGCCTCGACCGGCGTGCCCGACGGAATGCCGAGATCGAGCGCGAGCGCGTTGGTCTTACCCGAGGGCACCAGGGTGAGGAGCGGGAGGCCGCCGGGGAAGATCGCCGCCGCGAAGGTCGCCACGTCGCGCACCGTGCCGTCGCCGCCGTCGATGACGATGCCGTTGACGCCGCGGCCTGCGAAATCGGCGAGCGCGCGGCGCAAATCCTCGTGCGTGTCGGGGGCGGCGTGGCCGATCCCCGCCGACGCCAGCGACCGCGCGCTATCGGCTTCGAGATTGCGGCGCGCCTTCTTGTTGAAGATGACGGCGGCACGAAGCTCGCGCGGGAAACGCGGTTCGGCGGGCGGCGTCGTGATCGGGCCGCCGCCGGGCGGGGCGACGAACCGGGCGTCGCGCGGAAGGCGCGCGGCGTTGGCGGGAGGGCGTGGTTCCATCAATGGCGATCTGCCGGTCATCACCCGTTACCGGTACTCCCTGGCTTCGCAAGGTCAACGCTCGTTTCGCCGGAAAGGGGGCGGGGCCGGATGGGCGCACGCGGCGGCGGGCGGCGCGCTCAGGCTGGGGAGCTCAAAGGTCACACGAAAGTCACGCCAGGATGCGCGGTTTCGTCGCGGCGGAGGCGGGCGGGGTCCGTCCCGGAAGATTACAAAGATTACGCCCTCCCACGTCTTTTGCCGTGGTCGGTCGGGCATGCGGGCGGCGGAAGTTGGCGAAGGTGCCGCGCAATCTAACTTCGACTTTCGGCGGATCGGGGCATCCGATCCCTGTGAAAGTTCACGGTGAATCGCGCTGTATCGTGACCTTTCGCCGGATCGAGGCGCGGCGGGGTGGGGGATGGTTCGGCGGACGGAGTTCCGCCGATGTCAAAGAGCGGTTCGCCGATCAGGGGCGATAGTCGATCCGTAGCACAATTATGGGGTTGTAGGACAGCGGAAACGACGCTGTTCGGACAATGGGCTGGCGGCGCTCCTCGAACGGCCGTGCGCCCAGTTTAGGTCGTGCGGGCAGCCGTCAAGCGCACCCGGCACGCGGCGACGGTTGCCGGGTTGGCCCGCCCACAATTAGGTTTACTGTTCCCCGATCTCCCCCCCGATTTCCCCTGTCCCCCGATTTCCCGCCCACAAATAAGTATACCGTCCCCGAATTTTCCTGTCCCCGGATTTCCCATGTATACTGTCCCCGGATTTCGAATTTTCCTGTCCCCGAATTTCCCCGCCGTCGGATCGCGGAGCGCGGCGAACACGCGGCCATCGAGCGGCGCGCCGAGATCGGAGATCGACGATGACAGTGCTTAAGACCGGCTCTCTAAGAACCCGTGCCAATCGTAGTCTCGTCGCGCTCGGCCTGTTCGAGATGAAGGTATCGCGCGTCGAAATCTCCGATCCGGGACAACAGTTGGAAATCGACGATCCGGACGCTACGCTGAGTTCGTTCGATGAAGCCGTCTTTTTCTAGGCTCCTCAGCATCCGGTTCACATGAACGGTTGTGAGCGCCAAAGCGTCCCCGAGTTGCTCCTGCGTCATCGGCAGCGTGTAATTCATCCGCTCGCCAAGACCGGCGACGTGCAATCGCAATGCGAACTCGCAAAGCATGTGCGCCATTCGGGTTCGGGCGTCGCGACGACCGACATTCAAGGTCCATTCGCGAAATATCGCGGCATCGACGAGCGTGTCATACCACATCGCTTTGGCGACGGCGGGATGGCTGACGACCAGGTCGTCAATCGCCGCCACAGGAATGAAGGCGGCTTCGACATCGGTCAGCGCCTGGACGTTGTGATCGGCTCGGCGCAGCATCGAATTATGAAGGTCGACGATGTCGCCTCTCATATGGATTGAAAATATCTGACGACCGCCGTTCCCAGCGATCTTGTGTCGGAACGCGAAGCCGGAAAGCAACAGGCACGAGTGGCGGGGCCGATCATCCTCGCGCACGATAAATTCGTGCGCCCTCACTCGCCTGATAATGTGCGGAAGCGGCAATACAGCCGCCTGATCGGCCGTGTTCAGCGCGGTCCACAGCTCAAGCTTCCGCAACATCGGTGCGAGGGTCAGGGGCTGCGACACTCACGCTCCCATTGTTTGGACGGGAGCACATCGCAACTCTCAGCCATAAGCGGTCAGGGATCAAGCCAATGGTGCCGTTACGCTACAGCAATAAACCACGCCCGTCGCTATGTTTTCGGCTGGAGGAAACGGAGGCTCATCAAGCGACGCGCCTCCATGGTTCTAACTTCGTTTAATAATGCGAGTCGTGGCGGTCGCTCGCCCGCGCAGCCAAAATCATCGAATTGCCGAACCCGTAGCGAGGAACGCCGATGACCGACATGAATGGCGACGAATTCTACATCCGTCGCGAGCAACAGGCTCGGGCGCTGGCTGCGAGTGCAGATAAGTCCGAAGTGCGCGCCATCCATCTCAAAATGGCGGAGGAATATGCGGCCAAGGCGCGGGTGAGGCCGTCAGAGCGCCCGCGCCTTGGAATAGTTTCCCGATAGCGCCGGCGAGACATCAAGAGCTGCCGGCCGACCGGCGGTGCCGCCCCCTCACGCCGCCAGCGCGGCGTCGCTGACGAACATGTTGTGGCGGCGTTCGTGGGCGAAGGTGCTGGGCTTGCCGTGGCCGGGGATGAAGGCGGTTTCGTCACCCAGGGGCCAGAGCTTCGTCACGATCGAATGAATCAGCGTCTGGTGGTCGCCCTGCGGAAGATCGGTGCGGCCGACCGAGCCCTGGAACAGGACGTCGCCGACCTGCGCGAAGCTGGACGGCGCGTGGTGGAAGATGACGTGATCCAAGGTGTGGCCGGGGGTGTGATAAGCGTCGAGAACCAAATCGCCGATGGTGACGAAATTACGGTGACGGTAACCTTTTATTATCGGTCGCCCGAAATTCTCGCCAGCTTGGAACGGCAGGAGCCTACACCCTCTCACCATAACGGTGCGGACGCACGGCAAGAGAGGGAAGCAATTAGTGCACTGTCACCGTAATTCTTCACCGTAATTCGTAATTCCGATTCGTCTTCATCGCGATCGACAAAGGCAACCGAATCATGGCTCAAGCGATTAAGGCCCTGCGCCGGCGTTCATGCCGGTCCCCGGGAACATCGACATGACGGATCAAGCGACGACGACCGGCAACGGCGGCGAGACCCACCAGCAGGCGAGCGGCGATATGGCCACCCTGACGACCAACCACGGCACGCCCGTCTCCGACAACCAGAACAGCCTGAAGAGCGGCGCGCGCGGCCCGACATTGCTCGAGGATTTCGTTCTCCGGGAGAAAATCTTTCATTTCGATCATGAGCGCATCCCGGAGCGGATCGTCCATGCGCGCGGATCGGGCGCGCACGGCGTATTCGAGGCGACCGACGATATTTCCGACCTGTCGAAGGCGGCGGTGTTCACCAAGGGCGAGAAGACCGAGGTGTTCGTGCGCTTTTCGACGGTCGCGGGCGGCGCGGGATCGGTCGATACGCCGCGCGACGTGCGCGGCTTCGCGGTCAAATTCTACACGCGCGAGGGTAATTGGGATCTGGTCGGCAACAACATTCCGGTGTTTTTCATCCAGGACGCGATCAAGTTTCCCGATCTGGTTCATGCGGTGAAGATGGAGGCCGACCGCGCGTATCCGCAGGCGGGCAGCGCGCACGACACCTTCTGGGATTGGGCGTCGCTGATGCCCGAGACCACGCACATGCTGATGTGGGCGATGTCCGACCGGACGCTGCCCCGGTCGTTCCGGATGATGGAGGGGTTCGGCGTCCATACCTTCAAGCTGGTCAACGACGCGGGCGAGGCGAGCTTCGTCAAGTTCCACTGGCGTCCCAGGCTCGGCATTCAGTCGACGGTCTGGGACGAGGCGCTCAAGCTGCAGGCGGCGGATAACGATTATCACCGCCGCGACCTGTTCGAAGCGATCGACACCGGCGCCTTTCCGCAATGGGACTTGGGCATCCAGGTGTTCGACCGGGCGTTCGCCGAGGCGCAGCCCTATGACGTGCTCGACGCCACCAAGCTGATTCCCGAGGACGATATTCCGCTGCGGATGATCGGCAAGCTGACGCTCAACCGCAACGTCGACAATTTCTTCGCCGAGACCGAGCAGGTCGCGTTCCTGCCGACCAACGTGCCGCCGGGGATCGATTTCTCCAATGACCCGCTGCTGCAGGGGCGGCTCTTCAGTTATCTCGACACGCAGAATTCACGGCTGGGGACGACCAACTTCCACCAGATTCCGGTCAACGCCCCGCGCTGCCCGTTCGGCAATTTCCAGCGCGACGGCAAGATGCAGACGCAGGTGCCGAAGGGCCGGGCGAATTACGAGCCCAACAGCCTGGCCGCGCACGGCGAGGACGGCGGCCCGCGCGAAAGCCCGACGAAGGGCTTCGCCACCACGAACGCGCCGACCGGCCCCGACGAACAGGGCGACAAGCTGCGGGTGCGCGCGGATTTGTTCGCCGATCACTACAGCCAGGCGCGGCTGTTCTACCGATCACAGGATGCGCATGAGCAGGCGCATATCGCATCGTCTTTCGTGTTCGAGCTGTCCAAGGTCGGGCTGCTCGATCAGGTGCCGCCGCGGATGGTGGGCAATCTGCGCAATGTCGATGAGGGCTTGGCCAAGCGCGTGGCCGACGGGCTGGGCATTCCGCTGCCCGCAAAGGCGAAGGCCGCGCGTGAGCCGGTCGAGATGGCGCCGTCGGATGCGCTGTCGATCCACAAGAACATGAAGGACACGCTGGAAGGGCGTGCGGTCGGCATCCTGATCGCCGACGGCACCGACGCCAGCGAGCTGGCCGCGGTGAAGACGGCTGTTGAGGGGGCGAAGGGCAAGGCGGTGATCGTCGCGCCCAAGGTCGGCGGCGCCAAGCTGTCCGACGGCAAGGTGCAAAAGGCCGACGGGCAACTGGCCGGATCGCCCAGCCAGATATTCGACGCGGTGGCGATCATCCTTTCCGAAGAGGGCTGCAAGGCGTTGCTCAAGGAAGGCGCGGCGGTGCAGTTCGCGATGGATGCGTTCGGGCATCTAAAGGCGATCGGCGCGAGCGCCGCGGCCAAGCCGTTGCTCGAAAAGGCCGGGGTCGAGACGGACGCGGGGGTCACCGGCCTCGGCAAGGAGTTCGTCTCGGCCGCGAAGAAGCGGTTTTACGATCGCGAGCCGAAAGTCCGGACGCTCGCATAAGTCTGTCGGGGCGGGTCGATCGCGACCCGCCCGTTACACATCCAAATTCGCCACGCTCAGCGCGTTATCCTGAATGAACTCGCGGCGCGGCTCCACCACATCGCCCATCAGGCGGGTGAAGATTTCGTCGGCGACATCGGCCTGCGCGATCTCGACGCGGAGCATCGAGCGGGCGGCGGGATCGAGCGTGGTTTCCCAGAGCTGCTCGGCGTTCATTTCGCCCAGCCCCTTGTAGCGCTGGATCGAGAGGCCCTTGCGCCCCGCCGCCAGCACCGCATCGAGCAACTGCGACGGGCGCGACACGAGCGTTTCGCCCTTGCCGAGCGCGACCGGCTCGTCATTGTCCCCGGCGGCGGCGGCGGCGTCCGCCTCCGCCTCCGCCGCCGCGACGGCCTTCGATGAGACCAGCTTCGACGGCAGCAGATAGCTTTCGGCCTGCTCGATCGCGAGTGCGTGGAGCTTGCGCGCCTCGGCGGAGGCGAGGAACGCGGCCTCGACGATGTGGTGATCGGTCACGCCGCGCCACAGCCGTTCAAAATGATAGCCGCCGTCCTCGGCGACGTTCGCCGACCAGCGCGCCTCCGCGTCCGCCGCGTCGAGCCGGGTGACGACCGAGGTGAGGCTTCGCGCGCGATCGCCGCGCGCGGCAGCCGGATCGAGCCCGCCGCCGAGCGCGAGCGCCTCGACGATCATCGGATCGTAGCGGCGCGGCACATAGCGGGCGAGCGTCCGCATCCGCCGGGCGTGCTCGACGAGCGCGCGCAGGTCCGCGCCGCTCCGCGCGCCGCCCTGCGTTTCGAGCACCGTCCCCGCGACGCCGCCCTCGACGAGGTATTCGTCGAGCGCGTTATCGTCCTTGAGATAGACCTCCGACCGGCCCTTCGCCGCCTTGTAGAGCGGCGGCTGGGCGATGAAGAGGTGGCCGCGCTCGATCAGCTCGGGCATCTGGCGGTAGAAGAAGGTCAGCAGGAGCGTGCGGATGTGCGCGCCGTCGACGTCGGCGTCGGTCATGATGACGATCTTGTGGTAGCGGAGCTTGTCGGCGTTGAATTCGTCGCGGCCGATGCCGGTGCCCATCGCCTGGATCAGCGTCCCGATTTCCTTCGATCCCAGCATCCGATCGAAGCGCGCACGTTCAACATTGAGGATTTTGCCGCGCAACGGCAGGATTGCCTGATTCTTGCGGTTGCGTCCC
>Ga0136635_10000261_pt1 | contig 13731 bp, 17 predicted proteins | sample AntDrymeUQ852106_2_FD_105495 | JGI IMG/M metagenome (GOLD analysis project Ga0136635, IMG submission 105495) | Polar desert sand microbial communities from Dry Valleys, Antarctica - metaG UQ85 (21.06) | ecosystem: Environmental > Terrestrial > Soil > Desert | place: Antarctica: Dry Valley... | reverse complement strand
GAGGCGAACGACGCCTTGTCGCCGGCGCCCAAGCTGACCAGCGCCTCGTCGAGGCCGTCGAGCATGGTGCCGCTGCCGACCTGGTAGGACATGCCTTCCGCCTCGGCCCCTTCGATCGGCTCTCCGCCGGCGGTTGCCGCGAGGTCGATCGTCACGAAGTCGCCGTCGGCCGCCGCACGGTCCACGTCGGTCAGGCTGCCGAAGCGCTCCCGGAGCGCCTGCACCTGCTCGTCGACGTCGTCGTCGGTGACCTCGAAAGTGGCCACCTCCGCCTTCAGCCCGACGTAGTCGGGCAGCTCGATTTCCGGCCGCACGTCGACCTCAGCGGTGAACTCGAGCGCGTCACCGTCTGCGAACTTCGTGACGTCGACCTCGGGGCGACCGAGCGGCTGCAGGTCGTTATCGCGCAGCGCCTGCACGTACAGCGTGGGCAGCGCGTCGTTGACGGCTTCGTCCAGCACCGTGCCGCGGCCGAGCCGCTGGTCGACGATCGCCGGGGGGACCTTGCCCTTGCGAAAGCCCGGCACCTGGAGCTGCCGACCGATCTTCTTGTAGGCCGCGTCCAGGGTCGGTCTGAGCTCGTCGAACGGGACCTCGACGGTGAGCTTGACCCGGGTCGGACCCAGCGTCTCGGCAGCACTCTTCACAGCGGTGGGTCTCCTCGGATGGCGGGCCGGTGCGGTCGGGGCGACAGGACTCGAACCTGCGATCTCCTGCTCCCAAAGCAGGCGCGCTAGCCACTACGCTACGCCCCGCGACGTCGCCGAGTGTAGTGGGCAGACCCGAGACGAATCTCGAGACATTGTGGCTGCCTGGACCACCTCAATGCCTCGAGATCGGCGAGAGTCCCGCGGCTCGGCTCCGTGCGATCATGTGCGACGGCGGCCACCCGGCCGCCGTGCTTGCGGGTGTAGCTCAATGGCAGAGCCCCAGCCTTCCAAGCTGGTCATGCCGGTTCGATCCCGGTCACCCGCTCCGGTCGTTTCGCCCCTGGACGTCCCGCACTGTGGTGATTGAGGTCGGAGGTCGCTCTAGCGCCGACCCTCGAAATCTTCGGACCGCTCCAGCCGGCTGCTGGGCCAGATCGCGCGCACAGACCAGGTCACGATCAACGAGACCGACTCCTGGCGAGGCGCGCAGATGCTGGCGGGACTGGCCCGCGGCGACGAGACACGTGCAGCCCGGGGCGATCGCCCCGACTAGTTGTCAGTGCACGTAGCTTCGGCGAAAGCGTCGCGCGGCAGGGCCTCGCCTCTACCGACCAGCACCGCGTCATCGGCGAGCCCGGCCAGCTGGCGTCCGACGAACGATACCTGCGACGTTGCTGCATCGTGCCCGGACCAGCTCGCGCTGGCGATGTACAACGTGTCGCGGGTCAAGCGCGATGGAGCCGCCAAACCCATCCACGGCGGCTCCGGGTCCGCGACGTTGATCGTCACCAGACCGGTCTGTAAGTCGCTCGACGCCAACGTCGCGACCTCGGGATTGCGCTCGCTGCTAGCCAGTCCCTCCCGGCCCTCGACGACCCGGACCTCATCGACCCCTCCGCTGCAGACCGCGACCAGCACCACCGGCCGGCCCGTTCCGTCACTCGCGACTGCCGTCCTCCCGATGATGTCGGTGGTGATCACGTTGCCGCACGACGGCAGCACGCCGGCCAGCGCGACAGCTACCGCCGCCCTGAACCGGAAGGTCACGGCCGCACCTCGACGAAACCGGCGGCCGCGAAGTCGCCGTCGAAGGCATACGCGGTGTGCAGCCGTCGTCGACGCATGAGCGCGAAGCTGGTCGCGTCGACGTACGAGTACACCCGCTCGCCGTGCTCATGCAGCCAAGCCCACGCCTGGGTCTCGTCGGCGTCATCCACGCTCGCCACCTCGACCCGAGGGGAGGCCCGAATCGCGTCGAGCAGCGCCAGGGCGCGCTCGTGCGAGGTGCGACGCAGCCGCAGCAGAGTCCAGGTCTCGCCGAGGACCAGCGTGCTGGTCAGCAGCCGCTCCTCGCCCGCCCGCCAGAGCGCGGCCGCCTCGCCGTGCCGGGCATCGGCGACCGTGTACAGCCCGAACCAGAAGCTGGTGTCGACGAAGCTGGTCACCGGCCGTAGACGATGGCGTCGATGTCGGGCGTGGGCTCCCCGTCGCCGGCACCGATCAACTCGTCCACCGGATCAGCGGCCGACCCGGACGTCGCACCCTGGATGAGCAGGCGGATCAGCGCCGCCTTCGACAACCCGCGCCGTCGCGCCTCGACGGCCAGGTCGTTGTCGACGGACTCCTCGATGTGGATCTGTATACGCCGCACAACAGCATGATACACACTCGATTGCGTCAGGACTCGCGAATTGCGCACCGCGGTCACCCGCTCCAACGGAGCATGCGACCCAGTGCGCGATGCTGGTGCCGTGATCGAGCGGAACGTGCTGGGAGAGGAGCTGCTCCCGTGCGGCACTGGTCCGCTGACGGGGTTCTTCCGCGACGGCAGCTGCCGGACCGGCCCGGAGGACCTCGGTCACCACACGATCTGCGCCGTCGTCACTGGCGAGTTCCTCGACCATCAACGCAGCATCGGCAACGACCTGTCGACACCGATGCCGCAGTATCGGTTCCCCGGACTCGAGCCCGGCGACCGCTGGTGCGTGACCGCCGTCAACTGGGCCCGAGCGCACAGCGACGGGGTGGCAGCTCCGGTCGTGCTGACGGCCACCAACGAGGCGGTGCTCCAGGTCGTGCCGCTCGACGTGCTCCAAGAGCACGCCGTCGACGTTCCAGCCGACCCGAGCTCACTCGAGCCGTAGGCCACCTGGCCGGAGCACCTAGCGAACGGGTGGCGAGTGACCGGAAGGACTGTCCCGGAGGCGGTGACCTGGAGGCTCGTCCGCAGTCATCACCGCGGTCTGTTACCCGGCCCGTCGACCATCCCGATTTCCAGTCTGAGGACACGAAGCCGGTCACGAATCTCGTCGATCCGATCCCAGTCAGGCTCATGGGAACCCACCAGGTCCATGTACTCATCTTGGAGCTGGACGTACTCGAAGAGCTCGGGCGACCGCTCGTAGCCCCGGATCTGGTTCGCCAGCACGCGCGCCTCTAACCAGGTGCCGGGAACGCCTGCTGCCTCGAGATCCGTGTAGGTGAAGCAGAATCCCATCGCGTCATTCGGCTCGGGGCCGTCGGCGAACTCCACGAAGACGTCGGGGCAGTAGGCACTTCCCGTCGGTTGAGCGGTCCAGCCAAGCGCCTCGCCGACCTCTTTGCCCGTGAGCTCCTGCCAGTTGACGTCGCGAGGTGTGGCAGGTGCCGTCCCGGGCGCGTCATCCGTGTGCGCAACCGCGGCGAACACGCCGATGATGCAGACGACCGAAGCCACCGCCGCCGCGGTGCTGATCGCTCGCCTTGTCGAGCGGCGCCGGTGCGCCGTGGCCACGACCCGTTGAACGGCGTCGACCGGAGGTGCGGCACGACCGCCGATCGAGCGCATGGCGGACGCAATCACTTCGTCGTCGAGCGTCTTCACGGTTGTACTCCTTCAGGTTCTGTGGTCGGTGCAGCCGCTCGAAGCGCTCGTCGCCCGCGCGCCAGGTGGGTCTTGGCTGCCGACGTGGAGCACCCGAGCGCTTCGGCGATTTGCGCCACGGACTGGTCCTCCATGTAGGCCAAGACGACGGCAGCGCGTTGTTGCCTTGACAGCTTCCGAAGTGCTGACTCGAGCCACGCATGCTCGAAGCCGCGCGCCGCATCGACGGGCGCTTGCTGGTCTGGAGGATTCGATAGCAGGGTCTCCCGCCTTCCCCGGCGCGCTCGATTGAGGTTCTGGTTGACGAGGGTCTTGCGGGCGTACGCGAACGGGTCGTCCCGGTTGTTGATGTGCGACCAGCGGCTGCCGACACGGGCAAGGCTGTCCTGGACGAGATCCCACGCATCGTGGTCGTTGCCCGTGAGCACCCTGGCGACGGCGAGCAAGCGAGGCAGCTGGGCCTTCACAAACTGCTCGAAGCCGGGATCGTCGAGACGCGACACCGTCACCTCCTAACCCTTGGACACGCAGTAACGCCCTTCGGGTCTACAGGGTCACCGAAGACGAGCATCTCCTCGCCGGTCCACACTGCCGCTGCTCCGGCACGGGGCTTGAGGGGCGAAGTCGACACAGAGCCGTGACGCCGGGGCCGGATGTCTCGGTTCCGGCGGGAACCGAGACGGCTCTCGCAACGTCTCAACGACGAACCTTCGTAGGTTGGTGTCCGAGAGGTGGAGGCCCAGCGAGATGTGGCGAACACCCGGTTCAGCGGTGCTGCCCGCAATGCTCGTGCTCATGTTGACCGGATGTGGCAATGCGGCCTCCTCGGGCGACTCGCCAGCGTTGACGGAATCACGGCCGCCGCCGGCCGAGTCTGCCGCCGCGTTGCCGAGCCACTGGCGGTGGGAGTCCTACCGAGGGGTGGAGGTCGGTGTTCCGGCCAGCTGGGACAGCGGCTGGAGCACGGGTCAGGTGACCAGCCAGTGGTGCAGCGACCGAGGTACGAGCGGAGGCGCCGTGGTGGCCAGGCCAGGTCCACAAACCTCGATGCTGTGTCTGTCACCGGGTACCGGACAGAGGCCGGGGACGCTGATCGAGGATGCGGGCGTATTCGTCGCCTTCGACACCGGGCGCGAAGGGACGGACCGAACCCAGCACGAAGGGGATCGGACAATGGTCACCATCCGAGGTGTCAGCGTGCTCGTGCAGGCAGACCCCGGGTTACGCGAGCAGATCGTCGACACCATCCGTACCGTCGGCTTCATCGACAGCAACGGCTGCCCGATTGACCACCCGATCAGCTCCGACCCTGCCCTCCGGCCACAAGATCCCGTCGAAGTGGCTTCGCTGTCCGGCGTGACTGCCGTCGCTGCGTGCAAGTACGGGCTCGGACGGTCCGAGACATCGGGGCCGAGCCTGCTGTCTTCGGTGCGGCTCGAAGGCCAGGCTGCGGCTGACGCTGTCGCCGCGATCACCCGGGCGCCCACTGGTGGAGGTCCGGACGCGCCGTCCACGTGCCTGCCGAGCTTCTCCTATGGCGACGACGCGATAGTGCTCCGGATCTCATCGAACGACGACGAGCACGAGGTATACCTGCGGTACTCCGGCTGCAACCACAATGGCTTCGATGACGGCTCGGCCGAGCGAACCCTGACCGCCGAGGCGGTTGCATCGTTCATCACTGGCTCGAACGCCGTGCTGGTGTTCAGCGGCGGGGGTGGCAAGGACGAAATCCTCCATCCCTGACTGTCCCATCGGCTGCGAGTGGGGCTCGGGCCAAGGCGCGGTACGGGCGCCCTCACATGAAGACGGGAGGACGCTCCTGGACCCGGAGATCGAAGTACCGTCCGTGCTTGCTGCCCGAGTACCAGTAGTCAAGCACGGCGAAGCGCTGGTCCCGCTTCGGCACCGTGATGGTGCGCTCGAACTCAGCACCGGTGTCGCTCACCGCAGTCAGGTCGCGCTCCCCGGGAGGGACCGCAAGGGGAAAGAGCACCCAGTTGTGCTGATCCTCGACGTCGAACGACTCGTCGATGACTTCGACCCCGTCGATCGACACCGAGATGGCTATCTGGTCATCGTCGAACGACTGGTTGCTGGCTCTCTGGCCCCATCCAGGGGTTCGGGAAGATGTGGCAGAAGACCTACCAGGTGCGGCTGCCCAGCGAGCGGGTGTCGCCGACCGACCTGATCCAGACCTGGAAGCAGAAGTTCCCCGACTTCTGGCCGGACCGCAACCGGTTCTACGCGCCGTTGACCGGCATCGAGCCCGGCGAGGTCGCGTTGCTGAACATGACCCTCCCGGGCCGGCTGAAGCTGTCGACCGGCGTCATGGTCCTGTACGCCGACGAGGAGTCGTTCACGCTGATGACCCCGCAGGGCCACATGTTCGCCAGGTGGATCACGTTCAGCGCGACCGAGACCCAGGGGGAGACGGTGGCCCAGGCGCAGGTGCTCATGCGCGCGTCGGACCCCCCATCTTCGAGCTCGGGCTGGCGATGGGCGGCCACCGGCAGGAGGACAGGTTCTGGGCGCACACGCTTACAGCGGTGGGGGCGCACTTCGGGCAGGACTGCGAGGTCGACACCCAGGTCGTCTGCGTGGACAAGAAGCGCCAGTGGTCCAAGTGGACCAACGTCTGGCACTCCTCGGCGATCCGCTCGTCGGTCTACATGCTGGGCGCGCCGTACCGCGGCGTCCGGTCGCTGTTCCGCCGCGACTCGTCAGCCGGGAAGCCCGCCGGCTGAGCTAGTCGGTCACCAGGACCGACAGAACGTTCCCGGCCGGGTCCTTGAACCAGGCGATCGGGGGTCCCTCGTCACCTCGGTAGATGCCCTTGTCGTCGGCCTCGCCGAGGTCGTACCGCTCGAAGACCACGCCGCGGCTGGTGAGCTCGTCGACGGCGGCGTCGATGTCGTCGACCGGGAAGTTGAGGATGGTGAACGTCGCCGGCTGGTGGTCCGGCTTCTCGTAGACCATGATCGGCCGATCCCCGGCGATTTCCAAGGTGAGAAATCCATCCATTTCGGGCATTTCGATGATCTGCAGGCCCAGCGTGCCGCCGTAGAACTCCTTCGCCCTGGCCAGGTCGTCCACCGAGAACCCGCTGAACGCCTTCGTGTCCGTGAACATCGGGCCCTCCTTCGTTCGGGCAAACCTGAGCGACAAACCGTGACACATGAAACCACCTGGATGCGAGCCGTGTCCTGTTCGTTGTTTGCTCGTTGTGGCTCGTGATACTCCTGAGAGCACCGAGCAGAAGGCCGGGTTCCGTGAACAATGATCGCGTGCTGGCGCAGCGGGTGCTGGGATTTCCCGCCCATCCGGCCAGCGCTGGGCTGGCCCGCAGGATGGTCAGCGAGACGCTCAACGGCAACAAGCTGCCGGACGAGGTCGTGGACAGCGCCGAGCTGCTGGTCAGCGAGGTAGTCACGAACGCGATCGTGCACGCCCGATCCGACGTGAGCGTGACCGTCTCGGTCGCAAACGGCGAGGTGCGCGTCGAGGTGTCCGACCACAGCCCGCACCTCCCCTCTCAGCGCTCCCACGACCACACCGCCATCACCGGCCGCGGGCTGGCTCTCCTCGACTCGCTGGCCGACAGCTACGGCGTCCGCAGCGTCCCGGACGCCGGCAAGGTCGTCTGGTTCACCGTCAGCAGCAACGGGCACCACGAGCTCGCCGGCATGAACGGGACCAGCTCGGCTCCGAACCCACCGATGACCTCGGTGCTGCTGGCGGGCGTGCCGCTCGTGCTGTTCCGCGCCTGGGAGCAGCACGCAGCCGCCCTGCTGCGGGAGTCGCTGCTGGTGCACCTGGCCCACGACGAGACGGCGTCCGACCAAGCAATCGACGAGATCGCCACCGTCAACGAGGCGCTCGCCGTGCTGGGCGAGCAGGCGGTGCACGCGGTCGAGCACGCCGGTCACATCGACACCAGCACCGCCCAGGACCTGACGCTCCAGATCCCCACCGACCAGATCAGCCGGTACGCGCTGCTGCCGAGCGTTCTCGACCACGCCCTGGAGCTCGCCGCTGCCGGCGAACTGCTCACCCCGACCAGCCAGCCAGAGGTGATCGCGCTGCGGAACTGGTGCTGCTCGGAGATCGTGCGCCAAGGGACCGGGCTCGCCCCCACCCGCTGGGACGGGAGCGCCGTCCAGGCCGCGCACGCGCCATTCCCGTATGCGCCACAGAAGCGGCCGCCCAACTGGGACACCACGACCATCGATGCGGCCACCGACGCCCTGCTGGCTGCCGACGACAGCAACCGGATCGTGGCCGCGAGCGAGTCGGCCGCACGACTGCTCGGCTGGGACCGGGATGAGCTGATAGGTCAGCGCATCGTGACGATCGTGCCCGAGGGCCTGCGCGACGACCACATCGCCGGCTTCACCCGCTACCTGGTCACTGGCCAGCGAACCATCATCGGCACGCCGATCCGGCTGCCCGCGCTTCGTCGCGATGGCAGCCAGGTCCCGGTGGAGCTCACGGTGGACGTCGTCGACGTCGGGGCGGGGCGCACTGTGTTCGTCGGGCGGTTCGACCAGCCGCGTGACAAGCGGAGCGGCTAGGTCAGCCGCCGAGAACCTGCAGGGTGAGCCACCCGATCACGACCGTCTGCACCACAAGCACACCGGCCACGATCTGGTGCACCGTCCGGTGCCAGTCGCTGTCGGAGATCCAGAAGTCCCACCAGCCGTCGTGCATCTTCTTCAGCTGCTGTTGGGTGACGTACTCGGACGGCGCGACGCGCCGCTCCTCCACCCCGGGACACCGGAAACCGGTGAGGTAGAACCCGGTGGTGTAGGTGTAGCCGTGCGGCTCGTGCGGTTCGGGTTTGCCGCAGGGGCTCTCCGGGAGAGCCTCGCCGGTGTCCGACGTGCTGACGACGGTTTCCGACATCGCGACCACCCCTTATCCGACCCGACCGGGTCGACCACGCCACCACCTCCACGGTGACGTATGGCACCCCGGCTGCGCATCAGCCCTTCGGAGGATTGTCCGAACCGTGACCGAGCCTCACTTCGTTGCGGCCTCACACCTTTGGGGACCGTGCAAGGAGGGCCAGCTGCGGGCAGGCCCGTACGGCGTGCTCGGCGTACTCGGACAGCCGCCTCGGCACGTCGCCGTCGGCCAGCACCGGGTAGCCCCAGTCGTCGATCTCGATCAGCTCCGGCAGCAGCTCGGCGCACAACCCGTGCGCGTCGCACCGGGTCAGCGACCGCCCGCAACCCTGGTGCTGGTGCAGCGCCACCTCGGTCGGGAAGGTCGCGAGCAGCGAGGCGACGAACCGCACCACTCCGTCTGGATGGGCGCACACCCCTCGACCCGGCGCGGCTCCGAAGCAGGTCGGCGAGCTCGGTCGGGTCGAAGCCTTGGAGCCGGTTGCAGAGGGCGAGGTACGGCACCGTTGAATTCTGCGCCTGCAGGCCGATCAGGTGTTCGATCGCGGCCAGCGCGGACAGGTCGGCGCGCTCGAGCAGCAGCTGACGGTTCAGCGTGGCCCGGTTGAGCTGCCGTCGGGTCAGCGCCTGCTGCACGCGTGCTCGTCGCTCACGTGCGCTCGAGCAGCAGCGCAATTCCCTGACCCACCCCGATGCACATCGTCACCAGCGCGTGCTGCGCGTCGCGCTCGGCGAGCTCGAGCCCGGCAGTGAGGGTCAGCCGCGCGCCGCTCATGCCGAGCGGATGCCCGAGCGCGATGGCGCCGCCGTTGGGGTTGACGTGGTCGGCGTCGTCCGGCAACCCGAGCTCGCGGAGCACGGCCAGCGCCTGCGCGGCGAACGCCTCGTTTAGCTCGACCACGTCGAGGTCATCGACCTTCCAGCCGGCGCGGTCGAGCACCTGCCGGCTGGCGGGCACCGGCCCGATCCCCATCAGCCGGGGTGCGACACCTGCCGTGGCCGCGCCAACCACACGGGCCAGCGGCGACCACCCGTACCGCTCGACCGCCCGCTCCGACGCGACCAGCAGCGCCGCCGCTCCGTCGTTGACGCCGCTGGAGTTCCCCGCAGTGACGCTACCGTCGGGTCGGAACGCCGGGCGCAACCGACCGAGCTCCTCCAGCGTCGTCTCCCGCGGGTGCTCGTCGGCGTCGACGTCGACCGGGGTGCCGCGCCGGTTGGGCGGTCCCTGCGGCACCGGCACCGGCACGATCTCGCTGATGAAACGGCCGCGCTCGCGAGCTGCCAGCGCGCGCTGCTGGGACCGCAGCGCGAACGCGTCCTGGTCCCCGCGCTCGATGCCGTGCTCCGCTGCGACGTTCTCCGCGGTCTCCCCCATCGAGTCCGTCCCGTAGATGCGCTCCATCGTCTCGTTGACGAACCGCCACCCGAGGGTGGTGTCGAACACCCGCGGTGCGCGCGCGTACGCCTGCTCCGGCTTGTTCAGCACGTACGGGGCGCGGCTCATCGACTCGACCCCGCCGGCGACGACGAGGTCGGCCTCCCCGGCGCGGATGCTCCTGGCCGCGGTGGCCACCGCGTCGGCGCCGGATCCGCAGAGCCGGTTCACGGTCGTCGCAGACACCGTCTCCGGGAGGCCTGACAGCAGCACCGCCATCCGGGCGACGTTGCGGTTGTCCTCGCCTGCCTGGTTGGCGCAGCCGAGCACGACGTCGTCGACCCGTTGCCAGTCGATGTCGTCGTGGCGTTCCACCAGGGCGCGCAGCGCGTGCCCGGCGAGGTCGTCCGGACGCACCGCGGCCAGCGCGCCGCCGTAGCGGCCGACCGGCGTCCGTACGCCGTCGACGAGAAAGGCCTCCGGCACGTCCGGAGCCTAGCGGCGGTGCAGCAGCACCAGGGCCCGGTCGTCGGCGGCGGAGTCGAGCCGGTCGAGCAGCCGGCGCGCGCCGTCGTCGAAGCCCTGCCGTCCCATCCGCTCGGCCTCCCCCACGAGCTTGTCGATGCCGAGGGTGTAGTCGCGCTCGGGCGTCTCGACCAGCCCGTCGGTGAACAGCATCATCGTGTCCCCGTGCTGCAGCCGCCCAGTGGTGGCGACGAAGTCGGCGTCCTCGAGCAGGCCCAGCGCCGGTCCGCTCGAGTCGTGGACCTGCCACTTCCCTGACCCGGCGTGCAGCTGTACCCCGGGTGGGTGCCCGGCGGTCCGTAGCTCGAAGTACCCGGTGGTGAGGCTCAGCGACAGGTGCGCGGCGGTCGCGAACCCCTCGGCCCACTCCTGTCGGAGCAGGTAGTCGTTGGCCGCCGTCAGGAAGCGGTTCGGCGGCAGCGCGCCGAGCAGTCCTCCGAACGCACCCGACAGCTGGAGCGCCCGGGTGCCAGCAGACAACCCCTTGCCGGACACGTCAACCACGACCACCTCGAGCGCAGCGCCGCGCTGGGTCTTCGCGGCCGCGATGAAGTCGCCGGCGAACTGCGCGCCACCGGCGGACCTCATCACCGCCTGCGCGGTCCAGCCGGCCGGGAGCTCCGGCAGCTCGCTCTGCGACTGCAAGCGGTCCCGCAGGTCGATCAGCATCGACTCGCCGGTGGGACCGAGCCGGTTGCGGGTCACCGCCACGACCATGATCAGCGCGGAGACGCCGAGCACGACCGCGACCGACACCCGCAGCGAGGTGGCGCCGATGACCAGCAGGACCCCGGTGACGCAGGCGGCCTGCACGACGACCAGCACGATGAAGCGTGGGAGCGACAGCAGCAGGCTGCCGAGCAGCAGCGGCACGGCGAAGGAGGCGAGCGGCACCCACTGTTCCTGCGTGACCGACAGCATCGTCGCGCCCAGGGTGATGAAGAACAGGCCGATCAGCGCGTACGACTGCGCGTCGTCCGACCAGCGTGGCCGGTCCGGGCGCGGCCGTACGTCGTTCAGCGACGCTGAGCGCGCACGCGCACCACCGGGGAGGAGATCGACCACGAATCGACGATAGCCGCCTGGACCGGCCGGGGACCGGGAATCGGCGCGGCTCAGGGCAGGGGTGGCAACGACCCCGACCGCTCGTACTCGCTGAGGAACCCGAGCCGTCGTACGTGTCGCGGTTCGCCCCCAAACCGGGTGCTAAGGAACACCTCGACCAGGCGCAGCGCCTCCTCGGTGCTGTGCATCCGGCTGCCCACGGCCACCACCTGCGCGTCGTTGTGCTCGCGGGCCAGCCGCGCGGTCTCCTCGTTCCACACCAACGCAGCCCGCACCCCCGCGACCTTGTTTGCCGCCATCTGTTCGCCGTTGCCGGAGCCGCCGAGCACGACGCCGAGGCTGCCGGGGTCCGCCGTCACGGCCTCCGCAGCGCGCAGGCAGTACGTCGGGTAGTCGTCGTCGGGGTCGAACGACGCCGGGCCGTGGTCAACAGGCTCGTACGACCGGTCGGCGAGGCAGGTCAGCAGGGCGGCCTTGAGCTCGAAGCCGGCGTGGTCCGACCCGACGTGGACGCGCATGCGGGCAGTGTCGCAGAGGCGATAGGCCCCTCACGGCGGGTGCATGGCACCATTCGGGGGTGCCTGGGCAGAACCTCACCCGCGAAGAGGCGCAGCGCAGAGCCGCGCTGCTGTCGATCGACTCCTACAGGGTCGAGCTCGACCTGACCGCGTCGGAGACCACGTTCCCCTCCACGACCACGATCCGGTTCAGCTGTTCCGAGCCGGGCGCCGAGACGTTCGCCGACCTCGTCCACGCCGCTGTCCACGAGATCCGGCTCAACGGTCGGGACCTGGACCCGGGCGCCGTGTACGCGCACAGCCGGATTGCTCTGGACGGGCTCGAGGCCGACAACGAGCTTCACGTCGTGGCCGACTGCACGTACTCGCGGGTGGGCGAGGGACTGCACCGCTTCGTGGACCCGGTCGACGACCTGGTCTACCTCTACAGCCAGTTCGAGGTCCCCGACGCGCGACAGGTCTACACCACGTTCGAGCAGCCCGACCTCAAGGCGACGTTCGAGCTGCACGTCACCGCCCCCGCCGGATGGAAGGTGGTCTCCAACGCGCCGACGCCCGACCCCGAGCCGGTCGAGGGCCGAGACGGAGTGGCGGTGTGGCGATTCGCGCCGACCGGACGGCTGTCGACGTACGTCACCGCGCTGGTCGCCGGGGACTACCACGAGGTTCGCGACGTGTACTCCGGCGCCGACGGTGAGATCCCACTCGGGGTCTACTGCCGCCGGTCGCTCGCCGAGCACCTCGACGCCGACGACATCCTCGCGATCACCAAGTCGGGGTTCGGCTTCTTCGAACCGCTGTTCGGCATGCCGTACCCGTTCGGCAAGTACGACCAGCTGTTCGTGCCGGAGTACAACATGGGCGCGATGGAGAACGCCGGCGCAGTCACGTTCCGCGACGAGTACGTGTTCCGCAGCCGGCAGACCACCGCCGCGTACGAGGCCAGGGCCAACACGATCCTGCACGAGATGGCGCACATGTGGTTCGGCGACCTGGTGACAATGCGCTGGTGGGACGACCTCTGGCTCAACGAGTCGTTCGCCGAGTGGGCCGCGCACCACAGCTCCGCGCGCGCCACGCAGTACACCGACGCGTGGACCGGCTTCACCAACGGTCGAAAGAACTGGGCGTACAAGCAGGACCAGCAGCCGTCAACGCACCCGATCGCCGCCGACAACGAGGACCTCGAGGCGGTCGAGGTGAACTTCGACGGCATCACGTACGCGAAGGGAGCCTCGGCGCTGCGGCAGCTGGTCGCCTGGGTCGGCGAGGACGAGTTCGTGGCTGGGCTACGCACGTACTTCCAGCGGTACGCCTGGGGCAACACCGACCTGACCGATCTGCTGGGCGCGCTGGAGGAGACCTCTGGCCGTGAGCTCGGGACGTGGGCCAAGGAGTGGCTGCAGACCGCCGGGGTCAACACCATGCGCCCGGTGTTCGAGCTGGACGCGGACGACCGGTACACGTCGTTCACCATCGAGCAGAGCGCGCTGGACCAGTTCCCCACGCTGCGTAGGCACCGGCTCGCCGTAGGGCTCTACTCCCGCGACGGCGAGCGGCTCGTTCGCCGCCGCCGGGTCGAGCTGGACGTGCAGGGCGACGTCACGCCAGTGCCGGAGCTGGTCGGCGAGAAGCACCCTGACCTGCTGCTGGTCAACGACGACGACCTGGCGTACACCAAGATCCGGCTCGACGACCGGTCGCTCGCCACCGCAGTCGACGGGATCGGCGACCTGGTCGAGTCGCTACCACGAGCGCTGGTGTGGGGGGCGGCGTGGGACATGACGCGCGACGCCGAGATGGCAAGCCGGGACTACGTCCGGCT
>Ga0136635_10000260_pt1 | contig 13732 bp, 9 predicted proteins | sample AntDrymeUQ852106_2_FD_105495 | JGI IMG/M metagenome (GOLD analysis project Ga0136635, IMG submission 105495) | Polar desert sand microbial communities from Dry Valleys, Antarctica - metaG UQ85 (21.06) | ecosystem: Environmental > Terrestrial > Soil > Desert | place: Antarctica: Dry Valley... | reverse complement strand
CGGAAACTGCGGCTCGTAAAGAAAGAGAAGGAGATCAATTCAAAACGACTCCTACCGAAGAAAGGGAAGCAAGTGCGAGCACCGACGACCAAACCCACCTTGGTGACAGCATCCGCACCACAGACGGCTACACGGTAGATAAAGAAGGTTTGTTAAACAACTACGCAGTCGAACCGGAAATGTACTACGATACACCGGGAGATGCACGCCAAAAAGCAGCAGAAGATAAAGCCGCGCGTGTCGCAGAACTCGAAGAAATCAACGAAGACAAGCAAGGAGAATTGACAGAAGACGGTGACAAACGCGGTAGAGGTCCAGGCGGCGTTTAGTTTTGCACTATCCAAGTTTCTCTGATGGTTATACGGCATTCTTACTGCGACGGTCGGGCTTTCGTCCCGGTCGTCGCTTATTTAATAGCTGCTAAAAGCAACTTTAAAAATCTCTAGGAATTGCATTCCCCATTACCAATTTTCCCCTTCTCTCTTTCAGAAGTCGCTCATGGGGGAGCCAGTGCGGTGGACGGGTTCCCACAGCAATAAGCACGATTGCGTGGAGACGAACATGACCGCGCTGGCTCACCATTCCCTATTCCCCAATCTCACAAATATATTTAAATACCTTATATATAGATGACTTTTCGCAGTTGACCATAGAAGATTCTTATAATACAACCATCAAAAATCTCAATAAACAAACATGAATTCACTGCTTGACCTTTTGCTCCCGGCTGTTGCAGTAATTGAAAAAGGTCTGATCAAGCCCCTCGGTCATCACGAGTTGCTTCTGATATTACTGGAGTTAGCTTTGCTGCTTTTGGTAGCCAGAGGCTTAGGCGAATCTATGCGGCGAATTCAACTACCGCCGGTAATCGGTGAACTGCTGGCAGGGGTGATCCTCGGTCCATCGGTATTCGGGTTAATTTTGCCAAGTTTACAGAAGGGGATTTTTCCCCGCATTCAGGCACAGTCCGACTTACTTTCGGTAGTCTCCTGGTTGGGAGTGCTATTTTTGCTGGTTGTAACTGGATTAGAAACAGACTTAAACTTAATTGTCCGCAAAGGCAAAACCGCTTTACTGATTTCTTTAGGGGGGATTATTGTTCCCTTTGCCACAGGATTAGGATTGGGATGGTTATTACCAGATAACTTTGTAGCGAACCCTAATGAACGGTTAATTTTTAGCTTGTTTATCGCTACTGCGATGAGTATTTCAGCAGTTCCGGTAATTGCCAAAGTACTGATGGACTTAAAGTTGATTCGCCGCGACATTGGGCAAGTTACCTTAGCTGCGGGTATGACTGATGATACTATTGGCTGGATTCTCCTTTCTGTGGTGTCGGGTTTAGCAACCAGTGGCAAATTCGATTTTTTAACGGTATTTAAGTCGGTTGCGGGAGCGGTAATATTTTTGGGACTTGCCTTTACTATAGGGCGATCGCTTATGGCTTGGGTCTTCCGCTGGGTAGATGATTACATCGGCGGCGCTACAGCTAGTTTATCAGCTTTGTTAGTTTTGGCGTTAGGTGCTGCTGCTTTAACTCACAGTTTGGGTATTGAAGCTGTACTGGGAGCTTTTGTTACAGGAATTCTCGCCGGACAATCGCCACGCTTTAGTCGAGAGGCTGGGATAACTTTGGAAGTGATTACAGCTGGGTTTCTCGCGCCGATTTTCTTTGCCACAGCGGGATTAAAAGTCGATTTAGTGCAACTGTTGGCTCCGCAGACATTCTTTATTGGTTTAATTGTGTTGGCGATCGCCTGTTTTGGCAAGTTCACCGGCGCTTACATCGGTTCTCGTGTCGGTGGCTTGTCGCACTGGGAAGGCATCGCGATGGGTTCGGGGATGAATGCCCGTGGCGCAATGGAGATTATTGTTGCTACTATCGGCGTTTCTTTGGGCGTGCTAAACCAGCAAATGTATTCGATTATTGTCATGGTGGCGATCGTTACTTCTTTAATGGCTCCGCCTTTGTTACGCTGGTCACTGTCGAAAGTAGAAATCGGTGAAGAAGAAGCTCAACGCTTGCAGCAAGAAATACTCGCAAGCCGCAGTTTTATTAAGCGCATCCGTCGGATACTGCTACCCACTCAAGGCGGACCGAATGTGAGATTAGCAGCTCAGTTAGTCAGCCATCTGGCACACCAAAATACTTTAGAAGTGACGGCTTTGTATGCTAAAAGAGATAAAAAACCCCTAGGGAAATCAGTAAATTTTCCGAGAAAAGACATAAAAAGTAATACGCCGGAAACAGCGATCGCTGCCGTAGCAGAGCAAATTCACCTGCCGGCGGATGGTATGTTGAACACTAAAGTAGAGTCAGGAAACGATATCGCTGACGTGATTGTTAAAGAAGCCAGCAAAGGATATGACTTGATTGTCATTGGTGCAACCGAAAGTTCGCGCAAAAGCGGTGCTTTGTTTAATGTGCTAGTCGATCGCGTGATTCAAGAAGCTCCTTGCGCCACAATGGTGGTGAAGTCGAATTTGCTCAAAGCGAAGGATTTGGGCGAAGCAATTAACTCTTACAAGATTAGTCAGATTTTAGTGCCTACTAGTGGCGGCGAACACAGCGAATATGCAGTTGAAGTTGCTAGCACAATAGCGGCTCAGACTGGGGCGATTGTCACATTAGTTAATGTTGTGAATAGGACTCAGCGCGAGTATATTTTGTTTGAAGAGCAGACAATGCGATCGGTAACAGATATTGCTGAACAAATTGTGCAACAGCAAGCAGAACTAGGAAGGGGATTGGGTGCTGAGGTGAAAACGGCAATTTTGACGGGAATTCCCGAATTGGAAATTCTTAACTTTGCCCGTTCTCAGGAAGTAGATTTAATTGTCATGGGTAGCACGATTCGGACGGTAACAAATCGGGTGTTTTTCGGACACCGCGCCGATGCTATCCTTAATAAGGCGCCTTGTCCGGTAGCGGTGATTACGTTAAATGCTAATTCGTGGCGTTGATCGCTCAAATCGTAAACGGCTCAACTTCCGGATGTCCCCATTTTCGCTGATACCACTCCGCAACCAAAGGACGGACAATGAACTTGGGAGGATCACCATCTTGAACATCAATGCGTAAACACGAGTAAGGTCTGCGCTTTTGAGAGCCTTGACCGTTGCGACCGATGAAAAGATGCGATCGCGCAATCAATCTATCCTCTTCCACCAAATCCGCTCCTTCAGTTCGCTGACGCCGCAAACTATACCCACTTCCCCCACAAATAATCCAGTTAACACCAGAATCAGCACCTCCCGTTTCCACCGTCTCAATATGTTCCAAACAGTGCGCGTGACCATTTAACACCAAATCTACTAAAGGACGCCCCTTAGCTGCTCCCCCGACCGCCTTAGCTACCGCATTCAACACACCACGCAAACGGCTACGAATTGCAAAAGTCTGTCCCTGCTGCCATTTTGTCGCTTCAGTCACGTAGGGAGGATGATGAAAATAAATTACCCTTCCCCGCACTTCCGTAGTATTCCAAGACTCAATTAATCTTCGCTTCAGCCATTCCAATTGTTCACTATCAGTCACCGTTGTGGTTTTATCAGCGGCTAATTGCTTGTCAATATCAACAATAACTTCCTCAATTTGTGTCAGCTTGGCGTGTAGATCGTCGAGTTGATCGGCTTCGCTAGGATTATCAGGATTGAGTTGGGCTATGGTTTCCATGATTTGCTGATTTTCTCGCTCTAAATCTTCGCGGCTTTTTTGCAATATTTGGCGATTAACGTCGCCTTCTTTCGTCGAGGCGATCGGCAACGGATCATTAAATGTATTAGAATCTAAAGCGAAAAAGTCAATACCCCCATAGCGGAAAGTATAGTAACGATTGGGCAGGCGGGTAAATTTTCCTGGCTGGTAGCTTAGACAACGCCCTGTATCCGTCTTTTCCGTATAGTGTTCATCTAAATGACGCGCTAAGTCTCCCGGAAGCTTAAACGCCTTCAGATAGTCCAAAAACGCTTTTGCATAGGCATCACCTTTTCCTGAGCCATGCAAGCCCACGTCAATATCTAATTTGGACTGAAGTAAACGACGGATTGGTAGTGTTGTCCAAGACACTAAGCCAAATACAATCGGCAAGTTATAGTAATCGTGATTTCCTGGTATGGGTAAAATCGGCAGCTTGAAAACCATCTCGTCATAAGCGATACGCTTGGGATGTTCGCCACCTACGAGGAATTCGCGATAAGGGTTGATGAAGTTTTGCTGGTAGTACTCGCTTGACCCAACTAAATAGATAACGTCACCGGTATGCAGCATAAAACGGCTTTCGTTGTGATGGGGCAGCATCAATTCAGCTACCTTTCGTTGGGGATTGTGTCCGTGATGCGATCCAGAACCGCTATCACCCACAACCAAAAATGAGAACTCTCGATCTGTGAAGCGATTATCATCCAACACCATGCGAGTTTGGTCAATGCCCCGCTCGACAATTGCAGGATCTTGCCATCGTACCCGCTGATTCATCTTGCGAATTTTGTCGGCGATCGCCGGATCGGACACAAGTTTCAAAGCAACTTCACTCCCAAATTTTCATGAAGGACGCACCTTTTAAGATAGTCTAATATGCGGCTTACGCGTGACTCAACTCACGCCCAAATCTGTGACAATAGTTTTGTTGCTGATCGGTTACGACCCATGATTACTACCGTCGAGCGCCGCTACAATTTAGATGAATATCGTGCGATCGAAGAAAAAGCAGAAGGACGCAGCGAATATCGTGATGGAGAAATTGTACCCATGCCAGGAGGATCGCTCAACCACAGCCGTATAGGTGGTAATGCTTTTGCCTTTCTCAAGTTTATAATGCGCGATACTCAATTTGAGCCAATTAACAGCGACTTGCGGCTGTGGATTCCCGATTATCGACGCGGGTTATATCCAGACGTGATGGTTTTTGAGGGTGAACCGCAACTGAACTATGATCGCACCGATGAAGTCTTGAATCCCATCTTGATTGTTGAAGTGCTATCTCCTTCTACAGCAGATTACGACCGCGAAAGTAAATTTCGGATGTATCGATCAATTAAGAGTTTTCGTGAATATTTATTAATCGAGCCGGATGAACCTTTTGTCGAACGCTATAGCAAACAAACTCAAGGTTGGTTGCTTAGTGACTTTAGCGACTTAGAGCTATCGATTCCCTTGGAGTCAGTTGGAATCGAATTGCCGATCGCAGAAATTTATCGCGGAGTTGTTTTTGGGTGAGCGCGATATTCTTTATTAGGACTTGTGCAGCAATAACGGAAAAACGAACCGCAGAGAACGCAGAGGAAACAGAGGAATAAGGGTTTGAGAGGTCTAACAGCGCTCATTCGTGTTTATTTTGCCGACAAAGTGCGCGGTAATTCCACCCGAAAGGTAGAACCCTGCCCTAAACTGCTTTCTACGTAGATGGTTCCTTGCATTAATTGCACTAAAGCATCAGTAATTGCCAATCCTAAACCTGTCCCTCCTTGACATCTGGCTAAGGTCTGATTTGCTTGGCGAAACTCTTGAAAAATAAACTTTAAATCTTTTTCACCGATGCCAATTCCAGTATCGACAACCGCGATCGCTAACTTATCTTCGGGCAGTTCGGTAACTTCGATAACCACGCTACCCGATTCAGTATACTTAATCGCATTATCCAGCAAGTTGGCAATAATTTGGTGCATCCGGCTGGGGTCATTGACTACAGAAATGCTCGGTTGAGCTAAATAAACCTGCAAATCTAGATTTTTGTGGTCTGCTAGCGATCGCATTTCTTCAGCAGTCGCTTTCACCAATTCTCCTAAATCAAACGTTTCTAACTGCAATTCCAAACATTTGGCTTTCAGCTTGGTATAATCCAAAATATCTTCAACTAACGACAGCAAATGCTTACTATTGCTGTAGATATTTTCCACCATGCTGAATGGTTGCTGCTCAACATTTGGACGAAATCGCCGTAGCAGCACATGAGAAAATCCCAAAATCGCGTTTAAGGGAGTACGCAACTCGTGGGACATTATTGACAAAAATTGTGATTTGAGACGATCTGCTTCTACTAATTGCAAGTTTTGCATTTGCAGTTCGCGTAGTTGTTCTTCAGCTTGCTTGCGTGCGGTGATTTCTCGCAGTTGCCAACGTAAGGCGATCGCCTTATGATTTGCATCATACACAGTTACTATCGTCATCGCCGCATCAATCAGCGTATTCTCTCGCTTACACAAACGCACTTCCCATTCCTGCAATCGCTTCATACCATAAAGTTGTGTCAGCATAACCCGAAAAGCTTGACGATCTGCCTCTGGGATGAAGCTAATCAGCTTTTTACCTATTAAATACTTTTGGTCGATGTTCAGCAGCTTGGCAGCAGCATGATTTGCTTGAGAGATTGTACCCTTAATATCTGTTACTAAATAGCCATCCGGCGCAAAGTCAAACAACTCTTGGTAGCGGTGACGTTCTTCTTCTAGATATTTACAAGTCGCTATCAATGCCTCATTTGAAGAGCGCAATTCTTGTATAGCCGTGTGCTGTTCTTGTAACGCTGCCCAAAACATCTTCAGACTTTCATTCAATAACTGTAATTGTTGCCAGGGAAATGCCACAAAGCTCTTAGACAATTGTTTGCTTTGTAAAGGAACTTTTATCTGTTGCTCAAATATTTGTTTAGGATTTTTCGCATTCATGAAGCCTCTTCTTAATTTTTTTTATTAATGAACTTAAAAACTGTAATTTATATTATTTCTTTTATGCTTTTTATAAAAAAAATAAATTACCAAGGCAAACAATAAACGAATTAGTTTTTTCTTGTTTTAGTTGTGTTACATAAATTACGTTGAAATTAGTATCAAATTAAACTTTGATAAACAATCTTTTGCCCGTCTGCTAATCTGTAAAGTATTTCTTACACCAGACAAGTAGCAGACATCACAATTTGATGTAACATTACTATTCCCATGTTATTAAGCTGTTGTTAAAGTTGTATCTACATTAAGGTTGAGGTAAATATATCCGAAAGTGACAAATCCGAATCTCTTTCAATTTGCTTTTTCGGCGTAATTTTCTAATTAATGAGTATGATTAAGTGGTAGCGCAATCCCACTCAATTTAGGGTTTTGTTATTTTACAAGCATATAGAAGCACAATAGAAACAAATTATATACAAAATTTGACTAATATCATCTAAAAAGGGAAGAAATCAAATATTCAAAGCTGAATTAAGGATTTTTCGAGAGTAAAATCCGATGTATGAATAACTTAATAATTGCTTTCTTCCCTTTTCTTGTTACTACAGCTGACGACTTAAAATTAAGTATCAGATGGAGTATCTTGTGTGTCTTTAAGCTCAATTGTCAGATTAGGAAGTCCCTCTAATTTTTCCACAGGCACAACTTCTTCAACTAATGGCACAAAAACGTTCAAACCTGCGGGAACACACTTAATCTCAATCGGAGTTGTTCCCACTAGTTCACCATCTAGAACGACCTTTTGCGGTGGTTCGGTGGTAATTTTGAATTGTTTAGAGCGCAGATAGCCGATGTCACTTCGCTCGACTGGGATACCCGCAGAAGCAGTTTGAAACAGATGAAATGTTGCAGCGATCGCTCCTGCCTTATTCACCGGAGCGACTATAGTTAAATCGAGCAACCCATCATCAACAATAATTCCCGCCGGTCCTTGAGCCAAAACTGAAGTAGCAGGTGCAGCATTTGCTACCGTCACCGCTACAGCGTTCGTTTTAATTATCTTGTCATCAGTTTCTATTTCTACATCAAAATGTTCTAAATTGCGTAATTCTTGCAATCCAGCTAAAATATACGCCATCATTCCAAACCGATTTTTCGCATCTCGGTCGGCACGTTCCACAGTTTCCGCTTCAAAACCAATACCTGCGAGCAACACCATCGGCTGATCGTTGCAATAAGCTACGTCTACACTCCGAGTTCCTCCTTGTAAAATATTCTCACAGGCAGCGGCGATCGAATCAGGAATCCCCAAAGCAGCAGCAAAAGCGTTTGCTGTTCCCCGTGAAATGATACCAAAAGGAATATTAGTACCGATTACCGCAGTCGCAGCTGCCGAGAGGGTGCCATCTCCCCCGGAAGCAATGATGGCATCTACACCCCGCTCAACTGCTTGCTGTGCGAGTTTGTCAGCACCGACTTCTTCAGTTGTCAGATAAATATCTAAGTCAATTTCTGGCTCTAATATTTCCCGGATTTGTGCCAGTTCTTGTTCTGGATCACCTTGACCCGCAACCGGATTAAAAATAAGACAAGCGGAACGATTCATAAGGGTAAAAAACAAATTATAAATAATAAGTATCCAAATTATTACTAACGTTCCCGAAAAATGCAAACTTCCCTCTCACGGCAGGTTTACCGATGATTGTGATATGTTCTTTTGTTTCGGGTCACAATTATCAGTTAACTCAAGTCTAAAAAAATGCGAAAACCTGGAATAAATATACAAGATTACCATTTTGCTGTATTTTATACTGAGAAAATAGAAAACAATATTAATACAAAAAATTTGGTATTGCTGAATCTGAAGATGAAATCCCTAATTTATCGAGCGAGACGTTCCGTCAAAAAAATTTACCTGATATACCAATCCTAAACCATTCGGGAAAAACAAGATTCCCGACTTCGCATAAGTTGTCGGGAATCTAACTAGCTCGATTTTTTCAAAATAATTGCCACTTTCGGCTAATTACTTTACAAAAATTCATAAAATCTAGTAACAAAAGTAAAAATTAAACTTAACTGAAATCCAGGAAATAGCCACACGCCAAGTCACTCACTGCGGTAGTCTAGATGAGAGTAAATTAATTGCCTGGTTTAACATACTGCGTTTATGACATTATCTGTTTCCAGTCCCCCACGCACAATTCGCATCGGTACTCGCAAAAGCCAACTTGCTCTAGTTCAGACTCACTGGGTACAAGAACAACTTCAGAAACTCTTCCCGGATATCACTTTTGAAGTCCATTCCATGTCCACTCAAGGAGACAAAATCTTGGATGTGGCATTAGCCAAGATTGGGGACAAGGGACTTTTTACCAAAGAACTCGAAGTAGGAATGCTCAACCGGGAGATTGACTTTGCCGTTCATTCTCTTAAGGATCTACCGACTCGCTTGCCATCCGGGTTAGTACTGGCAACAATTACAGAACGGGAAAACCCCGCAGATGCTTTGGTAGTGCATGAAAAGCACAAAGATAAGCAGATTGATACTTTACCATCGGGTGCGGTAATCGGTACATCTTCCCTGCGCCGACTGGCACAATTGCGACATCATTTTCCCCATTTTACATTTAAAGATATTCGAGGAAACTTGAATACACGCATGGCAAAATTAGATACGGGTGAATATGATGCGATAATTTTGGCGGTAGCAGGTTTAGAGCGATTGGGAATGAGCGATCGCATTCATCAAATTCTCCCCAAAGAAATTTCTCTCCATGCGGTTGGACAAGGTGCATTAGGTATTGAATGCCGTGCTGATGATACCGAATTGATCTCGCTACTCAAAGGTATTGAACATTCACAAACACGCGATCGCTGTTTAGCCGAACGCGCTTTTTTACGTGAATTAGAAGGCGGTTGTAAAGTACCAATTGGTGTAAATACTGAGCTATCCGGTGATAATTTAACATTATCTGGCATAGTTGCTAGCGTCGATGGCGAAAATATGGTCAAAGATACCGTCACAGGTTCTGCGAAGAATGCCGAACAACTAGGCATCCAACTGGCACAACTGTTGCGGCAACAGGGAGCGCAGGAAATTTTGGATAAAATATTTACCGAGATTCAACGCGGTTCCTGAGCTGTTGCACTCCTCAGATGTGATTAGATGAAGAAAGATTTCCATTAGACCTCTTGCATTCATTCCTTTTTTTACATTTCTTCTTTGCGCCTTTGCGCCTTGGCGTGAGATAAAAAATTATTTATGCAAGAGGTCTATTGTCAATAAGTAGGGTGGACGCCCACCCTACATGTGGAATTTTGATGTAGGCACGGGGAAAACAGAAATTACCATGCGGATTTTATTTGTAGCAGCAGAGGCAGCTCCCATTGCGAAAGTTGGCGGGATGGGTGATGTTGTCGGTGCTTTACCCAAATTCCTCAGACAAATGGGGCATGATGTGCGAATCTTCATGCCATACTACGGCATGTTGCCAGACAAAATGGAGATCCCCAAAGAACCGATTTGGTGGGGAGATGCGATGTTTCAGCACTTTGCAGTTTATGAAACCATTCTGCCCGGTACTGATGTTCCCTTGTATTTATTTGGACATCCCGCATTCATGCCTCGGCGCATCTACTCAGGAGATGATGAACATTGGCGGTTCACATTGTTTGCTAACGGTGCAGCCGAGTTTTGCTGGAATTATTGGAAGCCAGAAATAATTCACTGTCACGATTGGCATACGGGGATGATTCCGGTGTGGATGAATCAAGACCCGGATATTACCACCGTTTTCACGATTCATAACTTGGCTTATCAAGGTCCGTGGCGTTGGTATTTAGAGAAAATTACTTGGTGTCCTTGGTATATGCAAGGACACAACACGATGGCAGCAGCCGTACAATTTGCCAACAAGGTAAATACAGTTTCTCCCACCTATGCAGAGCAAATCAAAACACTTGAATACGGTGAAACTTTAGAAGGTTTGCTGTCTTTTATTAGTGGTAAGCTATCTGGGATTATTAATGGTGTAGATAACGAGGTTTATAACCCAGCAAATGATAAATACATCGCCCAAACTTTTACTCCCGACACATTAGAAAAACGCAAAGCTAATAAAATTGCTTTGCAAGAAGAAGTGGGGTTAGAAGTTAATAGTAATGCCTTTTTAGTAGGGATGGTGACACGATTAGTCGATCAAAAAGGCATTGACTTAACGTTGCAAATTATGGATCGGTTCTTGGCATATACGGATGCACAATTTGTATTGTTGGGGACAGGCGATCGCAATTATGAAACTCAAATGTGGCAAATGGCATCGCGTTATCCTGGACGCATGGCAACTTACCTACTTTATAACGATGCTTTATCTCGCCGCATCTATGCTGGGTCGGATGCCTTCTTAATGCCAAGCCGTTTTGAACCTTGCGGAATTAGCCAAATGTTAGCTTTGCGTTATGGTTGCGTGCCAATTGTCCGCCGCACTGGGGGATTAGTTGACACTGTAACACACCATGACCCCACAAATGGGGCAGGCACTGGTTATTGTTTTGACCGCTATGAAGGGCTAGATTTGTTTACCTGCATGATTCGCGCTTGGGAAGGCTACCGCTATAAACCGCAATGGTTGGAACTACAAAAACGCGGTATGAACCAAGACTTCAGTTGGTATCAATCTGCGAAGCAGTACGTTAAATTGTACCGCTCAATTTACGACTTGCCAGAAGAAGAAGAGCCTACACAACAAGTCGAGTCAAGCGTAAACAAGCCGGTAGCTACTTCTAAATAATTTCTGCAAAACACTTATTGCCTTCCCCTAACTCTCTACCACAAGATAGAAAGTTAGGGGATATATTTTTTGGCGTTGCATAACTGTGGCATGAATCGTAGAGACGTAAGGCGCGGAACGTCTCTACAATACGGTTCGGTTAAGGCAAGAGACGCAAGGGAATCGCCGTCTCTACAAAGGACTGATTATTGTAAAGACGGCGATTCCCTTGCGTCTTTGTGATCTATAATTTTCATCAAAAAACATTATCCGAACCGTATTGGAACGTCTCTACAATACGTTAAATTTACCCTTGTACATTGCAAAAACATCCCCTAAATATGCAACGCCTATTTTTTGATTATCTATATTCATCAACTTTTTTCAAATCTGAGTCAAACTATATTTTTAGCCAATAATGTAGTAATACCAATTTTACGTGAGGCTGCACATAACGCCCTCACCCTAGAAGGGTGGGGCTATACAAACAGAGCTTACCTGCGTGGGCTAATTTTATGCATCTTCATATGAAATCGGTATAAGCTGTTGCGCTTACAATTTGCAATACTTAAGATTTGGAACACTCATACTCAAACTTTCTCAAGAACTCTCCCTCTCTGCCTCAACGAGAAAATTACAAGCCTCACAGCTTAGTAAATGCGATCGCACTCTTTACCTTTGATTAATTCCTGATACTACTGAGTTAAACCTGAAACAGCAAATAACTAGACTTATTGCGTTTATGTGCATGAAAAAACCCACCAAGCGCAGAAGTCTACTATAGGCTTTTTGAACCATTGTTCCCTCAGGCATTTGAACTCATGAAAAAAGTTCCCATTGTTCGATTCTGTAGTTATAGTTTGATGGGGTTAATCTGCTTAAGCACGGTACTCAGTACAAATACTTTCGCTTTAACTCAGACAGCAAGCAATTCTTCAATTCAACTAACTGATACTTCTTCTCAATTTATTTGGTCTGCTCAAGGTATTCTTTCTCAAGGCTTCCGTAAATATCAACATGAAGGAATTGATATTGCCAACGCATCTGGAACTCCTATTTTTGCTGCCGCAACTGGTAAAGTCATAAAAGCAGGTTGGGATGATTGGGGATTAGGTAACGCCATACAAATTAAGCACGAAGATGGTAGTATCACAGTCTACGGTCACAATCGCCGTCTGTTAGTCAGTAAGGGTCAACAGGTTAGTCAAAATCAAATTATTGCTGAGATGGGATCTACGGGTAATAGTACAGCACCTCACCTACACTTTGAAATTCATCCCGATGGTCGTGTAGCAGTTAACCCCTTAAATATATTGCCATCAACAGTTGCTCTTAAGATACCAGCACCGCACATAACAACCCCCGCTTCTAGAGGTTCAGAAGATAACCCTAAATACGAAGTTTCACGATCGCAACCAATTTCAGTTAGTGTTGGCAGTGCGATCGCTAATACTAAATGTAATGGAGTCACAGTCATACAAGGTGAGACAGCAAACGTTTGGGTCAAAGTTTGTCAAGAAAATGGTCAGATATTTTATATTGGGCAATTAAAACAAGATCCAACCAAGTTAGTAAAAATACCCGCTTTCAATGAAGGGAATTCTCGATACCGTGCTGATAATGGTAGTTTTTCTTACTACGTTAGCCCGGATAAAGTCGAAATTTGGCGAAATGGTCGGCAGCTTCGTTCAGATATTTTTTACACTCCTAAGCAGTCTTAGAATCGGCATAAAAAGCCAAAGTGCTTTATTTGCAAGGCTTTTCTTTATTTTGAGTTTGGCGATCGCCCGATCAATTTTTGTCTGAAATTATGCGATCGCCCTTCATCCGGAAAATTATCATAATTTTATCTTTTTTTAATTATTAGCTCAGTAATAATTCTGTATGATTATCTGTAACCTAAAATACATTAGGCACAAAATCGAGAAAAGCGAAGAAAATCTTTGCTAACACTCAACTTTCGCTCACAAAGGAGACAATTATGGATTATCTTGCTTATTCCCACATGGCTGTTGCCAATGAAGAGGGAACCGGAAGTACTGAATTAAATCTTCCTAAGTTAAAATTTAATTGGAAAAAGCATTTTAAATCTGCTTGCTTGGCAGTAGCCGGAGTTGGTGTCTTATTTTCCGTTACTGTCAGCCAAGCTCATGCAGCTTATTCGGTGTTAGGATATGCCAGAACAAATGGCAATTGTTTGAGAGTGCGATCATCTCCCAACATCAACGCACCCGTTGTCGGATGTCTTACCAATGGCTCACGATTAGCAATAGTTGTAGATACTCCCAACGGAT
>Ga0136635_10000259_pt1 | contig 13766 bp, 11 predicted proteins | sample AntDrymeUQ852106_2_FD_105495 | JGI IMG/M metagenome (GOLD analysis project Ga0136635, IMG submission 105495) | Polar desert sand microbial communities from Dry Valleys, Antarctica - metaG UQ85 (21.06) | ecosystem: Environmental > Terrestrial > Soil > Desert | place: Antarctica: Dry Valley... | reverse complement strand
GTACGAATTTCTTCCCCTGTGGCGACATTCCATATTTTGATAGTTTTGTCCGAACTACCACTAGCTAAAGTTTTGCCATCTGGGGTAAAGGCGACTGAATGAACCCAATCAGAATGACCTTTGAGGGTACGAATTTCTTGCCCTGTGGCAACATTCCAAATTTTGATAGTCGCGTCCCTACTACCGCTAGCTAAAGTTTTACCATCTGGGCTAAATGCGACTGAATTAACACCTCCTTCTATATATGAATATTTGTTAAGTTCAACCACTTTTATGGAATGTCCGGTCAGGGTCTTCGCTAAAACAAATTTGTTGGATGCGTAGTTAACATTTACAGGTGGTAAAGTCCTAATTGGTGATGCAGAAGATACGGGCGGATTTTGTCGCTTTGGAGGTGGTGTAGTGGCTACAGGTTGTGCAGATGAAGCAAGACTTAAATAAGTCTTCAAAGGAATTCCATACACAGTAGTAGCATTAGTATCTGGACGAGTGTTAGCGCGTCCGTGAATTCCCACTAATTTACCTTGCTCATCAAGTATTGGTCCCCCACTCATTCCCGGAAAGGCATTCACTGTATAAACCAAAGCATAGCCATCTTTGGGATTTCTTACAAGACTAGAAATTGACCCACTAAGAAATTGCAAGTCAGATGTTCCTTCGGGATAACCTGCTACATAAATACTCTTACCTAATGTTACTTGGTCAGAATCTCCCTTTTGTGCAACCTGATAATTTTGGTTGCTTGTAAACTGAAACACTGCTAAATCAACATTCGGCAATCGCTTGATTTGGCTAATGGTATATTGTTTACCATCTTGTGTATAAACTGTATAATTACCTTTGAGTTGCACCACATGCCAGTTAGTTACAACTGTGTAGTTACTACCTTGACGCTCAATAATTACCCCAGAACCAGTATTAGCCCCATCAATACGCACTGTAATTTGTTGAGCTACTTCTGCTGGTGTTAAGGCACTTGCAACTTGCACCTGAACAATGGCGATCGCTGTACCAAACAATACTGCGGTCAGTCCCCCAGCAAACCTCATGATTTATCCTCTTGATGATTTTGCAACACTTCTTTCTTAATTGGTACAGCCATACTAGAACCTGTAATCAGTTCCTGCAAGTTTTGCTCAGGTTGCTCACCATCTTCATAAACTTCGGGAGTATCCCAAAGTGGGTCTTTATGCAAGCTATTAATACCCACTACTTCACCGTGTACATTTAATAATGGTGCCCCACTCATGCCTTTACGGACATCGTTGGTATAGCCAATTTGATAACCTCCTTCTAATGCTTTATCCAGCAGTAGGGAAATTTTACCAGAGGTAAACACAAAGCTGTTTTTAACTGCTTTTTCTGCTTGATTATTCAGCTTTTGAGCAGTCAAATTTGACGTAAACCCACCGACAAAAACCTCATCCCCGACTTGCAAGCTAGATGTATCTTTAATAGAGGCTAGTGTATAAACTCTATCAGGGCTGCGAAACTGCAACACAGCTAAATCGTCTTTTTGAAATTCTACAACCTGCAATACAGAAGCTTGATAGACACGCCCATCTGGTGTTTGAATTTGATAGGGAGGTTTAGCTGCTCTCAGGACGTGAGCATTAGTTATCACTGTATAAATTTGTCCTTGCCGTCGCAGCAGGGTTCCGGAACCGAGTAACTCCTTTGCGGATATTTTAACAGTAATTTTCTTCGCCAATTGTTGCAATTGCTCTACCGAAAGGTGAGTTGGCGATCGCGCAAGTTTGGTAAAATCACTTTTATTACTTTGCTGTCTTGGCAGCGCTAAGGAAATACCACCAAGACAAATCATCAAGCACACTGTATACCCAAGTCCGCTTCTTAGCCATTGCCAGTTCATCTTCAAGTAAACTCCCCAACAAACTGGAAACTAGAAGCGAGGTTCTACAAATTCTGTTTTGGGAATGTTAGTGCTAGAACTTGATTGACCACACTCCTTACCGTCTACAAGTTGCTTAACATCAAGATACAAATCACCGTTATCGTAGGTAATAGCTTGACATCCACTCAAATTAACAGGTGAAGCTGCAACACCACGACGAAAATCAATTATCTGTTTGAGAGTTACTCCTGTATCACTTCCCGGCTTGAGGGTGACTAGTATATTTTCTGATGTACAAGGTATACCTTTGCGGTTAGCGATACATAAAACTGGATAACCGTTGAAATTGTCTCTACTGGTGATAAAAAGCGACCCATTGTCGTAATAACGCTGAAACCTGGCAGAAACAATCTTACAGCGCTGTGATGCTGGAAACTTCTTAAAATCTGTAACTACCCAACGGATGAATGTTTCATTCCCCCGTGAAGAGCGTACTTTGGTAACTGGTATCCCGTCTTCCTGAGTGCAGAAGAATTTGTTATTTCCAGCGTAACTTGGTTGGTTACTTGTGGTGGTGGCGATCGCCCCCACTACCAAAGTCCCAAAAGCTGTTGCTACCCCCGGTAAGATTTGAGCAAATAACCTCAGTTGCATATATAAGTATTAATAACTAAAAGGACGTTAATTTAAATTTGACATGAATACAGCAAGCTACAACCCGAAACGGTAGTTTTTCGGAATTATGCTCAGATATATCACTAAAAATTAGGTTTTTTAATAAAGAAATGATAAATAAAATATTTTTGAACTTAACGACAACTTCAGCTGTGGTAAGGACAACTTCAGCTGTGGTAAGGACAACTTGTTACGAACTACGATCGCACTCAAGAAAAAGAGCGATCGCACGCGGATTAGGGTGGGACTATGCCCACCCTATAAACTTAAGATTCCATGACTTCTGCTGTCTTCTTTCTATCCAACTTGAGAATTAACACTCCCAAAGGTGGCAAACACAAATCCAGCGAATAAGGACGATTGTGCAATGACCAATCATCTGTCCACTTGCCGCCTAAATTGCCCATATTGCTGCCGCCATATTGACGCGCATCACTATTAAACAACTCATTATAAAATCCCGGTTCTGGTACACCGATACGGTAATGAGAATGGGGCTGCGGTGTAAAGTTGCAAACCGCAATAATGAAATCATCAGAATCTTTATCGCGACGGATAAAGAAAGCTACGCTATGACGGTTGTCGCTACAATCAATCCACTCAAACCCAGCTTGAGCAAAATCTTGGCTATATAAAGCTGGTTCGGAGCGATAAAGATGATTCAAATCGCTGAAAAACTGTTTTAACTGTAGGTGCGGCTCATGCTCAAATAAATGCCATTCTAAATCACTCCAAACATTCCACTCACTCCACTGCCCAAACTCCATGCTCATAAACATGGTTTTCTTGCCTGGGTGAGCAAACATATAGCTAAATAAACAACGCACGTTAGCTAGCTTCTGCCATCTATCTCCGGGCATCTTGCCGATGATATTGCTCTTGCCATGCACCACTTCATCATGTGACAGTGCCAACATGAAGTTCTCGCTGTGGTGATACCACATACTAAAGGTGATATTGTTTTGATGAAACTGACGGAACCAAGGGTCCATGCTGAAGTAATCCAGCATATCGTGCATCCAACCCATGTTCCACTTTAAGTTAAAGCCCAGTCCACCTGTATAAGTGGGCCAAGATACCATCGGCCAAGAGGTAGATTCTTCGGCAATTGAGACAATGCCGGGAAAATAGCTGAAAATAGTGTGATTTGTCTGACGCAGAAAATCTGCGGCTTCCAAGTTTTCTCTACCACCGTATTGGTTAGTCACCCATTCGCCTTCTTCGCGGCAATAATCAAGGTAAAGCATTGAGGCGACAGCATCAACGCGAATTCCGTCAATGTGGTATTTGTCAAACCAAAAGACGGCATTTGCCATTAAGAAATTCCGGACTTCGTTGCGGTTGTAGTTGAACACAAGAGTACCCCATTCTTTGTGTTCGCCTTTGCGGGGGTCGGCATGTTCGTAAAGGTGAGAGCCATCAAAGAAGCCTAAACCATGTCCATCTTTGGGGAAGTGACCGGGAACCCAATCGACAATCACGCCAATACCGTTTTCATGGCATTGATCAACAAAATACATGAAATCTTCCGGGGTGCCAAAACGCGAGGTGGGGGCAAAGTATCCGGTTACTTGATAGCCCCAAGAGCCATCAAAAGGATGCTCGGCAATTGGTAGCATTTCAATATGGGTGTATCCCAAGTCTTTGACGTAGGGAATCAGTCGCTCTGCTAATTCCCGGTAGGTGAGGAAGCGTGCGCCCGGATTTAGTTCGGAAACTAAGACTACGGGCTGAATTTCACCATTGGGTAACTTGGCGGGTTCCGCGCTAGAAGCGTGTAACCAAGAGCCTAAATGCACTTCGTAAACGGAAATCGGCTGGGAGAGGGGGTCGCTATGGCGACGTTTTTCCATCCAGTCTTCGTCACGCCAACTGTAGGCGTTTAAGTCGGTGACAATGGATGCGGTTTTGGGACGGACTTCTTGCTGGAAGCCGTAAGGGTCAGATTTTTCGTAAATATGTCCTTCAAAATTTTTTATTTCATATTTGTAATGCTCTCCTACTCCCAGTCCGGGAATAAATAATTCCCAAATGCCGGTGGAACCTTTCCGCATTTGGTTCTTGCGTCCGTCCCAGTTGTTGAAATCTCCCAGTACCGAAACGTTACGCGCGTTGGGTGCCCAAACTGCAAAATAAACGCCTTTCACGCCGTCTATTTCGCTGTGGTGCGCTCCCATTTTCTCGTAAATGCGGTGATGATTGCCTTCGCTAAACAGGTGCAAATCGAATTCTGTTAAGCCCCCCGAACGAAAGGCGTAAGGATCGTAGGTGACACGTTCGTGTTCTCCTTCTTTAATGCGTAACTGGTAGTTTGCCAGTTCTGGAACTTCAATCGTGCATTCAAAGAAGTGGGGATCGTGTACTGCTTCCATTGGATATTCCTTACGTTCTTCAGGAAGAACTACCCAAGCTGCACTTGCATTTGGTAGGTAGGCTCGCACAGCCCAGACGTTTTTACCATTTTGTTCGATGAGATGAGAACCAAGTACTTCAAAGGGATCGTGATGTTGGTTTCCAACGATGCGGTTAACCTGTTCTGGAGCGATCGTGGTCATGGACATGAAGCTACCTACGTGAAATATGGTGATTGGTACGAGTTTTTAATATCTATATATATATTCTTTACATTTATTTGCAGCTTTTGTCGTCACGTTTTTAGTAGTTCACAGTTAATTCTGAGTCTGCTCTCAAAAGACGGGATGAACAGAAAGATAAACATAGAAGGAGATGCGCTCCTAATTTTATGGTGGGTGATGGAGATGAAAAAAAATTTGGCGTTACAAGTTTAAAAAGGGAAAAACCTGAAGTAATGCTTTACGGATGCGAAGCAAGAAAACTTGTTCGCGAATTTTGGGTGTGAGTTTTGGTGGTGGGCTAGTTTGCAGTTGAGTAAGCAGTTCTGCGTATTCACCCCCGGTTAAGGGTTTGCCATCAACAGGCGATCGCGCTTCTATAATTATCTCCGTTCGCAATATCTCTTCGGGTGTATCGTCTGGCGGCGGTAATGCTATCACTAATCTTCGCCCGCTAATTAACCACACTAAAATACTAGTGCTGATGCTGACCACAAAAAATATTATCGCTTTTCTCGCTTTCACTCTCCGCATCTGGGCACTTAGTATTTAATATACAAACTGATTTTCCGTACTCATACTTCCATATTCCTAATCTTCTCACGTATGGGGTGCGACTTGCTCTTAGTAAACTTTGTAAAATTAAATTTATTTTACCTGAGTATATTTACGTGTAAGGCGATATGATTGCTCAATTCTACCTATAAAGAAAGAAAAATCTGGCAAGGGACTTGCATCATTACCCGGTCATCTTTCCATCTCATACCAATTATTTGTAACGATGTTCGCTTTGAATTACAACGTTGTAAATCTGTGCATACGTTACATCTAACGTCTCTACGGATATCGATAATTGGTATCGGGAATAGATTATAGGAAATATTCAAGAGCAATTGCCAGTGAGCCTGATTATTTTTTTGTCACTTTCAAGCATTCAATCATTTAGCCGATGCAAGGAGTGAGAGTGTAAAGTATTTTACCCCTAAATAAGTGTATTTGCTGGACTCAACTTCTTTTTTAAGTTTACAGTTCATGTGGTAAAACAACTTTATTGATTACAACAAAACATGGACGGACACTTAGTGACGGCGAAGACCGTCTTTACTAGTGTCCTCCTTTTGTTGCTGTACTTCCTAATATTTGAGTGCGCTACGAAGGGCGCTCCAAGCTTTTAATCCACCATAAAATTGATAGCACGCTTGAACTAACTCAACTAAGTGTGATGTAGTGAGGAGCGCTGCCAATCAGCTGCTTTGTGAGAAGAGTGCGAGTGAGACTATTATCTAAGGACTCTTAGGGCTAGGACTAGCAGAAGGACTCATCATAGCACCACCAGGGCTGGTAGTAGCACCAGGACTCATCATAGCACCACCATCAGCAGGCTCACCTGCTGCGGGGGAAGTAGTTGCACCGGGTTCGCTCGTGGTACCACCGCCACCACCGCTGTCGCCGCAAGCTCCGAGAAGAGCAGCCAGACTTAACATTGCAGCAAAACCAAAGATTTTTATTTTCATAACTCCTCTTTCACCAATTATGGCAAGAACTATTTTTCGCCTGTTGAATACCATACCGTATTTGTTGCTTTTTTTTAAATGCTTCCTATTACAGATTTCTGCCAGATATTTTGTTCTTTTTTCGTTCGGCGTAAGTATTGTAGAGCAATATGATTAATTTGTCTTAAGTGAAGAAGATAAATTTCTCACTCTTTGGTAGAGAAAGCAAATTTGGTAGCAATCCGCGCTATCATACCAAAAATCGTTTACCGTATAGACATTAAATTATGAGCGGATAGCTCGACCGTGCCAGCAAAATGTGATGGCTCTTGCTCCCATGCTCGAAACCAGGAACTGAACCTAAACTCTGCCATAGGTAAGATTGAGTAAGTTTCAACAGAGCGCTGTTATGTGTGCTGATTGCTCTACCATGTAATTTCAACTTTAACAATCAAGAGACAGACAACCGAAAATATAGTATTTACAAATCCACAAAAGTTATGGCTGTTGGTCGCAAATCAGCTGTTGCTACAAAGGGGAATTGGTTCCGGCGTGTTACCCAGCCCTCAGGGAAATCGCCTTCTGCGCTTGGTGAACAAGGGTCGCGCAGTGCTTCCACACCAATGCCCTCTAGAAGACAACGGCGTTCAAACACAAATAAAACGGTTACGCCCACACCTGCTCAATTGGGCAAACAACTACCAAAGCAAAATGGCTCCTCGGCGACACCCAAAAATTCAAGGGTGAATCAAGAGCGCGTTCCGGTAATGCCTAATTCTGAGTCAGCACCTTTATGGTTACTGCGCTTGCACTTAATACATCGTAATTCGTCAATTGTGGCGTTTTTGTTAGTGGCAGCAATGCTAGTAGTGTATGGTTGGACAGTTTATTCTCAAGAATTATGGAGTCAGGCATACCAAAAGCTGCAAAACTTGCAACGCCAAGACCGACAGTTGACAACAACCAACGAGGTGCTGCAAAACAAAATGGCTGTGGAAGGCGAAAAACCATCAGCCGGACTGGTTGCGCCAACTCCCGCAGGGATGATTTTCATCAATCCGGCATCTCATAGTTCTAACTCTATGCTTTCTGGTGGGTCGGCTTTACCAACGACAACAACGCCAAATTCTCAAACACAGCAGCAAAGCGCCTCTGGGCTGGGATATTAAAGTCAGGAGCGTGGGAGCGTGGTTAACTGTTAATCAACTAACAACTAACAAACAACAACTAACTCTCCATGCAAAGGACAAGTTGAATGCGAAAGTCACCAAGCAGAATAAAATTTATAAATTTGTCGAAAACTAAATTCAAAAAGCAACAGAAGGCTTCAGTGCGAGCTTTAGAAGAAATTGCTTCTAGTACCCAAGACCAAACACCCAATACCAAGTCCCGTTTGTTCGTGGTATGGGGCGTATTAATTGCTGCTGGACTGGGGTTAGCCGTGAACTTGTATCAGCTGCAAATTGTCAGTGGACCAAAGTTAACGCAGAAGGCGCGAAACCAACAAATGGTGAATTTGCGACCTTTTATGCCCCGTCGCCCAGTGATAGATCGCACTAACAATGTTTTAGCGATCGACCGTCCTGTTTATACTGTGTATGCTCATCCCAAGCTGTTTGGCAAGTCTCAACTTGAAGATATAGCAAACCAACTTGCGCCAATACTAGATAAAGACGCTGCTGATTTAGAAAAAATTTTTAAAAGTAAAAAAAGTGGTATTCTACTTTCCTCTGCTCTGCCGGAAGAACTTGCCGATCGCATTTCTTCTTTACATTTAAATGGCTTGGAGTTAATTCAAAAATACTCCCGATTATACCCGCAGCAAGATTTGGTTGCTGATGTGGTGGGCTATGTTAATCTTGACCGTCGCGGTCAGGCAGGTGTGGAATATAGTCAAGAAAAGTTGTTAGAACGTTCTGGGCAAACGGTGCGAATGAGTCGGGCAGGTAATGGTGCGCTAATGCCAGATCATGCTCCGGAAGGCTTTTTGCATTTTGATGACCTACGTCTACAATTAACTATTGATAGTCGGTTGCAACGCTCGGCTCGTTTAGCTCTTAAAGAACAGATGAAAAAGTTTGGTGCTAAACGCGGAGCGGTAATTGTCATGGATGCGTGGGATGGTTCGCTTCTTGCCCTGGTTTCTCAACCTACTTATAATCCAAACGAATATTCAAAAGCTGATATTTCATTGTTCAAAAACTGGACAGTGGCGGATCTTTATGAACCGGGATCGACTTTCAAGCCTTTGAATGTGGCGATCGCTCTCGAAAATAATATCATTAAACCAGATGATACGTTCAATGACCCAGGTTCTATTCAAGTCGCTGACCGAATTATCAGAAATGCTGAAAACAAACGTTATGGGCGAATAAACATCGCTCAGATTCTGCAACACTCTAGCAACATTGGCATGGTGCAAATCATTCAGCGATTGCAGCCTTCAGTCTACTACAACTGGCTAGAACGCTTAGGTTTAGGGCAAGGTATTCAAACAGATTTGCCTTTTGAAGTAGTTAGTCAGTTAAAAAGCCAAGAAGAATTTACCGCTTCACCAATCGAAGCAGCAACTACATCTTTTGGTCAAGGCTTTTCTTTGACACCGCTACAACTGGTACAAATGCACGGAGCTTTAGCAAATGGTGGCAAACTGGTTACACCTCATATAGTCCGTGGGCTGATTGATACCAAAGGACATATGCATTATTCACCTAATTTACCAGCACCACGGCAAATTTTTTCCACCGCGACAACCGAAAAAGTTGTCGAAATGATGGAAACTGTAGTTTCTCAAGGAACTGGAAAAGCATCACAAATTCCTGGATATCGCATCGCCGGTAAAACTGGTACGGCTCAAGTAGCCAGTCGCGCCGGTGGCTACCTCAGCAATGCGAAAATCACCAGTTTTGTCGCTATCTTGCCGGTGCAATCTCCTCGTTATGTAGTTTTGGCATTGGTGGATGAGCCAAAAGGAGAAAATGCCTTTGGTTCCACCGTTGCCGCACCAATTGCTAAAGCGGTAATGGAAGCGCTGATTCCAATTGAACAAATTCCGCCAAGTACGCCAGTTAATTCGGCACCTGCTAGTCCGTAGTGGGGGGGATGGGTAAAAAATGCCCGATGCGAGCGTGCGAGCGTGCCCGATTCCCCATCTATTGATAGATAAACAGCCCAGACTTGGCTAATGTAATTAGCTTTATTTGGTATATTTTATAATAAATTTATTTTTTTAAGTATTTTTACTAGGATAATGAAGATGACTGCCGCCACAATATTAAATTTTTAGTGCGGATGAGCGAATTGCGCCCAAATCTGCTAGTATCTAAATCACCGCTGTGGGACGGCAAAGTCTACCCTTGAGTTAAAGCCAAGTTGATAAACAGCCAACCCCCTTACAGCCACCTTAGCTGTGGGTAGCCATAACCAAAATTGAATCAACACTTCTAGAAACTACCTCACACATCTGAAGAATCCAGAAGTTGTTCTAGCTTCAATTTCAGTTTTAATTGTTTTTTAAGATTCGCTCCTCGACATCTCACATAAATCAATTAATCGCCTCAACTGCTCAATTAGGAGATAAAAATGAAAAAGGTAATTCCATTTCTAGTCAGCGGCATTTTGCTAATTGGTACTATTGGCTGTCAACAAGCTACTAAAACTGGTTCAGAGACTGAAACTGGCGCACCAGCAAAAGAGGCTTCTCAGACAACTGGTGGCGACGCGATGAAAGGTGGCGACGCGATGAAAGGTGGCGACGCGATGAAAGGTGGCGACGCGATGAAAAATGGCGACGCGATGAAAGGTGGCGACGCGATGAAAGGTGGAAACGACACCAAAAGCTTAGTCAACAGCAAACTAACAGAAAAGATTCCCGGCAGCAAGTTAGCAGCTGAAAACAAAGATGGTGTTGTAACCGTTACAGGAACAGTACCCTCTGAAGCCGATATGAAGAAAATTGAACCCGCTGTTAAGGAAGTCAGCGGTGTAAAAAGCGTGAAAGTGGAAGCAAAAGTTGGTAGCGCAAAATAGTAATATAACTACACAGTTTTATTAAATATTTTTGAGCTACACGATCTCAAAATAAAAGTTTATTAGGACTTACGCAAGATGCGTAAGTCCTATTTTTATTTACAACCCAAGGGTACGACCTGGAAACCCAGCGGTATCAAAGTAGCGAGTTCTTCCCACCGTTTGATATTTGAGGATGGTTCTTAAACCAGTAGTATTAGGTAAAGATTGTAGTGTAAAAGACTTAGATGTAACATTATCAGGTTTACCAATTAATGTTTCACTTAACACCCGACCAACTAATTTACCTTGAGGAGGTAAATTGACCTTGAGAATTTTTGCTAGAGTTTGTGCCACATCTGCATTACTTACCGGAGCCTGGTCTTGATACCCTTGCTTAAAGTCAGGACCAATCGCCGCCATTGTGTTGTAAGTATCAGCACGACTGAAGCTACCGTGCATTCCCTGTCCTTGTTGTAAGGGTGTATCCGACACTTCTACCCCGCAATTTGTGGGATCGCCGCAACCTGTATCAAACGAGCGAAAGTTTACCAAAATCGAGGGAACGGGAGTACGTGCCGATCCTCGTAAAGCGATCGCACTAAAAGGCAGTGTACCAGGAAATACATCCAACGTGTCATCCACAAACAAGCCGCTGACATAATCTTGCTTAAGCAGCGAATCTATAACCGTTTTCGCGATCGCTTTTTTGTTTGCCAGATTGGGCAGATAAATCAAATCAGAACCGCCATTACCAGCAACAATTACATCTGGTTTTGTTGGATTTTTACCGATAAAACTATTTTTAGAAAACTGCCCCTTACTCGGATCGACAGCAGCATTTTTGTTGTCTGGATCAAATATAGGTAGCTCCAAGTCATGCGCCAAATCTATTGCCAAGAAACCTGGTGGTAAAAAATCTTTTGGTACATCTGGATAAGAAAGAGTTTTCGCATAACTACTTTCACTCTGCTTACTAATAGTTGAGAACCCGTGATCGGCGGTAACGAAGATATTTGTAGTCGCTGACAAACCCAATTCTTTGAGAGCGGTGCGAATTTGAGCCAGGTTGTTATCCATATTCTGACGGGCTGCCATTGAAGTCGGACCGTTAATGCCAGGAATCAGTTGGTTAAGACTGTCGCCCTGAGTATGCTGTGTACCATCAGGATCGCGAGACCAGTAAATTAAAACAAAAGGTTTTTGTCGCTGCTTGAACAGTGGTAAAATTACTTTAGTGGTAACGTCGGCAAAATATTGCTGCTGAACTGTATTCGCAACTTTGGCACCTGGGGTCTTGCTGTCACCTCCTTTGCCGTTGTCTCCCCGTGCTGGAGTTGCAAGCGGTAGTGTCTGACCCGAAAGCTGTGCGGAAACTTCTTGGCTAAGAGGAATTCCCGTTTGGGTACCAGTAGCATCATCAACAATGATAGTAGATTCGCCTTTTTCCTGGGTAATATCTTGAATGAAAACAGGTCCGATTTTTCCGACAACGGCAGTGCTGAAACCTGCTCTTCTGGAAATCCCCAGTAGGCTTTCTTCATTGAGATAATTAGCACCAAACTGTTTATTTACTTCCTTTAAAACAGCATTGTTTTCCAAGTAGGGAACTAAAGTGTTTTTGGCACTTTTGACTGGAGTTTTAACTTGGATAGTATTGCTAAAGTCACCCGTATCACCCAAGTAGTGTCCGGTGGCAATCACCGAAGCGTTAGCAGTGGTGAAGGTAGGAAACAGAGAGTGAGTGTTAGTAAAGTTTACTCCCTGCTCCCGAATTGCTTGCAACGTTGGGGTATCGATGCCATTAACCGCACTCGGACGCAATCCATCGGCAACGAAAATTACTACATTATGTTGTGTTGTGTTGGATTGTGTTGTATTAGATTGCGTAGTTTGCTCACGATTTCTAGGAACCGTACACGCTGCAATGACTGCAATGATAAAAAGGGTTAGAAGTACCCAGCGCTTCCTGTGCGTCAAAATCCCCATAACCTCTCGGATGGTGAGAACACGAAGATTTTATACTGAAGTGACGCCCAAAAATAGGATAGTCATCATTCCAAGCGTCTTTATTTTTACGAATGATACAAAGTAAAAAAGTAATTTAGGTTCTGCTGAATCATTAATTGGTAAGCGAATTGTTGCGATCGCACAAACCACAAACGCTCAAGTGCGATCGAGCGGCTACAACAACTCATATCTTGCACCGGAAACTATTACGTTCACTCTATGATGGGTTCTTGATTCTTGTCAAAAAAGGCAAACGCTACAAGCTTTACACAGAGCCGAAATTCAAAGATTTATTTCCTAACAAAAATTAAATTTTTTTAAAGACCGGGCAAGTCTTGAGAAAGTGCCCGGTCAATAGCTCACTACTTCTGATGATCTAAATATCTGAGTAGCTGAACCAATGAAAATTTTCGCAATTTTTTTGATTAGCGCGATCGCATTTGCAACACCAGCGCTAGCAGAATACGAGTTGTCAGGTGCGAGTAGACAAAAGGAAACCGTAGATAATCGAACACGAGTATTTGATTGCACATATCGCGGTAGTAGCCGTAGGGAAGGATGCTGATGAATTTAGATGAAATTAAGCAAATTTTGCCAGATTGCGCTCGAAAGTTCAAATCGGTAAACACTTCACTTGAGTATCAAAGAATCCAAGATTCTTTGGAATTTACCTCTTGTAATAATTTTGTTCTAGGTGACGCGATCCAAACGCTATATGAAGTGCAAGCAGCAATTAGCAACGATTAAATACCAAAAAGACCGGGACGCTAGTTCTAACACTTACCCCGGTCTTATTTTTAATCTGGCATGATTTAGTTGAAACTATGCAATATTCCTAAACGCGGTTTATAAGTTCGTAATGAGCGCTGAAGTCCTCTCAAAGTTGAGGACTGAAGTCCTCACTACGAACTTCATATTTTATTGGTTGAGTAAGTCTGCTTAAGTGCTTCTTCTATCGAACCTACGCGGTTAAAAACCGAAATCAATTTATGAGCCGGTGTTTCTCGCTTTTGCAGCATAACTTTCAGCGGTGTTAACAACTCAACATCAGGATCGTCCGCAAGTGCAATTTCAGATGCTTGCAAAACTTGAAGAGCGATCGCTAAAATATCTTCGTTGTCAAAACCTTCTTTTGCGGATATTTGATGTTTC